>Ga0318517_10000161_pt1 | contig 12594 bp, 9 predicted proteins | sample GRESIP176b2f21_FD_203661 | JGI IMG/M metagenome (GOLD analysis project Ga0318517, IMG submission 203661) | Tropical soil microbial communities from Luquillo Experimental Forest, Puerto Rico - GRE.SIPMG.176b2f21 | ecosystem: Environmental > Terrestrial > Soil > Tropical forest > Bulk soil... | reverse complement strand
AGTTAAACCTGAGCTGGCTCTGGTCCGAGGCGCGCTCAGCCAGCCGCCAACCGTCGGACCCGCGCGAATCCGGTCTCCGGTTAAGCGCTCGGGATAGCGCTCGCGGCTCGCCGCTCTCCAACAGCTATGGCCCCGGCCAACGTCGCCCCGATGCGTATCCTTGATCCAGATCAAGGGCAAGCAGACTACGTCACTGGTTGAATGACGATTTGGTAACAAGCCACAAACAGGGGTGAGACATGGACGCGGTTTTGCACGAAAGCCCGGATTACGTCGCCCGTGCCCAATCGCTCGGGCCCGCCCTCGCCGAGGCAGCGGACGATATCGAGCGAAACCGCGAACTACCGGCATCGATCGTGTCGGCGTTGATCGACAATGGGCTCTTTCGCTTGCTGCAGCCGCGTTCTCTCGGCGGCGCGGAACTCGACCCGATGACCACGTTCGCGTGGTTGAGCAAATCGCCTGCCGTGACGCCAGCACCGGCTGGTGTGTCGAACAGGCAAACGGCTGCTCGATGGTTGCCGCCTATCTTGAGCCCGAGGTCGCGCAAGAGATCTTCGGGCCGCCGGACGGCATCGTCGCCTGGGGCCCGGTCGGGCCGGCCGAGCTATCCGTGGTCCCCGGCGGGTTCCGCTTAACGGGCACCTGGAATTTCGCCAGCGGCAGCCACCATGCGAGCTGGCTCGGCGCCCATCTTGTGGTGCACGGTCCAGACGGCGAGCCGTTGCGCCGCGCCGATGGCGGCGAAATCCTGCGGACCTTGCTGTTTCCAAAGAGCCGGGCGTCGATGACCGATATTTGGCATGTCGTTGGTCTGCGCGGTACCGGCAGCGACCGCTATGCGGTGACCGACCTCTTCATCCCCGAGCGTTACACTGTGCTGCGTGACCCGAAGATCACACCGCGTCAGCCGGCCCGGCTCTATTGCTTCAGCAGCAGTAATCTCTATGCCTCGGGCGTTGCTGCGGTGGCGCTCGGGATCGCGCGCGGCATGGTCGCCGACTTCACCGAACTCGCGACAGAGAAGGTGCCGCGCGGCGCCCGGCAGCGGCTATGCGAGAACCAGGTGATCCAGTCGCAGCAGGCGCAGGCGGAGGCGCGGCTGGGCTCGGCGCGCGCCTATCTTCTGAGCAGTCTCGCGGAGATCTGGGAAGCGGTCGGCGAGACCGGCGATCTGAGCCTGGAGCAAAACACGGCGATCCGCCTGGCCTCGACCTGGGCCATCGACCAGGCCCGCGAGGTCGTCAACACGCTCTATCACAGCGCCGGCGCTACGGCGATCTTCGACAACCGCCCGTTCGAGCGCCGCTTCCGGGACATGCATACCGCCTCGCAACAGGCCCAAGGGCGGCAGGCGCATTACGAGACGATCGGCCGTGTGCTTTTCGGCCTCGCACCTGATACGGCGATGTTTGCTTTCTAGCGCGCCGTGAAGTTGTACAATAATCGTCGAGATTCTATACACTGTCGCCAACGTCTCAAATCAAAGGAGTGTCCGAAGATGGCAGAAGCAGCGCAGAAATTTACGGCGGAACCCCTGACGTTTGTCGTCAAGCACGAATTGTGGGACGGCAACATCCACGACCATGCCGATCAGGGTGTCTCGATCGACGTCAAGGCGGACATCCTCGGCAATGAGACGGCGCTGCTGCGGTTCAATTGCTTCGACTTCGAGAAGAGCTACGTCTACGGACCGGAAAATGCCGAACTCGACGTCGCCGGGCCTGAGATGCTGGGCGGCACGGCGCTGACGAACCTTTACCGCATGGATGCCACCGTCGATGGCAACCCGATCGGCTGGACGATCAAGACGCTGGCGACGAAGCTGCCGAAGATGCTGCAACGGGCCGGGTACCGGGAGATTGCCTTGGCGACGGACATGGCGGCCGTGCAGAACATCCTCCCCAAGGTCGAGGCTTGCGCCAGGGAGCTCTACGCCACCAAACGCAATACGGTCAAACACAACCGCGGCACCGACATCTTCGAGGCCGGCAACATCCGCTTCGGCCTTGAAATGCGGCGGCTGGCGATGGGCGATGGCGGCCTCGCCATCCATGTGCTGGCAGATATCGGCGGCACGCCGGGCAAGGCCTACACCGAGGAAACCGAGCTTCTGGCCTTCGACCACTTCTGGAACGGCCCGCACTATCACTACGGCCCGCGCAACAAGAACCACCGTATCTATTGGGATACGACGCTGGTCGAGAACCCGCTCGCCTGGACCCTCGAGCAGTTCGAGAGCGGCAAATTGCGGGCGATGATCGAGCGGGCCGGGTATCCGGGTGTCGCCGCCGACCTCGACACCGACAAGATCGCTTCGGTCTTGCCGGCGATGAAGAAGCGCGCTCTCGAAATGTGGGCGGAAGGCGAAAGGCTGACCGGCCACCCGGGCCTGCCGCTGGAGGTGACGCCGAACCTCGCCGCCGCCGCCGACTAAGATCGCAACGCAGCCCTGGGGGCGGGTGTCCTAGCCAGCGGCAAAGCCGCTGCAGGTTCCGTCACCTTCTTGGCGGGTTGCCACCCGCCCCCAACGCTTACTCGGTGAACGCCGCAAAAGCGGGTTGCCCGCGGTGTTGCGCTACGCCATCTTCCGTCCTGCGCGAAACCAAGCGCGAGATCCTCGAGACGATCGCGGCCGAGGCAGAGGATGAGCAAAGCGTTAGAAGGTGTGCGGGTTCTCGATTTGAGCCATGTTCAGGCGGGCCCGACCGGAACTCAGCTCTTGGCGTGGATGGGCGCCGACGTGGTCAAGGTCGAGATGCCCGGCCGCGGTGACATTACCCGCGGTCAATTACAGGACGTCAAGGGCGCCGACAGCCTCTATTTCACGATGCTGAACTCGAACAAGCGCAGCATCACGGTCAATCTGAAGTCGCCCAAGGGCAAGGCGGTGATCGAGGCGTTGGTCAAACGCAGCGACATCGTCGTCGAGAATTTCGGCCCCGGCGTGCTCGACCGCCAGGGCTTCACCTGGGAGCGCTTTCAGGAGCTCAATCCGCGGGTCATCTATGCTTCTATCAAAGGTTTCGGCCCGGGGCCTTACGTCGACTGCAAGGCCTATGAGAATGTCGCACAATGCATGGGCGGCGCGGCGAGCACGACCGGCTGGGAGGACGGCCCGCCGACTGTGACGGGGGCTCAGATCGGTGACAGCGGCACCGGCGTGCACACGATCGCCGGCATCCTCGCGGCACTCTATCAGCGCGAGCGCACCGGCAAGGGCCAGCGGGTCGAGGTCGCGATGACCGATGCGGTGCTCAACCTGTGCCGGGTCAAGATGCGCGACCAGCAGCGGATCATGAAAGGGCGGCTGAGCGAGTATCCGAACAGAGAGTTCGGCGACGCGGTGCCGCGCGCCGGCAACGCCTCGGGCGGCGGCCAGCCGGGTGCCGCTTTGCGCTGCGCGCCGGGCGGCCCGAACGACTATGTCTATGTGATCATTCAGCCGCCGAGCTGGGAACCTTTGATGAGGCTCTGCGGGCGCGAGGAACTGATCACCGATCCCGGCTTCGCCACACCGCAGGCACGGCTGCCCAAGATCCCCGAATGCTTCTCGATCATCGAGAAGTGGACGATGACCAAGACCAAATTCGAGGTCATGGCGGCATTGAACGAGGTCGACGTGCCGTGTGGCCCGATCCTGTCGATGAAGGACATCTACGAGGACAAGTCGCTCTACGAACGAGGCTTTCTCGTAGAGGTAGACCATCCGACCCGCGGCCGTTATGTGCAGGTCGGCTCGCCGATCAACCTCTCGGACTCGCCGGTCGAGGTGAAGCGCTCGCCGCTGCTCGGCGAGCACACCGACGAGATCCTCGATTGGCTCGGCTATGGCGCGGACGAAATCGCGGCGATGCACAAGGAAGGGGCGGTGTGAGCGGCTGATGCCTTCCTCTGCAAGGCACGACCGCCGCATCCATCCCGGCTCGGGACGCCGGCGCGGACCCGACCACCCGAAAGGCCGGCAGGTCGATCCGACGGCGCTCGCCGAAGTTCAGCAATTGCTGGGCGAGCGCGAGCGGCGCCGCGATCTGCTGATCGAGCACCTGCACCTGCTGCAGGACCAATTCGGCTGCCTGCACGCGCGTCATCTGGCGGCGCTCGCCGAAGAGATGCGGCTGGCGCTCGTCGAAGTCTACGAAGTGGCTTCGTTCTACGCCCATTTCGACATCGTCATGGACGGCGAGGCGTCGCCCCCGCCGGTAACCGTGCGCGTGTGCGACAGTCTAAGCTGCGAGCTCGCCGGTTCGGAGCAGCTGCTGGCGGATCTCGAAAACCGGCTCGGCGATGGTGTGCGGGTGGTGCGTGCACCATGCATGGGCGGGTGCCACCGTGCGCCGGTCGTCGCGATCGGCCACGCGCTGCACGAGAACGCCACCGTCGCCAGTGTCGGCGCGGCCGTGGCGGCGGGAGATACGCATCCGCCGGTTCCGGAATTCATCGGCCTCCATAACTACCGTGGTGGCGGCGGCTATCACCTGTTGCAAGCCTGCTTGGCTGGCGAGCGCACGCGCGACCAAATAATCGAGGCCCTCGAACATTCGGGGCTGCGTGGGCTCGGCGGCGCCGGGTTTCCGGCTGGGCGCAAATGGCGTCTCGTATGCCAGGAGCCCGCACCGCGGCTATTGGCGGTCAATGGCGACGAAGGCGAGCCAGGCACCTTCAAGGACCGCCATTTTCTGGAAACCGACCCTCATCGTTTCATCGAAGGCATGCTGATCGCCGCCTGGGTGGTCGAGGCGGCCGAGATCTATCTCTATTTGCGGGACGAATACCCGCAATGCCGCGCCATCCTCGACAGCGAGATTACCGCAATCGAGGCGGCGGGCCTGGCCCGGCATGCGAGGATCCATCTCCGCCGCGGCGCCGGTGCTTATATCTGCGGCGAGGAATCGGCGATGCTCGAAAGCATCGAAGGCAAGCGAGGGTTGCCGCGCCAGCGGCCGCCCTTCCCGGCCCAGGTCGGGCTCTTCGGCCGACCGACCCTGTGCAACAACATCGAGACCCTTTATTGGGTGCGGGACATCGTCGAGAAGGGCGCCGAGTGGTTCACCAACCAGGGCCGCAACGGGCGCAAAGGACTACGCACGTTTTCGGTGTCGGGACGGGTGCGCGCGGCGGGGGTCAAGCTCGCCCCCGCCGGCATCACCGCGCGCCAGCTGATCGACGAGTATTGCGGCGGCATGGCCGACGGGCACACCTTCAAAGGCTACCTGCCGGGCGGCGCTTCGGGCGGCATCTTGCCGGCGGCGATGGCCGACATCCCGCTCGATTTCGGCACGCTCGAAGCGCATGGCTGCTTTACCGGCTCGGGCGCCGTGGTCGTGCTGTCAGACCGGGACGACATGAAGGCGGTCGCGTTGAACCTGTTGCGGTTTTTCGAGGACGAGAGCTGCGGCCAATGCACGCCGTGCCGCGCGGGTACCGAGAAGGCAGTCAAATTGATGACCACACCGCATTGGGATGAGCCGCTATTGCAGGAGCTGACGCAGGTCATGACCGACGCGTCGATCTGCGGACTCGGCCAGGCCGCGATGAACCCGGTCAAGCAGGTGCTGAAGCATTTCCGCGAGGATCTCAAGTCGTGATTGGCGCCCCCGGATTTCCATCCCGGCGAAGGCCGGGACCCATCTCTCATCCGCTCGAGCAGTGGGATAGTGGACCCCGACCTTCGTCGGGGTGGTGTCATTTCGATGGGGATTCCTCTAATGGCTGAAGCCATTGGCTTTTTCCTCGACGGCACCGAGGTCTCGGCCGAGCCGGGCGAGACGATTTGGCAGGTCGCGAATCGGCGGGGAATCGAGATCCCGCATCTGTGCTGGCTGCCGAAGCCCGGCTACCGCGCCGACGGCAATTGCCGCGCCTGCATGATCGAGATCGAAGGCGAGCGGGTGCTCGCTGCCTCCTGCGTGCGTCAGCCTACCCCGGGGATGAAGGTCCAGACCGCGAGCGAGCGCGCCCGGTTTTCCCGCAAGATGGTGTTCGAACTGCTGATCGGCGATCAGCCGGATCGTGCCGTGGCACATGACCCGAACTCGCGGCTATGGCAGTGGGCCGACAAGCTGGAGGTCAGCGACAGCCGTTTTCCACAGCACCCACCCGGCGATGGCGGTGCAGCTCGACGCCTGCATCCAGTGCAATCTCTGCGTCCGCGCCTGCCGTGAGGTCCAGGTCAACGACGTGATCGGCATGGCGGCGCGCGGCTATCGCGAAAAGATAATTTTCGATTTCGACGACCCGATGGGGGCCAGCACCTGCGTGGCCTGCGGCGAATGCGTGCAAGCCTGCCCGACCGGCGCGCTGATGCCGGCGACCCTGGTCAATGCTACCGGTATGTACACGAACGCCCCCGACCGCGAGATCGACAGCGTGTGCCCCTATTGCGGCGTCGGCTGCCAGCTAACCTACAAGATCAAGAACGACCGCATCGTCGCGGTGAAAGGCAAGGACGGGCCGGCCAACCACAACCGGCTCTGCGTCAAGGGTCGTTTTGGCTTCGACTACGCCCACCATCCCGATCGGCTGACCGAGCCGCTGATCCGTAAGGAGGGTGTCCCTAAACACGACACCGATATCGACCCGGCCAACCCCTCTACACATTTCCGCAAAGCGAGCTGGGACGAGGCGCTCGACCGCGCGGCTGCTGGGCTCAGACATATTCGCGACCGGAACGGCAGGCGGGCGCTGGCCGGTTTCGGCTCGGCCAAGGGCTCGAACGAAGAGGCCTATCTGTTCCAGAAGCTCGTACGCACCGGGTTCGGCAGCAACAATGTCGACCACTGCACGCGGTTGTGCCATGCCTCGTCGGTCGCGGCACTGATGGAGGGGATCGGCTCGGGCGCGGTGACGGCGCCGTTCACGGCGGCGCAGGATTCCGACGTTATCATCGTGATCGGTGCGCGGCCGACCGAGAACCACCCGGTCGCCGCGACCTTTTTCAAGCAGGCCGCAAAGCGCGGGGCCAAAATCTTCGTGATGGACCCCCGCGGTTACAGCCTGATGCGCTACGCGACCGCGACTTTGCGCTTCAACCCCGGGCGCGATGTGGCGATGCTGAACGCGCTGTTGCACACGATCATCGAGGAGGGGCTGACCGACCGGCAATATATTCAGGCGCACACCGAGGATTTCGAGAAGCTGCGCGCGCACATTCGCGACTATTCGCCGGAGAAGATGGCCCCGATCTGCGGCATCGACGCCGCGACCCTTCGTTACGTCGCCCGCACCTATGCCCGCGCCGAGCGGGCGATCATCTTCTGGGGTATGGGCATCTCGCAACACGTCCACGGGACCGACAATGCGCGCTGCCTGATCGCGCTGGCGCTGGTGACCGGGCAAGTCGGTCGGCCGGGGACCGGGTTGCATCCGCTGCGCGGCCAGAACAATGTCCAGGGCGCCTCGGATGCCGGACTGATTCCGATGGTCTATCCCGATTACCAATCGGTCATGAACCCGGAGGTCCGCGCCAAGTTCGAGGCGCTGTGGCATACCCCGCTCGACGACAAGACCGGGTTGACCGTCGTCGAGATCATGGATGCGGTCCATCGCGACGAGATCAAGGGCATGTACATCATGGGCGAGAACCCAGCGATGTCGGACCCCGATGTTACGCATGCGCGCGCGGCGCTGGCCCATCTCGAGCACCTCGTCGTCCAGGACATTTTCCTGACCGAGACCGCAAAATACGCCGATGTCGTCTTGCCGGCCTCGGCCTGGCCCGAGAAGGACGGCACCGTCTCCAACACCAACCGCCAGGTGCAGATGGGTCGCGCGGCGTTGCCGCTCCCCGGTAACGCCCGGCTCGACTGGTGGATCATCCAGGAGGTCGCCCGCCGCATCGGCCTTGGCTGGTCCTACACCCACCCCCGCGACGTGTTCGCCGAAATGAAACTGGCGATGCCGTCACTCGACAACATTACCTGGGCGCGTCTTGAGCGCGAGAGCTCGGTGACGTATCCCTGCGACGCCGAAGACCAGCCCGGCAACGACATCGTCTTTGGCGACGGGTTTCCGACCGCTTCGGGCCGCGGCAGGTTGGTTCCTGCCGCGATCATCCCGCCGGCCGAAGAGCCCGATGCAGACTACCCGATGGTGCTGACCACCGGCCGTCAGCTCGAACATTGGCACACCGGGGCGATAACGCGGCGCGCGAGCGTGCTCGACGAGCTCGAGCCCGAGGCGGTCGCCAGTCTCGCTCCCGCCGAATTGCGCCGCCTCGGCATCGCCGCGGGCGAACAGGTCCGTGTCACCACCCGCCGCGGCACGATCGAATTGAAGGCGCGCGCCGACAGCGCGGTCGCCCCAGGTCAGGTGTTCATCCCGTTTTGCTATGCCGAAGCCGCCGCCAACGTCTTGACCAACCCGCAGCTCGATCCGTTCGGCAAGATCCCGGAATATAAATTCTGTGCCGCCAAGGTCGAGCCGGTCATAGTGCCCGCAGCGGCAGAGTAACCCCATCTCCGATGCGCGCAGGGGTGAGTCTCGGTCTCCTCGTATTCGCCATGCTAAAACCACATCTCGCCGGCACATTGCTGTGCATCGGATTTATCGGCTGACCTGGGCACGGTGAGATGCTGGTAGAAATCGGTCATTTCGCACTTGTCCTCGCGCTCCTCGTAGCCCTTGTGCAGGGCACCGTGCCGCTCGTCGGCGCGTCGGTACGCAACCGGCCGCTGATGGATATGGCGCAATCGGCCGCGCTGCTGCAGTTCGGCCTCGTGGCGCTCGCCTTCGCCACCTTCATGCATGCCCACATCGTCTCCGATTTCTCGGTGCGGAACGTATTCGAGAACTCGAACACCGCGAAACCGTTGCTCTACAAGGTGACCGGGGTCTGGGGCAGCCATGAAGGGTCGATGATGCTCTGGGTCCTGATGCTGACCCTGCTCGGTGCATTGGTAGCCACTTTTGGACGGCCGCTGCCGGCCGTTCTGCGGGCGCGCACACTGGCGATCCAGGGCCTGCTCGGCTTCGGCACGCTCGCCTTCATCATCGGAACATCCAACCCCTTCGATCGGCTCATTCCCGCCCCGCTCGAAGGGCGAGACCTCAACCCGCTGCTACAGGATCCCGGCCTCGCCTTCCATCCGCCGTTCCTCTATTTCGGATATGTCGGTTTTTCGATCACCTATTCCTTTGCGATCGCCGCGCTGATCGAAGGGCGAGTCGGCGCCCAATGGGCGCGCTGGGTGCGGCCCTGGGCGCTCACCGCCTGGTGCGGGCTCACAGTCGGCATCGCGATGGGTAGCTGGTGGGCCTATTACGTGCTCGGTTGGGGCGGCTGGTGGTACTGGGACCCTGTCGAGAACGCCTCCTTCATGCCGTGGCTTCTCGGCACGGCGCTGCTGCACTCGGCCGCTGTCGTCGAGAAGCGAGAGAGCCTCCAGCGCTGGACCGTGCTGCTTGCGATCCTGACCTTTGGCATGAGCCTGATCGGCACTTTCCTCGTGCGCTCCGGTGTGCTGACCTCGGTTCACGCCTTCGCCGTCGATCCAACGCGTGGCGTCTTCATCCTCGTGCTGATCAGTCTGGTGATCGGCGGTGGCCTCGTTTTATACGCGTTGCGCGCTCCTGGCCTTGAGGCCGGCAATCCGTTCGCGCCGGTCAGCCGCGAAGGCGCACTCGTCTTCAACAACCTGCTGCTCTGTGCGGGGACGGCGACGGTGTTTCTCGGCACCTTCTACCCGCTGTTTGCCGAGGTGTGGAGCGGCGCCAAACTGTCGGTGGGTCCGCAATATTTCGATGCTACTTTCGTGCCGATCCTGGCGCCCGGCATCGTTGCTATGGTGATCGGACCGGTCCTGGCCTGGCGTCGTGGCAGGCTCACTCGCGCGCTCCAGCGTCTGCTGCCTGCGGCCATCGGCGCATTGCTGGCGCCAGTCATCGTGTTGGCCTTCAACCGCTCCGCTGCGCCATCGGCGCTGGCCGGGATCGCGCTGGCGAGCTGGGCAATGCTCGGTGTGCTGACCGATCTCGCCGACCGGAGCGGGATGGCGAAGCAACCGCTGGGTACCGCGTGGCGACGGCTACGCCATCTGCCGCGCGGGGTCTGGGGGTACGCCATTGCCCATTTTGGGGTTGGCGTCTTGATCGCCGGGATCGTCGTGTCGACCGCATGGCGCAGCGAGCGAATCGAGACCATTCATCCCGGCGACACGATTCAGATCGCCGGCCGAACCTTGCGCTTTGTCGGCGTGACGGAAGGCGATGTCGCCAATTATCGTGTGCAGCGCGCCCAGATCCTCGTCGAGCGGCCCGGCAGCGCGCCGATGACGATGTATCCCGAGCGCCGTTGGTATCCGGTGGCGCAGAGCCAAACGACCAATACCGCAATCGCGACCAACGGATTCGGCGATCTCTACCTGGCGCTCGGCGACCCGGATGGGAAAGGCGGATGGGTGTTGCGGGCTTATTACAACCCGCTCGTTCCGTGGATCTGGTTCGGCGCGATTCTCGCTGCCCTCGGCGGTCTCGTTTCGCTGAGTGAACGGCGGCTGCGTGCGCGGGTGGCGAGGGCTGGAGCTGCGGTCGCTCCAGCCAGACCGACGGATCCCGGATGATCCCGCGATTCATTTTGGTCGCCGGCTTCATGGCAAGCCTCGCCGCGGCGACCTACGCGGTTGAACCGTCGGAGCGGCTCGCAGACCCGGCACTGGAAGAGCGTGCGCGAGCGCTGAGCCAGGAATTACGTTGTCTCGTCTGCCAGAACCAATCGATCGATGAATCGAACGCCGATCTGGCTCATGATCTTCGCATCCTGGTGCGCAGACGTCTCCTGACCGGGGACACGGATCGGCAGGTCCTCGACTACGTCGTCGCTCGCTACGGGCAATTCGTTCTGCTCGACCCGCCGTTCGAGCCGGCGACTTATTTGCTGTGGCTCACCCCGCCACTGCTGGTGCTGGGAACCGGCATAATTCTCTTGATCCGGGCCCGTCGCGGCCGTCCCGACCGTCTTCTTCCACCTTTGACGGAAGAAGAGCGCGCACGCGCGGCCCCGCTGCTAGGGGATCGCGGATGATCCCGTTCTGGATCATTGCGGGCTTGCTCGTGCTGGCGGTGTTGATCGCGCTCCTTTGGCCGCTCGTGCGCCCCATCGGAAGAAGTGGTGAGGAAGGCGAGTCAGTAATCGCGATCTTCCGGCGACAGCTGGCCAGCATCGACGCCGAAACCGCGCAGGGACGGCTAACACCGAACGAAGCCGCGGGTGCGCGGGCCGAGATTACCCGACGTATGCTAGCGGTGGCCGATCGACAGGCCCGAGATCCGGGGCCTGATCGCTCGCCTGCCATGTCCTGGCGTATTGGCGCCATCGTTGGCATTGCCGCCCTGTTGCCGACGGCGTCGCTTGTTGTCTACTCTGCGGTGGGCTCGCCTGCGGCACTCGATCGGGGCACGGCTGCCGCTGCGGGTGACGGCAGAGCGGGTCCGCATGATAAGGCCGAACTGGCTGCCGCTGCCGGCCAGCTGAGGGCACGGTTAGAGCGCGAGCCGGGTCATGTCGAGGGATGGGTTCTGCTAGGCCGCACCTTCACCTCTCTGGGGCGCTTCGCCGAGGCGCACGACGCCTATGACCACGCGATCGCGTTGGCGCCAAACGAGCCCAGTCTCCATGCAGAGCTCGGCGAGTTGCTCGTGGTGGCAGCGGGAGGCAATGTGACCCCCCAGGCAGAAACCGAATTTGCCAAAGCCGGCAACGATCCACGCGCCCGCTACTATGGCGCAGAAGCTGCGTTGCAGCGTGGCGATCAGCAGGTGGCCAAAGCCGCCCTGAAAGCGTTGCTCGCAGATGCCCCGGCCGAAGCGTCTTGGCGCAAAGCCGTCGAGGAACGGCTAGCCGAAATCGCACCGGGTGAGCCACCTGTAGGTACATCAACGTCTCCCGGACCGACCGCAAAGGATGTTGCCGCGGCGCAGTCGATGTCGCCGGAGGAGCGACAGGCGATGATCCGCGGCATGGTCGAACGCCTGGCGGCGCGGCTCGAGCAGAACCCGAACGATAAGGAGGGATGGGTCCGCCTAGCGCACGCTTATGACGTGCTGGGTGAAACCGACAAAGCCGAAGCGGCACGCGCCCGCGCCGCAGAAGTGCCGGCGGGAAACTGACACCGGAACAACGGTTGTCCGACAGCAGCCGTGGCGCGAAGTTGCAACGCGTCAGAGACCGGTGGTGTTGACTCTGCGGTACGCCGACTACCTTGGCGTCGAGTGACACGGGTGTCGGAGCGGCGCTATATACCGTGTCGCGCGAGACACGGTGGGTGCGGTTGAACCGAGACGTTCCAGCCCTAACTCGTCAAGTCGTCAGACGATGCCACTCCCGCCGGATTTGAGCCTCGTGACCGGAGCGACGGGGTTTGTCGGATCCGCGGTGGTCCGCGCGTTGCTGCGACAAGGGCGTCGCGTAAGGGTGCTCGTCCGGCCGAGCAGCGACCAGCGTAACCTCTCGAATCTCCAGGTAGAAATTTCCGAAGGCTCGATGGAGGAGCCCCAATCGCTGGTGCGCGCCGTCGCCGGATGTCGATATGTCTATCACGCAGCCGCCGACTACCGTCTCTGGGTCCCCGATCCCGAACCAATGTTCCGCGCCAACGT
>Ga0318517_10000158_pt1 | contig 12647 bp, 10 predicted proteins | sample GRESIP176b2f21_FD_203661 | JGI IMG/M metagenome (GOLD analysis project Ga0318517, IMG submission 203661) | Tropical soil microbial communities from Luquillo Experimental Forest, Puerto Rico - GRE.SIPMG.176b2f21 | ecosystem: Environmental > Terrestrial > Soil > Tropical forest > Bulk soil... | reverse complement strand
GGCGGCGGATGAACCGAATCTGGTTGCGCGGCGGCGTATTGGCGGTGGGCAGCGCGCTGCTGGCCGGTTGTCAGTTCAACGGGCTGAACTCCCTGGCGATGCCCGGCACCGAAGGTCATGGCAGCGGCGCGTACACGGTCACCGTCGAAATGCCCGACGTTGCGACGCTGCCGCAAAACTCGCCGGTGATGGTCGACGACGTCACCGTCGGCAGTGTGTCCGGCGTTCACGCCGAACAGCGATCCGACGGATCCTTCTATGCCGCAGTGCAGTTGGCGTTGAACAAGAACGTGGAGTTGCCGGCCAACGCGACCGCGACGGTCGCCCAGACGTCGCTGCTGGGTTCGATGCACATCGACCTGGCTCGCCCCAAGGACAAGCCGGCGACGGGCAGGCTGACCGACGGGTCGAGAATCCCGCAGTCCAACACGGGCCGCTATCCCACGACCGAAGAGGTGCTTTCGGCCCTCGGCGTCGTGGTCAACAAGGGCAATTTCGGTGCACTGGAAGAGATTACCGACGAGACCTACCAGGCCGTCGCAGGTCGGCAAGACCAGTTCGTCGACCTGGTCCCCAGACTGGCGGAATTGACGGCGGGGCTCAACCGACAGGTCAACGACATCATCGACGCGGTCGACGGACTGAACCGATTCTCCGCGATCCTGGCGCGCGACAAGGACAATCTGGGCCGGGCACTGGACACGCTGCCCGAAGCGCTTCGAGTGCTCAACAAGAACCGGGGCCACATCGTCGACGCGTTCGCAGCGCTGAAAATGCTCGCGACGGTCACCTCCCATATACTCGCGCAGACGAAAGTCGACTTCGCCGAAGACCTCAAGGGCCTGTATTCGGTTGTCAAGGCCCTCAACGACAACCGCAGGAATTTCGTCACCTCGCTGCAGCTGCTGCCGACGTTCCCCTTCCCGAACTTCGGCATCAAGCAGGCCGTGCGCGGCGACTACCTCAACCTGTTCACCACCTTCGACTTCACGTTGCGCCGCCTCGGTGAGACGTTCTTCACCACGGCGTATTTCGACCCGAACATGGCTCACATGAGCGAGATCCTCAACCCGCCCGATTTCTTGACCGGCGAATTGGCCAACCTGTCCGGGCAGGCGGCCGATCCGTTCAAGATTCCGCCCGGCGCGGCGTCGGGGCAGTAGGGGGCGCAGATGATCGACAGACTGACCAAGATCCAGCTCGCCATCTTCGCGGTGATCACCGCCGTCACCCTGACTGTGATGGCGATCTTCTACCTGCGGCTGCCCGCCACGTTCGGCATCGGGACCTACGGCGTGAGCGCCGACTTCGTCGCCGGAGGCGGGCTCTACAAGAACGCCAACATCACCTACCGGGGCGTCGCCGTCGGCCGGGTCGAGTCGGTGGGCCTGAACCCCAACGGGGTGACCGCCGAAATGCGGCTCAACAGCGGCACTCCCATTCCGTCGAACGTCACCGCCACCGTGAAGAGTGTGTCCGCCGTCGGTGAGCAATACATCGACCTGGTGCCGCCGGACAGTCTGGCAACGACCAAGCTGCACAACGGGTCTCGGATCGAGCGCCAGAACACCCGGATCGGCCAGGACATCGCCGAGCTGTTGAAGCGGGCCGAGGCACTGGTCAACAGCCTCGGCAACACCAAGCTGCGCGAGCTGCTGCACGAGACGTTCATCGCGGCCAACGGTTCCGGCCCCGAGCTGGCCCGGCTGATCGAGTCCGCCCGGTTGCTCGTGGACGAGGCCAACGCCGACTATCCGCAAGTCTCGCAGTTGATCGATCAGGCCGGCCCGTTACTGCAAGCCCAGATTCGCGCCGGCGCCGACATCAAGTCGCTGTCCGACGGGCTGGCGCGGTTCACCTCCGAGGTGCGTCAGGCCGACCCGGAGCTTCGCTCGACGTTGGCCACCGCCCCGGGCGCGATCGACGAGGCGAGCACCGCTTTCTCCGGTATCCGCCCCTCGTTCCCGGCGCTCGCCGCCAGCCTGGCAAACCTGGGCCGGGTAGGCGTCATCTACCACAAGTCGATCGAACAGCTGCTGGTGGTCTTACCGGCGCTGTTCGCCGCGATCACCACGGCCGCCGGCGGCACCCCGCAGGACGAAGGCGTCAAGCTGGACTTCAAGATCGACCTCAACGACCCGCCGCCGTGCGCCGTCGGCTTCCTGCCCCCGCCGTTGATGCGCACACCGGCCGACGAGACGCTGCGCGAGCTCCCGAGAGACACGTATTGCAAGGTCGCCCAGAACGATCCCAGCACCGTGCGCGGCGCCCGTAACTATCCGTGCCAGGAGTTCCCCGGCAAACGGGCGCCGACGATCCAGCTTTGTCGCGACCCGAAGGGCTACGTGCCGATTGGCCGCAATCCTTGGCGAGGGCCGCCGGTGCCCTACGACACGCCCGTGACGAATGGGCTAAACGTCTTGCCGCCCAACAAGTTTCCGTACATGCCGCCGGGCGCCGAACCGGATCCGGGTACGCCGATCGTCGGGCCGCCCCCTCCCGGCGTGGTGCCGGGGCCCGGGCCGCTGCCGGACCACCAGCCGGCGTACGCTCCGCCGCCCCCCAACGACAGCGGGCCGCCGCCGGGCAACCCGTCGTGGATGCCGCCGGGGGTCCCGCCGGCGCCGCCGATACTGCCGTATCCGAAGTGGCTGCCCCCGCCACCACCGCCGGAGGGTGTCAATCCTCCGCCGGCGGGCCCGGGACCGGAGAAGCCGTGGGGGCCGCCGCCCGTCCCGCAGCCGCAGGCCAGCGGCCCGGCCTACACGACCTATGACCAACGCACCGGAGCCTTCGTGGACCCGGCGGGCGGCACTGGTATCTTCGCGCCCGGCACCGGCGCATCCAGCGCGGAGAATTGGGTGGACCTCATGCTTGATCCAAGGCCGATGTAGTGACTGAACAAGCGACGACACAACGGATTCGTCGGCGCGCATCCCGCGCGGCGGGCCCCGCCAAGAGCGAGCCGGCCGAGGCGACGACGGTTCGGGTCGACGTTCCGGCCGCGCCTAAGCGGCCGGCGAAGCCCGCCACCAAGGGCGTCAAGAAACTGACGCCCGTCAAGCCGCCGCCACGGCGGCAGCCCCGCCGCGCGCTGGTCGGGTGGATCTCGTTGGCCGCCGCGCTGTTGGCGATCGGCGGATTGGCCGGGTGGCTGGCGTTCATGCTCGCCCAACAACGGCACGCCGAGGCCCAACATGCGCGCGATCAGCGCTTCGTCGACACCGCCACGCAGACGGTCGTCAACATGTTCAGCTACAAGCAGGACAACATCGACGAGAGCGTTAACCGGTTCTACAACGGCACCAGCGGCCCGCTGCGCGGAATGCTGGGCGCCAACAACAACATCGAGAACCTCAAGGGCTTGTTCCGCTCGACCAACGCGACATCGGAGGCCGTCGTCAACGGTGCCGCCCTGGAGGGTGTCGACGCGGTCACCGACAACGCGTCGGTGCTGGTATCGGTGCGGGTGACCGTCGCCGACATCGACGGAACCAACAAGCCGTCCATGCCCTACCGCCTGCGCGTCATCGTGCACGAGGACGACCAGGGGCGGACGACCGGCTACGACCTGAAATATCCCGACGGGGGCAACTGATGCGGTTGCCCGGTTTTCCAAGGTGGCTGATCGCCGTCGCGGGCTACCTGGGTGTGGCGGTCTTCGTCGGGTTGTCCGCGGCGGGCGGCTCGGCCTACTGGCACCGGGTGCAGACCCGCGGCGAGGCGGCGGCGCGGGCGGTGTTGCCCCAGCTGGCCGCCAAGGAGATACCCGAGGTGTTCGCCTACGACTACCAAACCGTCGAACGCAGCCTCGCCGCCGCGTACCCGTTGCTGACGCCCGACTACCGCCAGGAGTTCCAGAAGAGCGCCAACGCGCAGATCATCCCGGAGGCCAAGAAGCGTGAGGTGGTCGTCCAGGCCAATGTCGTTGGCGTAGGGGTCATGTCAGCCAAACGCGATTCGGCGTCGGTCATGGTTTACCTGAACCGGACCGTGACCGACAAGTCCCGCCAGCCGCTCTACGACGGCAGCCGGTTGCGGGTTGACTTCAAGAAGATCGGCAAGCAGTGGCTGATCGCCTACATCACGCCGATCTAGCCGCGATAGTCACATCAGCCACGTCAGCACCGTCAAGGGACTCGTACCCTAACTGTGAATTCGATAGCGCATGCGCTATCGAATTCTGGAAAAGGGCACACCCGCTCGGCCGCGAGCGTCCGTACCCGTCACGCCATTTCACCCGCGAAATCGAATTCTGGGAAAAGGTCTCTCAGAAGCACATCGCAATGTCGTTGCAACGCAACGGATAACGTTGGACCGGGCTGGGCGGGGGGCCGGCCATCTGCAGCGAGAACGGTTGTTTCTTCATCTCGGGCTGCATCCCGCAGCCCGCACCGTGCAGGATGGTGTGGGTGCCGCTCATCGTTTCGTCGCTGAACGCGTAGGTTTCGGTGGACGGCGCGGTGCCGCCGCCCGGACACGACACGCCGTCCGCCTTTTCCACCTTGAAGGTCCAAAGCATGCTGGTGTAACGGGCCCTGCCGCTGAAGTTCTGTAACTTGTCCGCGTGGCTGATCTGTTCGGGCGTCGAACTCACGATGTTCAGAGCACAGTTGAACGCGAAAACGATTGGGTCGGAATAGTCGTTCATGTTCCGGGTTCCGGACGGCTGATCGCACAGTGCCGTGACCGCCCAGGTAACCCCCGACACCCCCGCCTCATTGAGGGTGTAGTTGCCATCCGCCGGTGGCCCGACCGCGCGCGCCGGGTCACCCGACTCCAGCGCGATTCCCAGTGCAACGGCGGAGCAGATGCCGGCGCCGGCGGCCAGCCCTCGACGGAGATTCACGGCGTTCTTCCCATTACTCGGCTGCTATCTGGTTGGGTGCGGGTGCGACTCGGCGAGTGCATCAAGAAACGACCGCGCCCAGCGGTCCACGTCGTGGGCGAGCACCTGGCGTCGTAACGACCGCATCCGGCGCCTGCCCTCCTCGACCGGCTGGTTGAGTGCCGCTTCGATGACGTCCTTGACCCCCTCGAGGTCATGCGGGTTGACCAGATAGGCCTGCCGCAGTTCGGCTGCGGCGCCGGTGAATTCGGACAGAACGAGCGCACCGCCGAGGTCACTGCGGCAGGCGACGTACTCCTTGGCCACCAGGTTCATTCCGTCGCGCAGCGGGGTGACCAGCATGACGTCGCTGGCCACGAAGAACGCGATGAGTTCGTCGCGGGGAACCGGACGATGCAGGTAGTGCACCACCGGATGACCGACTTCGGCGTATTCGCCGTTGATGTGGCCGACCTGGCGTTCGATGTCATTGCGCAGGATCTGGTAGCTCTCGACGCGTTCGCGGCTCGGTGTCGCAAGCTGAACCAGCACGGTGTCGTCGCGTTTCGCGCGGCCCTCGGCGAGCAGCTCGGAGAAGGCTCTCAGCCGAACGTCGATGCCCTTGGTGTAGTCGAGCCGGTCGACGCCGAGCAGGATCTTACGGGGGTTGCCCAGCTCGGCCCGGATCTCTCGGGCGCGGCGCCTGACGTCCCGGTTGCGGGCCGCGTGATCGAGCGCGGAGGAGTCGATGGAGATGGGAAAGGCACCCACCCGCACGGTGCGTGACCCGAGCTCTACCTCACCGAAGCGCGAGCGCACCCCGACCGATCCCCGCGACGTGTTGACGCCGATTAACTGCCGGGACAGGAACAGGAAGTTCTGGGCCCCGCCAGGCAGATGGAACCCCACCAGATCGGCGCCCAGGAGGCCCTCGACGATCTCGGTGCGCCACGGCAGCTGCATGAACAGCTCCACCGGCGGGAACGGGATGTGCAGGAAGAAACCGATGGTCAGGTCGGGCCTCAGGGTGCGCAGCATCTTCGGTACCAGTTGCAGCTGATAGTCCTGCACCCACACCGTCCCGTCGCGGGCGGCGGCGCGTGAGGCGGCCTCGGCGAAGCGGAGGTTGACGTCGACGTAGCGCTCCCACCATTCGCGGTGGTAGATCGGTTTGACGATCACGTCGTGATACAGCGGCCACAGCGTCGCGTTGGAGAATCCCTCGTAGTACTGGGCGATGTCGTCGGCACTGAGCTGCACCGGATGAAGTTGCAGGTCGTCCTGGACGACGGGCGCGTAATCCAGCTCCAGCTCGTCGTCGTCGTCATCGGCGACGCCCGGCCAGCCGACCCATGATCCGCGCCGGCGACGCAACAGCGGTTCTAAGGCTGTGACCAACCCCCCGGGGCTGCGTTTCCAGGCTGTGGTGCCATCGGGGAGCCGCTCGAGATCGACCGGCAGCCGGTTGGCCACCACCACGAAATCGGAATTCCCGAAGTGTGCATTCTCCGGGTTGCGGCTTCCCCTGGGAGCCATTTACGTGTCGAGTTTCGCCGGTCCAATACCGAGCATGGACAAGAAAATGCGACATTCGTCGGCGTCGTTCGCATACGCGGCCACGACCCGCCTCGCCTGGCTTGCGGTGCTGTCGGCCAGCGGCTCGACATCGCCGATTTCGCCATGATCAGATTTTGTAGGCATGGTCCCACTGTAGGCGACGCTTCTGTTCGCCCGCAGGTGTCTGCCTACCAGCGGTGCCCCAGCGGTCGCGCATATCGCCGCGTCCGGATTGGTCTTCGGCGACGAGAGTGATTCAAACCGGATTCAAATCGCGCATAATTCCAACAGAACCGATGGGCGATTCGACCGGCCCCTTTGGCAAAAGTTCGCCGACGCTTAATCTATCGGATGTTGAATGAGCCCACGGCCCGCACACGACCGTTGCGACGTCGAATGTTGGGATGGCGAAGGCTCGTCCGTGCGTCTGCGCGGGGATAGCGGTTTTTCAAGGCTAAGCAATGCGACGTCACAAAAAAGGCATTACCCTAAGCCACGTAAACCTCATTTGGGCTCCCCCTTGACGTCTGAGACGGGAGAGGAACAATGGCTCTCACTCCGGCTGATGTCCACAATGTCGCGTTCTCGAGGCCGCGAATCGGCAAGCGTGGTTATAGCGAGCAGGAAGTCGATCTTTTCATCGACCTCGTCGAGCAAGAGCTGACCCGATACATCACGGAAGACGCCCAGCTCCGCAATCTCAACGAAGAGCTCCGCAAACGGGGCGGCGGGCTGCGGCAGCGGGACGAAGTGCTTGCCGAACGGGAAGCCATGCTTGCCGAACGGGAAGCCAGGCTCGTTGAGCGGGAAGCCATGCTGCGCCGGCATGTGCGCAAGCATGAAGTCGAGCTCCGCCAGCAGAAAGCCGAGCTCGCCGAGCGGGAGGCCAAGGTGGCCCAGCGGGGAACCCCGCTTCCCCAGCAGATAGCCCAGCTCCGGTTTCGGGAAGCTCAGGTCCTCCAACGGGAAGGCCTGCTTGAGCAGCAGAAAGCCGAGGTTGCCAACCGGGAAACCGAGCTGAGCCAGCAGGAAGCCGAGCTGAGCCAGCGGGAAGCCGAGCTGAGCCAGCGGGAAGCCGAGCTCGCCGAGTGGCAAATCCGTTTCCGCAATCAGCAAGCCGAACTTCGTCGGCGGCTGGATCAACAACAAGCGGTCGCGTCTCGCGCCGGCGTGGAGACCGCGACCAACCAGGCGCCGGAGCCCTACCGGCATCCGCAGCAACCAACGACGCGACCGAAGCCTGCCGCGGTCAACGGAACGTCTTCTCTCGAGGAGATGCACGCGGTCGGGTCGGTTCAGGGGCGCCATGACATGGAGCGGATGGCGGTTCGGGCGGTCACCGACGCACGCGGCAATACCGTCACCGAAACGGTTCACGAGCGCACGCGTAGAAGCCGGATAGACCATGGCGATCCGGCCCTGGCCGCGGACCGGGCGGACGAACTCGAGCGGCTCAAGGAAGAGAACGCGGAACTCGCTCGCTCCCTCGGCCTGCTCAAATCCGCCGCCGCCCTCCTCGCGGCCGCGTTAGATCGGCCATAAGTCGGCTGTCAGCCGATCCACCCCACCGAAGACCCGCTTACACTCTGGCCGTAATGTGTAAACCAACGCGGATCTGACAACAAACGAGGTGGGCGGAATGACACTCTCCGACCAAGCCGGTGCTCAAGCCGGTGCACAAGCCGACGAGCTGGTGGCCTATGAAGCCCTTGACGACGGCCGGATCGCCCGGATCTGGCTCAACCGGCCCGAGGCCCACAACGCGCAGAACCGTGGCCTGCTGGTTCAGCTCGACGAAGCGTTCCTGCGCGCCGAGGCCGACGACACCGTTCGCGTGGTGATCCTGGCCGCGCGCGGCAAGAACTTCTCCGCCGGTCACGACCTGGGCTCCGAATTGGCACTGGCGGAGCGTAAGCCCGGACCGGGGCAGCTCCCGAGCTTCCGCATCAACGGCGCCACCCGCGATCCTGTTGCGGAGAAGACATACCTGCAGGAGTGGCATTACTTCTTCCAAAACACTTGCCGCTGGCGCGATCTGCGCAAGATCACCATCGCCCAAGTGCAGGGCAACGCAATCTCGGCGGGCCTGATGCTGATCTGGGCGTGCGATCTGATCGTCGCGGCCGACAATGCGAAGTTCAGCGATGTGGTCGGTGTGCGCATGGGCATGCCGGGCGTCGAATACTACGCTCACCCTTGGGAATTCGGCCCGCGAAAGGCCAAAGAGCTGTTGCTGACCGGTGATGCGCTGGACGCGGACGAGGCCTATCGGCTTGGCATGGTGTCCAAGGTTTTTCCGGTCGACGAGCTGGCGGACAAGACCCTGGAGTTCGCGCGGCGCATCGCCGAGCGGCCCACGATGGCGGCGATGCTGATCAAGGACTCGGTCAACGCCGCCTCCGACGCCATGGGTTTCACCGAGGCGCTGCGGCACGCGTTCCACATTCACGAGCTGGGGCACGCACACTGGGCGGCCCACAACGAGAACAGGTACCCCATCGGCCTGCCGCCCGACGTCGAGGACTGGCGCAACGCCAAGCCGACGAAGCTCGCCCGTCGCGATACGCCGTAACGCAGGCGGTCACATCCGTCACACCCGTCCCCCAGTGTGCGCTGACGGCTTCCAGTGTGCGTCCAGGGCGCAGATTTCCCGGATTCTTCGCCCACAGCGCACACTCGAAGCCCTCAGCGCACACGCGTCGCCCGCATGGTTCGATGACTCTCGTGCAGCTTTCTTTCGAAAACCGGACCTACCTCGTCACCGGTGGCGGCAGCGGAATCGGCAAGGGCGTCGCCGCCGGGCTGGTCGCGGCCGGGGCCTCCGTCATGATCGTCGGTCGCAGTCCCGACCGGCTGGCGTCCGCCGTCAACGACATCGAAGTGCTCAAGGCCGCCGGCTCGATTCGGTATGAGCCCACCGACATCACCAACGAAGAGGAAACCGCCCGCGCGGTGGACGCCGCGACGGCCTGGCACGGCCGGCTGCACGGTGTGGTGCACTGCGCGGGCGGGTCGGAGACCATCGGGCCGATCACCCAGATCGACTCGGAGGCCTGGCGGCGCACAGTGGACCTCAACGTCAACGGCACCATGTACGTGCTCAAGCACGCCGCCCGGGAATTGGTGCGCGGCGGTGGGGGCTCGTTCGTCGGGATCTCGTCGATCGCGGCCAGCAACACCCACCGCTGGTTCGGCGCCTATGGGGTCACCAAGTCAGCGGTCGACCACATGATGCAGTTGGCCGCCGACGAGCTGGGCGCGTCGTGGGTGCGCGTCAACAGCATCCGACCCGGCCTGATTCGCACGGATCTGGTTGCGCCCGTGTTGGATTCGCCGGAGCTGAGCGCGGACTACCGGCTCTGCACGCCACTGCCGCGGCCCGGTGAGGTCGAAGACGTCGCCAACCTGGCGATGTACTTGCTCAGCGACGCGGCCAGCTATGTCACCGGACAGGTCATCAACGTCGATGGTGGGATCATGTTGCGGCGCGGTCCCGACTTCTCGGCGATGCTGGAACCCGCATTCGGCGCCGACGGTCTACGGGGGGTCGTCTGAGGCCATGAAGCGACTCGAGGGCAAGCGGATCCTGGTGACGGGCGCCGCGTCGGGGATCGGCCAGGCCACCGCGCTGCGGTTGCTCGACGAGGGGGCCACCGTCGTTGCCTCCGACATCGCCGCCGACGGCCTGGCCACCACCGGGGCCCGGGCGGGCGAGGCCGCGACCGCGGACCGCCTCGCCACCCTGCCGATGGACGTAGGGGAAGAGGATTCGGTGATCGATGGCGTGCGCTGGGCCGTCGAAACGCTCGGCGGTCTCGATTCGCTGGTCAACGCGGCCGGCATGTTGCGCGCCGCGCACACCCACGAGACCAGCCTTGAATTCTGGAATCAAATCGTCGGGGTCAACCTCACCGGGACGTTTCTGGTGGTCCGGGAAGCGCTGCCGGCGCTGCTGGCGAATTCGCGCAGCGCGATCGTCAACTTCAGCTCCACGTCGGCTTCTTTCGCCCATCCGTACATGGCGGCGTACGCGGCGAGCAAGGGCGGAATCCAGGCCTTCACCCATTCTTTGGCACTCGAATACGCGCGCGAGGGCCTACGCGCGGTGTGCGTGGCGCCGGGCAGCATCAAATCCGGAATCACCGACGCCACCGGCGGATACATTCCGAAAGACGCTGATTGGTCACTGTTTTCGAGGCTGATGCCGATCCTGCCCACCACGCTGGAATCCAGCGGCGCCGGGATGGCCGATCCCGCCGTGGTCGCCGGCGTGATCGCCATGCTGGTCTCGGACGACGGCGCATTCATCACAGGCACCGAAATCCGCATCGACGGCGGGACGCACGCCTAGCCTGATGGCGGCGACCCCCATCGCCAGGCCTCGCCGCGCTTGCGATCGCCGCTAGTTGACGCAGGGCACCCCGCCGCCGTCGATCGGTTTCCCCTGATCGGGCGTCGGGTAGGTGGTGGTGGTGCCGTTGTAGTAATACGTGCTGGCCTTGCTGGACGTCGTGGTGGTGGTCGAACCGTCCGTCGTGTTCTCGTCGGGGGCCGGCATCGAGAAGCTGGTATCCAGGGTCACTCGTACGTGTCCGGCTTGGACGACCGGATTGGGTAGTTTGGGGGCATCAAGGCCTAGCAGAGTGGCCACATTGCGCGCATCGGTTTCCGCGCCGGTCCCGTACTCGATCGTGGTGGCGCTCGGCTCACCCGAATTACGGTCGCGCACTTGACCCGCGGTGTAGCCGTGCTTTTTCAGCGCGCGGGAAACGTCGTTGGCTAGTCCGCTCATGCTGCCGGAATTGATCACGTCGACGACGGTGGACGGACTGGGTTTGGCGGCGGTGGTGGCCGGCGTGGTCGTCGGCGGCGGTGCGCCGATCGCCGCGGCCACCTCGGCCTTGATGGCGGCCGGGTCGATGATGTTGACGTCCTGCCCGTCGATGTTGTCGTAGCGCACCACGGGCAGCGTTCGGAATTCGACCTGGCCTCCATTGCGGCCGCCTGCCAGCGCACCCAGCCGCTGGATCAGGTCCTCGTCCCAGCCGGCCGACAGCACCACATCCTTGCGCGCCACCGCCATCAGGCCCTTGAGCTTGTCAATGTTGGTGAAGGTGCCCGAAGCCTGCAGTTCCTGCATGACCGACGAAATGAACGCCTGCTGCCGGTGGGTGCGGTCCAGGTCCCCGTTGTCCAGTTCGTGACGCTGCCGGACGAACGCCAGCGCCTGGGAGGCGTCCAGTCGCTGTCGTCCGGCCGGGAAGTCGGCGCCGGAATAGGAGTCGTAGACGGGGTGGTTCAGGCACACCTCCACGCCGCCCAGGGTTTGGGCCAAGTCGTAGAAACCGGCCAGGTTGACCTCGGCGAAGTAGTCGATCGGAACGCCGGTCAGGCTGCGCACCGCGCGCAGGGTTGCCGCCCGGCCCGCCTCCCGGCCCTTCGATTCGAGTTCTTTCTGGCTGCTGGCCCCCTGGTTGGCGAGCTTCTGGGCGACGTACTGCTTGGTAAGCCCGTATGCCTCTTTGATCTTGATGTGGTTGTATCCGGGAACGCCGTTGAAGGACACCCAGTCGTCGCGGGGGATCGAAAAGGCGACGACCTTCTGGTCGGCCCCGACGTGCACGAGTATCAGGGTGTTGGTGTTGTAGCCGCCGTCGTCGGAATCGCCGGCGTGCAAATGCTTCAGGATCGACCACGGCAGGTCGTTGCCGTCCTGGTCTTTGCGCGAGTCCAGCCCGATGAGCAAGATGTTCATGTTGTCGCCGCTGGAGCGCGGGTCCTCTGGAGACAGCGCATCCGAGACGGTGATGCCGCCCAGCGCGCCGTGGGCGACCCAGTAGCCGGCTCCGGTCAGCAGCACCGCCGCCACCGACACCAGCGTCATGAAGCCGCGCGTCACCCCCTTGCCGAGACGCGACGGTTGCCGAGCGGCGCGATGGCGATGATGTCCACCGCCAGAGCGTGCCATCAAAAACCTCGTCCTTTAACCAGCGCACCACCCAGAACCGCAATAGCGGTTTGCGGTGATGTCGCTTGTAGCATGCCGTCAAGTATGCGGTAGCTTGCTGTGAAGCCCCCAATTATGCACGTGGATGTAACCAGGCTCACCCGCGTGAACGGGCGCGCCTGACGGCCTCGATTTGCCCGCTACCAGCATGTTTTCGCCAAAATCGCCGAACTTTTCCTTCGCGAGCATATCGGGAAGGTCTTACGAGAGCACCTGCCCGATGAGATCGCATCCAAATTGTCATCGGGCGTACAT
>Ga0318517_10000156_pt1 | contig 12740 bp, 9 predicted proteins | sample GRESIP176b2f21_FD_203661 | JGI IMG/M metagenome (GOLD analysis project Ga0318517, IMG submission 203661) | Tropical soil microbial communities from Luquillo Experimental Forest, Puerto Rico - GRE.SIPMG.176b2f21 | ecosystem: Environmental > Terrestrial > Soil > Tropical forest > Bulk soil... | reverse complement strand
TGAGCAGCGGCCTGGTGGGCTCGGTGGGACTGGCGGTGCTCGCCTGGACGCTGATCGGCACCATCAAGAAGGTCGAGGACAGCTTCAATTTCGTGTGGCACGTGGACCAGCCGCGCAGCTTCGCCCGCCGGCTCGCCGAGTACACCTCGCTGCTGATCGCGGGCCCGGTGCTGCTCGTGGGCTTCCTCGGCCTGACGCACGCGGCGCTCGGCAGCGCGCCGGTGCAGGAAGTGGTGCGCCTGCCGCTGCTGAACCGCCTGCGCGGCACCGGCATCGCGCTTGCGCCCTACGCCATGGTGACGGGGTTCTTCACCGCGCTCTACATGATGGTGCCCAACACGCGCGTGCAGTGGCGTGCGGCGCTCATCGGCGCGCTGGTGGGCGGGGTACTGTGGGCGGCGGTCGGCAAGATGTTCACCGCCTTCGTGGTGTACTCCACCCGCCTCACCATCGTGTACGCGGGATTTGCGTTCATCGTGGCGGCGCTGCTCTGGACCTACTTCGGCTGGCTGATCCTCCTCGCCGGCGCCCGGCTGTCCTTCTATGTGCAGAACCCGGCCTACCTGCGCCTCGGGCTCCAGCCGCTCCGACTCTCGAGCGTCGAGCTCGAGCAGCTTGCCCTCAAGCTCATGTACTTCGCCGGTCGCGCACACGTCGCCGGCGGGCGCCGCTGGAGCGTCAATCGGCTCGCCGACGAGCTCGGACTGCCCGGCATCGCGGTGGCGCAGATGGTCGGCGCACTCGAGCGCGCCGGCCTGTTGATCGTCACCGAGAACGATGAGCTCCTGCCGGCGCGCGACACGGGCGCCATCAAGGTGAGCGAGATCCTCGATATCGCGCGCAACCAGCGCAGCGGACACGTCGCGCCGCGCTACGTTCCCGTGCCGCCGGTCGATCGCCTGCTGGCGGGCGTGGAGGAAGCGCGCCGCAGCCGCTGCGGTGAGCTGACGCTGCGGGACCTCATCGACGAGGTGCCGCGGGCTGCGCTGATCAGTCCGCGGCAGTCCTCCTCGCGGTGAGGACCACCGCACCCATCAGGATCTCTGCGCGCGTAGACCCCTACTCGCCCGCAATGGTCATCTCGCCGATGAGCACTGAGCCTACGCGGATGCCGCCGCGCGTGTCGATGTCGCTGCCGAGCGCGACGATGTCGCGGTACATGGCCCTGAGGTTCCCGGCGATCGTGATCTCGTGCACCGGGTAGGCGAGACGTCCGTTCTCCACCCAGAAGCCGCTCGCACCGCGCGAGTAGTCGCCGGTCACGCCGTTCACGCCCTGTCCCATGAGCTCGGTCACCAGCAGTCCCGTGCCAAGCCGCGCGAGCAACGCTTCCCGGTCGAGGCCACCCTGCGCGGTGCTCACCAGCAGGTTGTGAATCCCGCCGGCGTTGCCGGTGGTCTTCAGCCCCAGCCGCCGCGCGGAATAGCTGCCGAGCACATAGCCCTCGAGCACGCCGGCGCGCACCAGCTCGCGGTCATGCGTGGCGGCACCCTCCTGGTCGAAGGGGCTGCTCGCCAGCCCCCGCGGGATGTGCGGTCGCTCCTGCATGCTCATGAACTGCGGGAAGACCTGCTCGCCGGCGGCGTTCAGCAGGAAAGAGGACTTGCGGTACTGACTCGGGCCGCTGATGGCGCCGATGAAGTGCCGGATGAGCCCCCGCGCCATCTCGGGAGAGTACGCCACGGGGGCGCGGCGGGTCGTGAGGCGCTGCGCGCCGAGACGCGCGAGCGCGCGCTCTCCGGCAATACGGCCGATGCTGGCGGCGGCCTCGAGCTCGGCCGGATTGCGCGCGATGCTCCACCAGTAGTCACGCTGCATGTCGCCGCCCGCCTGCGCGATGAGCGTGCAGCTCGTCGAGTGGCTGGTGGAGGAGTAGCCGGCGAGAAATCCGAGCGAGTTGCCGTAGACGCCGGTGTGGCGCTGGGAGCCGACGCCCGCACCCTCGGAGTTGCTGACGCGCGCATCGACCGCGAGACCGTGCGCCTCGCAGCTGCGCGCCAGCTCGATGGCCTCCTCGGGGGTAATGTCCCAGGGGTGGTCGAGGTCGAGATCGGGGATCTCACGCGCGAGCGCATCGGGCTCGACCAGTCCGGCGTACGGATCTTCCGCCGTGTAGCGTGCGATGGCACTCGCCTTGGCGACGGTCTCCCGCACCGCGGCAGCCGTGAGGTCCGCGGTACTCGCCGCGCCTTTGCGACGCCCGAAATACACCGTAACCCCCAGGCCCCGGTCGCGCTGATATTCGACCGTGTCGACCTCCCCGAGTCGCACGCTCACCGAGAGGCCCTGGCTCACCGAGACGTCTGCCTCGCACTGGCTGGCGCCCGCGCGCCGCGCCTCCTCGAGCGCGAGGGTGACCACATCGGCGAGCGGAGGGATCGCGGGATCCCCGGCCGGCTTCGGCTTCGAATGGCTTGTTGGGCTCGGGTGCATCTTTGAGCTTAAATTCTAGCAGTGACCGCGACGCTGTCTTCAGGCAACGTCGGCGGCGGGGGAAAACAGTGACGGCCGGACCGGACGACGACCCTGGCGATGATGGGGGCACGGAGCGCCCGAGCAAGAGCGCCCGCAAGCGCGCCGCCCACGCTGCCCAGGACCTCGGGGAGGCACTGGTGCGGCTTTCCGATGCCGAGCTCTCGGCCCTCGAGCTCCCGGAGGCGCTGCGCGAGGCGCTGCGCGCGGCGCGCCGCATCGCCAGCCGCGCCGCGCTCGCCCGCCAGCGCCAGTACATCGGCAAGCTGATGCGTCAGGTGGATCCGGAACCGATCCGCGCCGCACTCGCCGCCCGCAGCGAGCGCCATGCGCGCGACACCGAGCGCTTCCGGCGCGTCGAGAACTGGCGCGAGCGGCTCGTGACCGAGGGCGAAGCGGCGCTCGCCGAGCTCAGCCGCTGGCACCCCGAGATCGATGTAGGCGAATGGCGGCAGCGTATCGGCGCCGCCCGGGCGGAGCGCGAGCGCGGAGGTGGCGCGGGTGCCGCATACCGGGAGCTGTTTCGCGCCCTGCGCGCTTTGTTGGCTACAATGCCGCCGTGAAACCGCTCGTCGGCATCATCATGGGCTCGGCGTCCGACTGGGAGACGATGCGGACCGCGGCGGAGCAGCTCGACCAACTGTCGATCCCCTACGAGGTGCGTGTTGTCTCGGCGCACCGCACGCCTGACCTGCTGTTCGAGTACGCCGGGGACAGCCGCGCGCGCGGACTCGAGGTTTTGATCGCCGGTGCCGGGGGTGCGGCCCACCTGCCCGGCATGACCGCCGCAAAGACCACACTGCCGGTGCTCGCCGTGCCGGTGCACTCGAAGTCGCTCGGCGGGCTCGATTCGCTGCTGTCGATCGTACAGATGCCCGCCGGCGTGCCGGTCGCGACCTTCTCGATCGGCACGACGGGAGCGGCCAACGCGGCGCTCTTCGCCGCAGCCATCCTCGCCGGCAAGCACCCCGGCATCGCCACGGCGCTCGAGTCGTTCCGCGAACGGCAGACCGCCGCGGTGCTCGGCAACCCCGATCCACGCACACCGCCCCGCACATGACGGTCGGCATCGTGGGCGCCGGCCAGCTTGGCCGCATGCTCGCTTTGGCGGGTTATCCGCTCGGACTCGACTTCCTCGTTCTGGATCCGGCGGCCGACGCGCCCGCCGGGCGCGTGGCGCCCCTCCTGCACGGCGCATTCACCGACGCCCGTTTGCTCGCGCGGCTCGCGCGGCAGTGCGAGGTCATCACCTTCGACTGGGAGAACGTCTCGGTCGCCGGCCTCGCCGCAATCGCGCGCCGCCAGCGCACGCGCATCTGCCCGCCGCTCGCCGCACTCGCCACCGGTCAGGACCGGGTCGCCGAGAAACGCCTGTTCGAGCGGCTGCGGATTCCGACGACCCGCTGGCACGCGGTCGGCTCACGCCGCGAGCTCGCGCGCGCGCTCCGCGTCATCGGTGCCCCCGGCGTGCTGAAGACGCGCCGCCTCGGCTACGACGGCAAGGGGCAGGCCGTCATTCGTACCGAGGCGGACGCCGAGCGCGCCTGGACCGAGCTCGGTCACGTGCCGCTCCTGTACGAGGAGTGGGTGCCCTTCGAGTGCGAGGTGTCGATCATCGGCGCGCGCAGCCTGCGCGGCGAGATCGCCGTTTACCCGCTGTGCGGCAACGTCCACGGCGCCGGGGTCCTGCGGCTCACCCGTGCGCCCTACGGATCGGCGCGTTGGCAGCGCCGCGCGACGCGCTACCTCGAGCGCGTGCTCGATCACTTTCGCTACCGCGGCATTCTCACCATCGAGTTCTTCGTGCGCGACGGGCGGCTGATCGCCAACGAGATGGCCCCGCGCGTGCACAACTCCGGTCACTGGACCATCGAAGGGGCGACCACCAGCCAGTTCGAGAATCACCTGCGCGCCATTCTCGGCCTGCCGCTCGGCTCGACCCGCGCCCGCGGCTTCAGCGCGATGGTCAACCTCATCGGCGAGATGCCGCCGCGCGGGCGGCTGCTGGCGTTCCCCGACGTGCACCTGCACGACTACGGCAAGCAGCCGCGCCCGGGGCGGAAGATGGGCCATTGCACGGTGGTCGAGCGCAGCGCGGCAGCCCGTGACGCCCGCGCCCGGGCGCTGCTCAAGGATTTGAGGGTGGGCATTCGCATCCCGTAACATCGGTTGCGAGGCAACACCCATGTACCTCGAGCCCTTTAAACTCAAAGAGTTGCCGTTCCGCCTAAGCCCGGACCCGCAATTCCTGTACCTCTCCAAGCAACACGCCCGCGCCAAGGCGTACATGGAGTCGACCATCTGGTTCACGGACGGCTTCGTGGTGATCACCGGCGAGATCGGCTCGGGCAAAACCACGCTCATCGAGTCCTTTCTCAAGGAGGTTCCGGCCGATGTGGTGGTTGCGCAGATCAACCAGACCCAGGTCTCGGCAATCGATTTCCTGCAGGCGGTGCTGGTCCAATTCGGCTTCTCCCCCTTCAAGATGCGCAAGGGCGAGCTGATCAGCACGCTCAACAACTTTCTCATCGAGCAGTACGCCGCCGGCCGCAAGGTGCTGCTGATCGTCGATGAGGCACAGAACCTGTCCATGCGGGTGCTCGAGGAGATCCGCATGCTCTCGGGGGTCGAGACCACCAAGGAGAAGGTGCTGCGCATCATTCTCGCGGGTCAGCCCGAGCTCAACCACAAGCTCGATGCACCGGCGCTCGAGCAGCTGGCGCAGCGCGTGCGGCTGCGCTTCCACCTGCAGAACCTGACCGAAGCCGAGACCCAGAGCTATGTCCAGCATCGCCTGGATGTCGCCGGCGCGGGCGATCGCGAGCTGTTCGCTCCCGACACCTTTCCCGTGATCTTCCGCTACACCGGTGGCGTGCCGCGCCTTGTCAACACCCTGTGCGATACCGCCATGATGGCCGCGTATACCGCCGATCGCGGGGCGGTGACGCCCGCCGACATCGCCAGCGCGCTCGAAGAGCTGCAATGGGCCGAGTACGCGGCCCGACCGCACCGCCGCCGGCCGGAAGAGCCCACCCCCGCCTTGCGCGCCGCGGCTGCGCATGCCGGGGCGCGCGTCCTCGGGCACCTGCTGGTCGCGGCCGACGGGCGCACCGTGCAGGAGGTGCCGCTGCGGCTCGGGCGGCTGATCATCGGCCGCACGACCGAGAACGACGTGCAGATCGACAGCCGCTTCATCAGCCGCCACCACTGCCAGGTGATCACGACGGTGCATTCGTGTGTCATCGAGGACCTCAACAGCACCAACGGGATCTATGTCAAATCCAACCGCGTGCGCCGCCACTATCTCAACGACGGGGATGTGGTGCTGGTCGGCAAGCACGAGCTGATCTACGTGGACGAGCGTAGCGGGCGGCAGCGCGGCGGATTCACCGACGATCTGCCGGCGCTCGCGGCGCAGCCCGCCGAGACGCCTGCGGAGGAGGAGGACGAAGCCGCAGAAGAAGCGGACGACCAGGGCCTCGAGGCCACCGGCCCCGGCTGAGGCTCTCAGTCGTCGTTGCCGCTCAATGACTCCGGATCGGCGTACTGCGAGCGCAGCGCACGGTAGTCACGCCGGCGCAGCAGCAGCACGAAGCCGCCGACCACGCACGCGAGGCCCAGCATGCCGACGAGCAGACTCAACACTCCGCGCGCGACCAGCAGGTAACTGGTGATGAGCGCCCCGATCCCGAAGATTATGTAAATCCAGGGCAGTCCTTCGTATACCGGGCGCGATAAATGCGGACTGGGGCGCGGCATGGCGCCTATCCTAAAACACCTCACGGGATTTCGCTCGCCGCGCGCGATGAGCGCACGCCGGGCGCTGCTGCTGTCGCTGTGCCCGGAGGATCCGCGCTACGCCGCGTTCACCCCAGACCTAACATCCTCGCCAGGCGTTCGAGCAGCGATGGCTTCAGACCTTCGACGCGGAAGTCGTGCTGACGCTTGCCGTTGTTGCGACGGGCAACCTCGGCCAGCAGGTCGGGCGGCAGGTTGAGCTTCGGGACCTCTGCGGTGACTTCTTCTGACAACATCGCATTTCCTTCCGCGTAAACATCGCCCGAGGTACGTTAGGTGCTCGCGGGCATCCCGAGCGTGTGCAGAATCACACCTTCGCGACCGTTCGTCATTATGTCGCCGAGTGACGACCGCGGGTTGCCCTGCGGCGACGTGCGCGAATTGCGACAGCCGTGTCTTCAGCGTTGCGCGTCATGGCGCGCCGCAACCTTCGCCTCAGGCGGTGCCGCCCACCGTCAGAGCATCGATCCTGAGCGTCGGCTGACCGACGCCGACCGGAACGCTCTGGCCGTCCTTGCCGCAGGTGCCAACGCCATCGTCGAGCTTCAGGTCGTTGCCGACCATCGCGACGCGCGTCAGAACGTCGGGACCGTTCCCGATGAGCGTCGCGCCCTTGAGTGGCGCGCCGATGCGACCGTTCTCGATAGCGTAGGCTTCGCTCGCGGAGAACACGAACTTGCCGGAGGTGATGTCCACCTGGCCGCCGCCGAAGTTCACGGCATAGATGCCGCGCTCCACGGAGCGGATGATCTCTTCCGGCGCATGCGGTCCGGCGCGCATGTAGGTGTTGGTCATGCGCGGCAGCGTCATGTGTGCGAACGACTCACGCCGCCCGTTGCCGGTCGGTTGTGCTCCCATGAGCCGCGCGTTGAGGCGGTCCTGCATGTAACCGCGCAGCACGCCGTTCTCGATGAGCGTCGTGCACTGAGTCGGTGTGCCCTCGTCGTCGATGTTGAGCGAGCCGCGCCGCCGCGCGAGCGTGCCGTCGTCGACCACGGTGCACTCGGGGGCCGCGACGCGCTCACCGACGCGGTTGGCGAATGCCGACGTTCCCTTGCGGTTGAAGTCACCCTCGAGCCCGTGGCCGATGGCCTCGTGCAGCAGGATCCCGGGCCACCCGGGCCCGAGCACCACCGTCATGGTGCCGGCCGGCGCCGGCCGGGCCTCGAGATTCACCAGCGCCTGGCGCACCGCCTCGCGCGCGAGCGCCAGTGGGCGGTCACTCGCGACCAGCTCGGCGAGGGAGAAGCGACCACCGGCGCCCGCGTAGCCCTGCTCGCGCCGCCCGGCCTGCTCCACCAGCGCGGACACGTTGAAGCGCACCAGCGGGCGTACGTCCGCGGCGAGCTCGCCGTCACTGGTGGCGATGAGCACCACCTCGTGGACGGCAACGAGGCTGGCGCTGACGTGCACGACACGGGGATCGATGCGACGCGCCTCGCGGTCGACGCGCTCGAGCCAGGCCACCTTGTCGGGAGTCGCGAGATCCTCCGCCGGATCCGCCGGCAGGTACAGGCGGTGGCCGCTGCGCGCGCGCCACGCCGCGACGCGCCGCTCCCCGCCCTGCACGGCGATGGCCCGCGCCGCGCGCGAAGCTTCCGTGAGCGCGGGCAGCACGATCTCGTCCGAGTAGGCAAAACCCGTCTTTTCCCCGGCGAGCGCGCGGACGCCGACACCCTGCTCGATACTGGCGCTGCCATCCTTGACGATGCCGTCCTCCAGCGACCAGGACTCCTGGTGGCTGAGCTGGAAATACAGGTCGGCGAAATCCACCGAGTGCGTGAGCACCTCGCCGAACACGTGATCGAGGCGGCGATCGTCGAGCCCGCTCGGCCGCAGGATGAGATCGCGGGCGAGCGCCAGCGGATCGGCTGTCACGGTTTCGCTCATGTGAGGTGCTCTCGATCGGCTGCGGGGGTGAAGGCCCGGTGGATGAGTGCCGGGAAGCTCTCGCGGACGCTTGCCTGCGCGGCGAGATCGATCTCGGCGAGGGCGCAGCCGTGGCCACGCGGCAGGCGCTGCAGTATCCGTCCCCAGTAGTCCACGATCATGCTGTCGCCGTAGGTCTCGCGTCCGCTCGGATGGAAGCCGGACTGGGCCGGCGCCACAACATAACAGAGATTCTCGATGGCGCGGGCGCGCAGCAGTGTCTCCCAGTGCGCGCGCCCGGTCGGGCTGGTGAAGGCCGACGGCACCGCGAGCAGCTGCGCGCCGGCGGCGCTCAAGTGCCGGTAGAGCTCCGGGAAGCGCACGTCGTAGCACACCGACAGCCCGAGCCTCCCCGCCGGGGTGTCGATGAGTGCCGCGCGCGAGCCCGGGGCGACGTGCGCGGACTCGCGGTAGCTCTCGGCGCGCCCGGGTATGTCGACGTCGAAGAGGTGAATCTTGTCGTAGCGCGCCGCGCGCACGCCGTCACTGTCGTACACCAGCGATGCCGCAGCGACGCGTCCATCGGCCGCGGCACGGAGCGGCACCGTGCCGCCCACGATCCACAGGTGCAGCCGCCGCGCCGTCGCGGCGAGGAAATCCTGTGCCGGACCTGCGCCGTCGGGCTCCGCCACGGCCCGCTTGTCCGCATCTCTCACGCCCATGAACGCGAAGTTCTCCGGCAGCACGGCGAGTCGTGCACCGCGCGCCGCCGCTTCTTCGAGCAGCACGCGCGCCTGTTCGAGGTTCTCCGCCACCTCCGGACCGGATGTCATCTGTATCGCCGCAACCTTCATGCTCACCTCATTCCACCGGTGTCACTATGGGGTCGCTCCACGGACCCCGCAAACGCAGCGCGGCGGGCGCCGGCGCAGCCACATTGACGCCGAACAGCTCGCGCAGCGACAGCCAGAGCGCGGCGACGCGCGGACTCGGCCCCAGGCGTCGCACGGCGGCCGGCAGACGGTCCTCGCCCCGCAGGATCCAGGCCTGCTCGTCGTAGTCCCCGTCGCTGAGTCCCACGCGGCCGCGCACCAGGATCTCGGCGTCGCCGTCGAAATGGAGCCCCGGGGTCGTGGCCTGCCCCTCGCGCACCTGGTAGTCGGCGCTGAACCACGAAAAGCGCAGCGCGGGCGGCTGGAGATCGCTCGACTCCGGACTCAGGGCCGCGAGCAGTGCGGGCACCGACAGCAGCGCGAAAGGGACTCCCGCTGCATCGCCCGCCGAGCCCATGGTGCCGTCTTCGAGTCGCATATGGAGACTTCCGCCGAGCGTTGCAAGAGGTGCCGCGGCCTGTGGCGACCAGCTGAGCTGCCCCTCGAAGTGCGCGTGGCTTGCGCTCACCTCGGGGGTGAAGCCGAAGGCGGCGAGCGCCTCGCCCGGATTCGTGCTTTCGAGCCGGAAGCTCACGCTGCAGGAGGAGTCGACGCAGTGCGCGCTGGCGCTCGTCTCGGCAGCCGCCCCGGTGAGGCGCAGCTCGCTTGCCTCCAGTGCCCTCTCGCCAACGGCGAGCGTGCCGCCGAAGGTGCCGACCGTACGGCCCTGCCACTGCAGCTCATCGACAGCCACCCGCGCGGCAGGAGCCAGCGCGGCTGCGAGCGCCGCCGCGAACGCGGCATCGGCTGGCTCCGTGACATTGAACCGGGCGAAGTGCACCAGCGCCGGATGGCCGGCATCGACCACCGGTCCCCAGCGCGCGCTCCCCGAGAGTCCGGCCGAACGCAGCTGCAGGGCGCCGCCGCCATCGACCGCCTGCGCGGTCATGCTGACCTCCGGGAAGTAACGCGCGCCGGCGAGCAGCTGCGTGGCGCTTACATGCGCCCGCAGCGTCGGCAGCGCGGCATCGCGTGCGGCCTGGCGCCACAGCGCGACACACGCCGGCAAATCGAGCCGACTCACCCGCCCGTCGAGCAGCATCACCGGCTCGAGGGGAAGCGCCGGCATTGCGCCCGCGAGGCGCAGCGCGCCGCGCTCGATGCGCCAGGTCTCGCCACTGCGGGAGAGAGCCGCGACCCCCGTGAGACGCTCGCCGAGACTGACGCGCAGCTCGCCGGCCTCGCCGGCGGCGTGCAGGTCCAGGTGCAGCGGGAGTTGCGCGCCGGCCGCCTTGGCGAAGGGCTCGGGCAGGCGGCTCGCAACCCCCACGAGGCTCGAGTCGGCGTGCAACTGCCAGCGCGGTGCCCCGGCGGTGGGTACGACGGTGAGCAGCGCGCTCCAGTCCGCGCTGCCGCCGAGCGCGATATCGTCCGCGTTGGCTCCGGCGGCGCGCACCACCTGGCGCGCACCCATGGCGCCGCGGCCGGAGATCGCGAGCACGGTCACACCGTGCTCGCGACGTTCGGCGAGCGTGAGAGTCGCGGGGCCGCCCAGCCACTCGCCGGTCAAGGTCGAGCGCTGCAGGTGACCGTCGGCGAAGCCCAATGTCCCGCGCAGCGCACCGAGCGGGGGGAGCCCGGCCACCGGGCGCAGCTCGGCTCCATCGAGGAGCGCTGCGACACGCACGAGCGGCTGCCACGTGCGCCGACCCGTCGCGGAATCCGGCGACTGCTCGACCTCGAGGTCGAGAAGCGTCGCACCGCGCACGTCGATGCGGTCCAGCCCCGGTGCCCAGGCGGCCGCCTGCGGATGCGACCTGAGCCACGCCATGACTTCCTGCGCATCGCCGGCGAGCCGGCCGGCAAAGTGCGCACCGTGGCCCGCGCGCGCGTCCCAGTCGGCAACGGCGCCCGCGAGCGCGAACGCGCCGGCTCGTGCCCGCTCGATGGCCGCATGAAAATGCGAGCCGTGCCACTCGAGCGTCGCGGAGATCGCCGACGAGTCAGGCCACGCATCGCTCTCGCGCAGACGCGCATCACGCAGAGTCAGGGAACCCGCAAAGCGTGCCTTAGGCTCGCTCCACGGCGGCTCGAGGAGCGGTCCGCGCCAGCTGAGCTCGGCTGCCTCCACGCGGCCGGCGGTCAGCGCGCCGGCCGCCGCGCCGAGGGCGCCGAGCGACCGCAGCTGAGGGAGGCCGGCGAGCAGGGCGAGGTCGCAATCCCTGGCCAGCACATGCGCATCGATGATGGGTGGTGAGCCTGTCGCCGCTGCGGCGAGCGCGGCGCTCGCGCTGAGCGTGAGACCCGCCCGGTGGATCTGCACATCCTGCGCATGGAGCTGCCAACTGCCGTCGCCGGCGACCGTGGCGTTGAGTTGAGCGTCGATCTCGAGACCATCGAGTGCGGCGGGCTGCCCCTGCGGCAGTGTCAGCCACGCATCGGGCGAGCGCAGGGCAATTGACAGCGAGTCTTCCGCGCCCCACATGTGCCCCGAGAGTCCGGAGAGCCGGTACTCGCCCGCGGAGCTCGCGAGTGAAAGCCCACGCAGCTCTCCGGAAACGACGAGCTGCGCACCCGGCGGACGCCGCGCGCTCCAGTCGAAGCTCAACTCGCGCGCCTCACCGCCCGCGACCCGCACGCCGTCCGGAAGCTGTGGCGCATGCCAGCGCGCGAGCGCGGCAAGCGCTGCGAGCGGGGCATGCCGCAGCTCGCCGCGCAGTCGCGTGCCGTCGGCCGCGACGTCGACGGTGGCCGACGCACGTTCCGCTACCGCAGACCCTGCGGGGCGCGCTGCTGCCGGCGTAATCGTCGGTTCGGCCGGCGTGGCTCCCGCAACAGCCATTTCCAGGGCCGCGACGCTCAGCTGCCAGTCGCCGGCCCGCGGCGTGAGCTGCCAGGTGCCGCGCAGGGTCTCGAGCGTTGCCGCAGAACCTCCGGCGGCCCGCCACTCGAGCGCCTCCGCGGAGAGGCGGCCCGTGGCGCTGCGCAGCCGTCCCTGCGCGAACGTGGCGCGCAGCTCGAGGTCACCGACTCCCGAACGGGGCCGGTACCCGTCGGCAACCGCCGCGAGCGCGGCCCAGCTCGCGAGCTCGAGCCGGCGGCCTTCGAAGTAAAGCGCTGCGCTCGCGATCTCCTGCAGCTGTGGATCGCTGCGCATCTGCAACGACACGCGCACGCTCGCGCCGAGCGTCGCGGGCAGCATCACCTGCGCCTCGCCACTCCAGTCCGCGCCGAGGTGACGGAGCTCCGCACGCCGGATGCCGAAGGTGGCCGGCTCGACACCTCCCGGCAGCAGGGTGCGCAGCGTACCGCCGGAGATGTCGATCGCAGCCCCGCGCCAGCGCGCAAGGATGCCTGCGGCGCGAGCGCGCACGTCCGCAGGCGGGTGCACCGCCCCGTGCGTTCCGCCGTGCAGGGTGCCCGCCAGGTCGATGTCGGGGCTCTCGATCGAAATGCTCCTGACCTCGAGGCGCCCGCTGCCCGCCAGGCGCCAGGCGTCGAGTGCGACCGAGAGGCGCGGCGCGCGCAGCCACACGATTCTCTGACCGGGCTCGCCGAGCTCGACGTCCTGGAACACCGCCTCCGGACCGTACCAACCCCAGCGCACCGCGAGGCTGCGGAAGCGCACCTCGAGCCCGGTCTGGTGACGGATGAGCTTCTCGAGCGCTGCGCGGTGCTGCGGCACGCGCGCCGCGGCGAGCTCGTACGCAACGAGCAGCAGCGCCCCGA
>Ga0318517_10000149_pt1 | contig 12844 bp, 10 predicted proteins | sample GRESIP176b2f21_FD_203661 | JGI IMG/M metagenome (GOLD analysis project Ga0318517, IMG submission 203661) | Tropical soil microbial communities from Luquillo Experimental Forest, Puerto Rico - GRE.SIPMG.176b2f21 | ecosystem: Environmental > Terrestrial > Soil > Tropical forest > Bulk soil... | reverse complement strand
CGGCGGCGCGTTGGTCGCCGTCGCTCGCCAAATCCGCGCGGAGCCGACCCGGCGATCCATCTCCTTTGCAAAAAACGCCTTTTTCGCCCCGGCCGACCGTTAAGCACGGTTTCAATTTCCGCTGGACCAGTTCCCTTGCGCGGACATAGTCCCGCCACAGCGGCGTTGTTTTTGCGCCGGATGGGGGGCCAAAACTCCGATCGAAGGAGATGGGCCTTGTATTCGAATTTGCGTTTCGTGGCGTGCGCCTCCCTGGTTGCCGCGGCAAGTCTGGTCGGCGTGCTGGCGTTGTTTCCGGACGCCCTCGAGGAGTTGCTCGTCGGCAGCACAGAGATTTCCGATCCCCCTGCGGCGGCCTGCCAACAGCAAGATTGGTGGCAGCTCGATCGGAACTGCTTGTCGCGACGCGGCATGCCCTGGGTCGCGGCATCCCCGGACTCGAATGCGGTTGCAGTTCCATCCGTCGCCGAGGGCACGCCCGAGCAGCCTTTGACGGAAAACCGGTCTGCCACCACGGCGCCGGTGGAGACGCCGCAGCAGAACGAAGCCACGGCGCCGCCGGTTGCGGAGGAACGGCACATCTCAACGCAGCGGAGCGAAGTCGCGGCGCCCCCGCAGGACACGCCGACGCCACCGCCGGTCGCCGAGGAACGGCAGATTGCAAAGCCGCAGAGCGAAACCACGGCGCACCAGCCGGAGACGCCGGCACCAGCGCCGGTCGCTGTGGAACGGCAAATCTCAACGCAGCGGAGCGAAGTCGCGGCGCCCCAGCAGGAGACGCCAGCGCCGCCGCCGGTCGCTGTGGAACGGCACACCGCCAAGCAGCGGAGCGCGGTCGTGGCGCCGCAACCCGAGACGCCGCCGCCGGCGGCCGTGGGACGGCGCGCCGCAAAGCCCGCGGCCGAGGCGCAGCCGCGCGCCGCCGCGGCCAAGAAAGCAGCCCCGGGCGATCGGGCCGCGAAACAACGCTCCACCAATGAGGCGTTGAACGCCGTGCGACGGTTTCAAGACAATCTGCGCGACATACCCGTGAGCGCCTATGCCGCCGACGGAACGCGGCGGACGATCGTCATCCGGCCGACATCGATCCAGGATGTCTACTACTACTCTGCGCCGCGCTAGAGCGTTGACTCACGCGCTCGCGTTCCCCGCGCGCCGGGGAACGCGGGCTATTGCGGCGCGCTCCTAGCGCTCAGCGCTCACGAGCTGATAGGCGCCCCGCTCGAACGCATCGTAGACAGCCAGCGCCTTGCCGTCGGCGAACGGCAAATACTGCATCAAGATCACGCCCGCAATGCCCCGGCTCGGATCGATCCAGAAATAGGTGTTGTTGATGCCACCCCAGCTCAGGCTGCCGGGTGAGCGCTTGCCGGGCACTTGATCGGTCGTGATCAGGAAGCCGAGACCCCATTTGTCGCGACCGTCCGCGATAAAGCTGAAGTCGGCGCTGCGCGGCAGCGCGGTCTTGAGCGCCGGCACCGACACGGCGCCGATGTTGTTCTGGCCCATCAGCGTCACTGTTTCGGCTTTGAGCACGCGCGCCCCGTCGAGTTCGCCGCCATTGAGCAGCATGCGCATGAAACGGCCATAGTCGTTCGCGGTCGAGGCGAGACCACCGCCACCGATCGGTTCCGGTATGGTGAGTCCGGGCTGCGGCGTCTGCAATACGATAGCGCCGTCCATGCGCTCGCCCGCGCGCTGCTGCGCGGCGACGAGGCGCGACGCCTTCTCCTGCGGCACGTTGTAGGACGTGTCCGACATCTGGAGCGGGGCGAAAATGTGCTGGCGGAAATAGTCCTCGAGTTTCTGGCCTGACACCTTCTCGACCAGCTTGCCGACGACGTCGGTGCTCGTGCCGTAGTGCCAGCGCTCGCCCGGGTCGAACAGCAAGGGACCGCCAAACGGGTAGGTTTCGCCGGCCTGTGGCTTGAAGTCGCGCAGGATCGCACTCGTGAACGGATAGCCGAGACCGGACGTGTGGGTGAGGATGTGCCGAACGGTCGGCGGCCTGGACGCCGGGCGGAGCCGATAGGCGCCGCTCGCCGCGTCGAACGATTCGAAGACCTTCAGGTTTGCAAACTCCGGCAGATACTTTTCGACCGGATCGTCGAGACCGAACCGGCCCTGCTCGATGAGCTGCATGGCCGCCGTCGACGTGACCGGCTTGGTCATCGAGGCGATGCGGAACAGCGCGTCGGCCGTGAGCGCGCGCCCGGTGGAGACGTCCGCCACCCCGAAGGCGCCCTGATAGAGCACGCGCCGGCGATCGGTGACCAGCGCGACCACGCCGGGCACGTCCTTGCGCTCAACCGCGCCACGCAGCGCCGCGTCGATGCCTGCGCCCCCCGGAGAATTTTGCGCACGCACCGCGCCGACGGACACAGCAAGCGCGATGCCCATGCTGACGGCAATTCCAACGATCTTCCGATTCATGAAAACCTCCCTCTCGACACATCGCCCGGTTGTCGCCTGGACGCCGAGTCAATCCACTCTGTACACCTATTGCAACGCCTGCACTGTCCCGCTGTTCGGCCGCGCGCGGTCTGTTATGGTCGTTGCCGCGGTGAGGCATTCATTGGGACAATGATGGGCAGGAATGATGGGCAGGAAGGGAATTTTCGTCGCCGCGATCGTGGCCGTCGGCATCGCCCTCGCGGGCGGAACTCTCGCCACCGCGCAATCCTACCCCGATCGGTTGATCAAGATCGTCGTGCCTTATCCTCCGGGCGGCCCTGCCGACGTGGCAGCTCGCCTCGTCACGCAGCCGCTCTCCGCGAGACTGGGGCAAAGCGTCATCGTCGAAAATCAGCCGGGCGGCGGCGGCCGGACCGGCGCCAAGTTCGTGGCGCATGCCGGTGCCGATGGCTACACGCTGCTGCTGGGCGGTACCAATCCCAACGCCATCGCTTCGCTCTACCGCACGCTCGACTTCGAACCGATCAAGGACTTCGCCGCGGTCGGCCTGATCGCATTCGACTCCAATGCGCTGGTGGTTCATCCGGCGGTCCCGGCGAAAACGCTGCAAGAGCTCGTGCAATACGCCAAGGCCAACCCGGGCAAGCTCACATCGGGCGCCACCGTCGGCATTGGACCGCATGTCTGCCTCGAGCTGTTCCGGGTCAGAACCGCCAGCAATATCGTTTTCATTCCATACAAAGGCGCGGCGCCCGCGGTTGCGGATTTGCTGGGCGGCCAGATTCAGATCGGCATGACTTCCAAGGCGGTCCTTCTTCCGCTCATCAAGGAAGGCCGGCTGCGGGCGCTCGCGGTGACCAGCGACGTGCGATGGCCCGAGCTCCCGGACGTCCCCACCATGGGCGAAAGCGGATTCGGCGGGTTTCCGCCCTATCTGTGGTTGGGATTGCTCGCCCCGGTCCGAACGCGGACGCCGGTGATCGACAAGCTCAATAGCGCGCTCAACGAAGGGCTCAAATCGCCCGAACTACAGGCAAGCATCGCCAAGCTTGGCCTGCAGACGAGGAGCATGACGTCGCCGGAATTTGGGGCCAAGCTCGCCGATGAGGCGCGCGATTGGGAGGCCGCCGTAACCGAGTCGGGCGTGAAAATCGATTGAAGCTTGCATTATGGTGTCGTCCCCCGTTGCACACGGGACGCGCACCGACCGATCGGCCAAATTCCAGCCGAAGGATCAGTCGGCGCCCCACGTCTCCGCCGCCTCGAGCGACAGCGGCTGGGACGAATGCCGGCGCGGGCTGATGCCGGCAATGCTCATACGGCGGGTGAAGTCGCAATAGGCAAAGCCCATCCACGAGCCGCGGAAGCTGCGCTCATCGAGCTTCTCGAGATGAAAGCACGGCTCGAACGGCATGCCCCGAAGCGACGCGCAGACCGCCTCGCCTTTTGTCCGCAGCGTTCCCGCCGGCAACCATACCGAGCGCACCGGTCCCGCGCCGCGGAACTGGATGGTGCCGATGACCGAGCCGTCGCCGTAGATGCGGCCGGCGCCGCGCGAGCCGTCAAAACAATTGAAGGCGAAAAGCTTGCCGGCCACGAAGCGGCGCGCCGCGTCCGGGCTGAGAGTTTCCGCGCACGCCAAACTGGCTGCGAGCAAGGTCGCAACCACAACCGCGAACCGCGCAATCATCCCGATCCCCTCCCCCGTTACCGCCGCCGCGGCAACCGTAACCGCCCGTTAACCATACGAATCAGGCGCGACTTTGCCGGATCTTGGTCAACAAATCCTCAATGCGGTTACCCAATCTTAACCACGATGCGACCGCGAACGCGGCCCTCGGCAAGCCCGGTCTCGCTCGTCATGGCCGCAAGCTTTCCCCGATCGAGGTCGCTCGCCAACCGTTGCCACGCCGTTCACCGATCGGCAATCGGACGCATGACTGCGTCGATGCCGAGAAGCGAAGCACCACGCAGGATAAACGGCGCGACCGAAGTCGGCAAATCCATGCCGCCCGCCAGTCCACAGCCGCCACCGCCCCGCCGCAACGCGTCATCGAAAGCACATTGGCGAGTGTGGTCGAGTTGGCCGCGTCGATGCCGCCCGTCCAGCGCTCTTTTTCCAGCGGTTTTGCGGGCTCTTTGCGTTCGATGATCTCGCTCGCGCCCAAGCTTTTCAGATAATCGGCCTCTTCCGGCCGCCCGCTCGCAGCCGTGACCTGAAAGCCACGGTGGCGAAGAATTGCAACCGCGACGGCGCCGGCGGCGCCGGTCGCCATCACCGACGCTCATGGAGGGTCAGGCCGGCGCCAGTCGCGCCACCGGCCGCTCGACGATCGGCAAATTGATCGCCGCCGACAGCAGGCCGAGCAGGATCGAGAGCCACCAGACCGCGTCGTAGGAGCCGGTGCGCTCGAACAGCACGCCACCCAGCCATACGCCGAGGAAGCCGCCGACCTGATGGCTGAAGAAGGCAAAGCCGAACAGCATGGCGAGCCAGCGCGTGCCGAACATGACGGCGACCAGGCCGGACGTCGGCGGCACGGTCGAGAGCCAGAGCAAGCCCATCACGGCCCCGAAGATGAGGGTCGCGATCGTGCTCGGCGGCAGTAGGATGTAGACCAGAATCGCCGCCGCGCGGCCAAAATAAATGAGCGACAGGATGTAGCGCTTGGGCATGAACTCGGCGAGCCAGCCGGCGGCGATGGCGCCCACGATGTTGAATAGGCCGATACTGGCGAGCGTCCAGCCGCCGACCTCGGACGGCAGGCCGCGATCGACCAGATAGGCCGGCAGATGCACGGCGATGAAGAAGATCTGGAAGCCGCAGGTGAAGAAACCGAGCACAAGCAGCACATAGCTCTTGTGGCCGAGCGCCTCGCTGAGCGCCTGTGCCACCGATTGCTGCGGCCGATTGCTCGCCGCCGCAGGCGCGCCGGCCTGCCGTGGCGAGGCGAGCGCGAGCGACAGCGGCATGATGAGAAGCACGACGGCGGCGAAGATGACGAGCGTCTCCTGCCAGCCGACGCCGCCAATGAGCGCCACCGCGAGCGGCGAGAACAGGAATTGCCCGAACGAGCCGGCCGCCGTGCCGGCACCGAACGCGAGCGAGCGCCACTGCGGCGGCATCAGCTTGCCGAACGCGCCGATCACGATGGTGAAGGAGGAGCCGGCGAGCCCGAAACCGATCACCGCGCCGGCGGTGAGATGGAGCATCCCCGGCGTGGCCGCGTAGGCCATGGAGGCTAGGCCCAGGGCATAGAGCACCGCCCCCACGCTGAGAACCGGCGCGGCCCCATAGCGGTCGGCCACCGCTCCCGCCAACGGCTGGGCCGCGCCCCACAGCAGCATTTGGATCGCGAGCGCGAGCGCGAACACGTCGCGGCCCCAGCCGTGCGCGCTCGACATCGGGGTGAGGAAAAATCCCAACCCCGACCGCGCCCCGAAGCCGATGAGCGCAATCAGGCAACCGCAGGCCAGGATGACGGCGGGCGTGCGCCAGGATACTGGAGGACGGACAACGGAAGACAGGTGGACGCTGTCCGCCTCGCTGCCGTCCCCGCGTTGCGCTGTGCGCTCTTCCATCTCCGCAGTCGTCCGTCGTCAGGCCGGCACGGCGGCCGCGCGCACCACCGGTTTTTCCACGATCGGCAGGTTGACCACCGCGGAGAGCACGCCGAACAGGACCGAGAGCCACCACACCGCGTCATAGGAACCGGTGCGCACGAACACGATGCCGCCGAGCCACACGCCGAGGAAGCCGCCGACTTGGTGGCTGAAGAACGCTAAGCCGGCGAGCGTTGCGAGCCAGCGCGTGCCGAATATCAACGCGATGATGCCGTTGGTCGGCGCGACCGTGGAGAGCCAGAGCAGGCCCATGATCGCGCCGAACAGGATCGAAGACAGCGGCGTCACCGGGAACGAGATGAAGGCGAGCACCGCGGCGGCACGGGCGAAGTAGATGAACGAGAGGATGTAGCGCTTGGGCATGAGATTGCCGAGCCAGCCCGAGGCGAGCGAGCCGACGATGTTGAACAGCCCGATCACCGCAATGGTCCAGCCACCGACTTGCGCCGAAAGGCCGCGATCGACGAGGTAGGCCGGCATGTGGACGGTGATGAAGGCGAGTTGGAAACCGCAGGTGAAGAAACCGAGCACGAGCAGAACATAGGAGCGGTGGCCGATCGCCTCGGACAGCGCGTGCCGCAGCGATTGTGACGCGGCGCCATGCGAGGCCTCCGCCGGAGCGGTCGCGAGCGCAAGCGACAACGGCAGCACCAGCAGCATGCCCACGCCGAAGCTCACCAGCGCGGTCTGCCATCCGAAGGCATCCATCAGCGAGACCGCGAGCGGAGAATAGAGGAACTGACCGAACGAGCCGGCGGCCGTGCCCGCGCCAAAGGCAAGCAAGCGCCAGCGCTCGGGCAGGAGCTTGCCGAACGCGGCGAGCACAACGGAGAAGGAACAGCCGGCCAGGCCGAAGCCGACGAAGACACCGGCCGCGAGGTCGAGCATCCCAGGCGACGTCGAATACGCCATCAGGATCAGGCCAATGGCGTAAAAAGTGCCGCCGGCCCACAACACGCGCACGGTGCCGTAGCGGTCGGCGATGGCGCCGGCAAAGGGTTGGCCGATGCCCCAGAGGATGTTCTGAATCGCCAGCGCCAGGCCAAACACGTCGCGGCCCCAATCGTTGGCCTGCGACATCGGCGTGAGAAAGAAGCCAAGCGTGGCGCGCGGCCCAAAGCTGATCATGGAGACGAGGCAGCCGCACAGCACGATCACCAGCGGCGTGCGCCAGCCGATCGTCGAAGCTCTTGAGGCGGACGGAAATGAAATGGCCATGACCGCGAACCCGTGTGAATCGGAGAACGATCGCGGCATCGAAAGTTCGTAGATCACAGCGGCGTCCGGCGGCGCGGGAAGCGGAGCGGCTCGGATCGCGGCTTGATCGCGACGACGATTTCTTTGACGAAACGTTCTTACCCGGTGGCTGCTTGTACGGCGTCGCGCCGCCAGCCCCAAACGAAACTTGTGAAAGTCTTCTTCCGCTGGCGCATGGCAGTTAGTCCGCGCGCGGCTGGAAATTGGCAGGTGACGATGTTATATGGGGATTTGCTCGAACTGAGGATAAGCCTCGTTTCGAGGACGCGAATGCCCGGCTGCGGCCGGCCGTTTTCATACCCTCGATATGCTCACTCTGAGCATAATTTGGGAGGAATGCGATGCCGAACCTGCAAGCCTTGCGCCCGCCCGCGGGACGTGAGCCCCTCCCGCCTCCGAGCGCCGGCCGCGCAACGACCGCGCGCCGCGGCGTCCTGCCGATGCCGACGCTCGAGTGGAATGCGAAGGTCGAGCACGACACCGCTCACCTCTACGAGCGGGTGAGAGCCGTCATTCCTTCGGTCGAGTGGCCGTTCTTCGCGCCCTACGTCAAGGCCATCAATGCGCTCAAGCGGGCGCGCAACGCCGTCATCCTCGCGCACAATTATCAGACGCCGGAAATCTACAACTGCGTCGCCGATTTCGTCGGCGATTCGCTTCAGCTCGCGCGCGAGGCGACGAAGGTCGACGCCGACGTCATCGTGCAATGCGGCGTGCATTTCATGGCCGAGACCTCGAAGATCCTCAACCCGGACAAGACCGTGCTGATCCCGGACCTCAAGGCGGGCTGCTCGCTCGCCTCCTCGATCACCGGCGGTGACGTGCGGCTGCTGCGCGCGAAATTCCCGGGCGTGCCGGTCGTGGCCTATGTCAACACCTCGGCCGAGGTGAAGGCGGAGGTCGACGTCTGTTGCACCTCCTCGAACGCGCTCGAGGTGGTCGAGAGTCTCCGCGCCGACACGGTCATCTTCCTGCCCGACCAGTATCTTGCGAAATATGTGGCCGCGCACACCAAGGTGAAGATCATATCCTGGCATGGCGCCTGCGAGGTGCACGAACGCTTTACCGCCGACGAGCTTCGCGGCTACCGCGAGGGCGACCCCGCGCTCAAGATCATCGCCCATCCGGAATGCCCGCCCGACGTGCTCGAAGAAGCGGACTATACCGGCTCAACCGCCGGCATGATCGAGTGGGTGCGCAACAAGCGCCCGCGCCGCGTGGTCATGGTCACGGAGTGCTCAATGGCCGACAACGTGCAGGCCGAATTGCCCGACGTCGAGTTCGTGCGTCCGTGCAATCTCTGCCCGCATATGAAGCGGATCACGCTGCCGAAGATTCTCGACAGCCTCGTATACCTCAAGGAGGAGGTCGTGATCGATCCTGCGATCGTCACGCGAGCGCGCCGATCGGTCGAGCGGATGGTAAGCTTGAAGCGCTGACCGCGCGGGCTTTCATGGGTCCTTTCCTTCGCGGGGGACGTGGGAGAAGCTGATCAACCGGACCAGCACGATCATGACACGCTCCCTTCTCTGCCCCGATGCCTTCCTGTCGCCGCTCGAGATCGATGCCGCGGTCACGCGCGCGCTCGCCGAGGATCTTGGCCGCGCCGGCGACGTTACCGCTACTGCGACCATCCCTGAGGACACTCGGGCGCGCGCAATCGTGGTCGCGCGCGAGACGGGCGTGATCTCGGGCCTACCGCTTGTGGCTGCTACTTTCGCCAAGCTTGCGGGCGAGATCGAGATCGCGGCCAATACGCGCGATGGGTCCGCCGTCGTGGCGAAGACCGCGCTCATGACGGTGACGGGCCCCGCCCGCGCCGTGCTTTCCGCCGAACGGGTCGCGCTCAATCTGCTCGGCCATCTCTCGGGAGTGGCGACGGCGACGCATGAATTCGTGCGCCGCGTCGCGGACACGCGCACGCGCATTTGCTGCACGCGCAAGACCACGCCGGGGCTGCGCGCCCTGGAAAAGTACGCGGTGCGCTCCGGCGGCGGTTTCAACCACCGCTTCGGCCTCGACGATGCCATGCTGATCAAGGACAACCACATCGCCGTCGCCGGAGGGATCGGCGCGGTGCTCAAGCGCGCGAAGGCCGCCGCCGGCCATCTGGTCAAGATCGAGATCGAGGTCGATACGCTCGATCAGCTGCGCGAAGTGCTCGAGGTCGGGTTGGCCGACGCGGTGCTGCTCGACAACATGGATGTGGCGACCATGCGCAAGGCGGTGGAAATGGTCGCCGGCAAGTTTCCGCTCGAGGCCTCGGGCGGGATTACCCTCGATACCATCGCCGAGATCGCCAAGACCGGAGTCGACTACGCCTCCTCCGGTTGGATCACCCATTCGGCGCCCCACCTCGACGTCGCGCTCGACATCGAGATGTAGCTCACATGCTGTCGTCCCCGCGCATAGCGCGTCGTTAACGGCGTTCACGCCGTCTTCGATGGGCTATGGACGCGCGTGAACGCGCTTGTGCTGGGGACCCATATTCCAGAGACGGTGATCATGGCTCCCCGCTTACGCGGGGACGACAGTTAGGCGCTATAGCTTCTTCGCCGCTTCCACGAGCCGTCTCGCCGCTTCCGCCGTCGATGCCTCGTCCCCCCATTCGGGCGCCTCGACGCCATCGCCCCAGGCGCGCGGCCGATAGAAGGTGTGGACGCCGAGCCTGTGCATCTTGGTCATTTCGCGCACCCAGCCCGGATGCACCCAATAGGCGTGGTAGTGCGTGGCCTTGCCGACCTCGGGCAGCCAAAGTTTGCCATCGAGCATTTCGGCCGCGATGGTCTTGGCCCGCTCCCACATATCGGGCTCGCGCACGATGTCGGGAATGCCGTCGCAGGCGAACGTGAACTGGCAGTGCAGACGGCGGTGGGCGTTCTGGTAGACGACACCGCAGACCGTGTTGGGATATTTGCCGGAGAACACGCGGTTGAGTATCACCTGCGCCACCGCCATCTGGCCGCGCACGGCTTCGCCGCGGGATTCGAAGTAGATCGCCTCGGCCAGGCACTTCTCCGACTTGGCGCGGCTTGCCTCGTCGAGGCCGAGCCGCTCGGCCGGGGTCATCGGCCGCTGGTCTTGGCCAGTGACCTCGCCCTTGGGCGCAACCGTCTGTCCTCCGCCTATGCCGTTCTTGATCACCACGCCCGGATCGGAGGGCAACGGCGGCAGATCCGCGCGCTCGACCGGGGCGTCGAAGATGCTGCCGGGCTCGCCGGCGGGAAAAGGCACGGGCGGCACCGCCGCGAGCTTCACGTTGGCATTGTTGCTCGCCGCGATGTCGGCCTCCTGGAATCGCGGTTCTTCGCCCGGTGTCCATGGCTCGATCGCGCCGAGCTTTTGCCCCATCGGATCGATGCTGAAATAGAGCCGCGCCGCGCGCAGCGACGGATCCACGTCCGCGCCCGCAAAGGCGAGGTTGCCGACCGATCGGACGGCGGTCGCACCGCCGGCCGCGCCGTCAGCGCTCTTGTCGGTTGGCGTGCCCTCGGCCGGCCGTGGCGACGCCGGCTGCTCAGTCGGCTCGCCTGCGGGCTTTGCGGTGTCGACCGACGGATCAAGCGACAGTGGCTCTGCGGGTTGCTGCTGCGCGAGCGATGGGCCCTGCGGCTTCGCATTCGGCATGACTTCAGTCGTCGGCGCCGACCTGAGCCGATCGCTCTTGAGCGCAATCAGGCGATCGCCGCCGCCCGCGACCCCGTAATCGCCCTTGCGGCTGCGGTCGACCATCGGACCAGCATAGGGGCTCGCAAACAAGGCTTCTTCGCCCAGGAACCGCTCGCGGATCGACCCGCTGACGCCCGGGTCGTTCGGATCGAAGCCGATCAACTTGAAGTCCAACGGCAGCGGGATGGAGTCGCCGACCGCCGCCACGCTGAACTTGGCCTCGTGGATGGTGCCGAACGGCGAGGCAAACGCCGCCTTTTGCGTGCGGTCGACGACCGGCTGGCGCGCGATCAACGCGGCGAGATCCTGGTGCCCGACCTCGCTCGACAGCAACAGCAACATCAGGACGCCGAGGCCGAAGGGGGTTCCCAGACCGCCCTCCGGCCTGTTGCGCGATGCAACCATCAGTAGGCTTGCCCCCGCCCCTGCAAAACGCAAACAACATCCTCCCGCTGGCACAAGGCGGCGTGATGGCACAAATGCGTCGGATTTTTTTATTGCCGCATCAACCTTGCGATCCTGTTAATCGGCCAGCACATCGCCACAATGTCGCCGCAGGCGGCGCACCGCCGCGCCACCTTGGCGGCACGATGCGCTAGGCCGCCGACCAATGGGGATCGGAACGTGGGAAGGGCGAATGCTGAAGTAGCCGCGCCAGCGCGCCGACCGCGATCGGGAGCATCACCAGCAGCACGATCGCCAGCGGGACTCCGATCGGCCTCAACTCCGACGGCTACAACCGAGCCGGGAGCGGAGTCGGCGCGCGAAGGCCGCGAGGTCGCTTGCCCCGTATCAAGTGCCGCAAGTCGGATAAACCGAAGTCGCGGCGTCAAGCCCCGCCGATGACGACGCCCGCCGCTGCGATCACATCTTCACGCCCTGCTCGGCGAAATATTTCACCGCGCCCGGATGCCATGGGATCGGCGAATTCTTCAGCGACTGATTCTCGAGCGTGATGTTCTTGGCCTCGGCGTGCACGATCGCGAGCTCATCGCGCTTCTCGATGAAGGTCTTGACGATATCGTAGGCGACCTTGTCGGCCATCTTGGCATTGGCGACCAGGATGTTCTGGACCACCGCGATGGCATTATCCTTGTCCTGGCCCGGATAAGTCTTCGCCGGGATCACTCCGGTCGCATAGAGGTTGTTGTACTTCGCGTTCATTTTGTCGACCGTGTCGGCGTGGTCGATCAGCTTGATCTTCACGTTCGGCGTGGCGCCGAGGTCGGTCACCGCGGCGGTCGGCAACCCGCCGACCCAGAAGAAGGCGTCGATCTTGCGGTCCTTGAGCGCGTTGACGGATTCGGCGACGCCGAGCCGCTCGCGTTTCATGTCCTTGTCTTTGTCGAGGCCGGCGGCCTCGATGACACGGAACGCCATCACCTCGGTGGCGCTGCCGGGCGAGCCGGTGGAGACGCGTTTGCCCTTGAGGTCGGCCATTTTCTCGATCCCGGTGCCTTCGATGGTCACCACGTGCATGCGGTTCGGGTAGAGCACCATCAACGTACGCACCTCGACCGGGCTGCCCTTGAACTTGTCCTCGCCCTTGAGCGCATCGAGCGCGGCGTCGACCATCACGAGCGCGACCTCGCTCTGTTGCGAGCCGATCAATTTGAGATTGTCGACCGAGCCGCCGGTCACGCGCGCGGTCGCCTGCACCCCGGGCACGTATTTGGAGAGCACATTCGCCATGCCGCCGCCGAGCGGGTAGTAGACCCCGCCGGTGCCGCCGGTCGCGATGGCGATATTGAGCCCTTGATTGGCCCCTTGGCCGAAGGCCGCACCGGCCATCGCCGCCGCGCCCATTGCGAGCGCGCAGACGACAAGTCCTTTGCATTTCATGATGATCGTCCTCTTCCTATTGCGCGCGCTGTCTTAG
>Ga0318517_10000146_pt1 | contig 12881 bp, 8 predicted proteins | sample GRESIP176b2f21_FD_203661 | JGI IMG/M metagenome (GOLD analysis project Ga0318517, IMG submission 203661) | Tropical soil microbial communities from Luquillo Experimental Forest, Puerto Rico - GRE.SIPMG.176b2f21 | ecosystem: Environmental > Terrestrial > Soil > Tropical forest > Bulk soil... | reverse complement strand
GCAAATACCGTCACATACGGCACGCTGACGGTAGAGCTCCAGCGTGCGCAGCGGCTCGCCGCCGTGGGCATACGCGGTCCTGAGACCGCGCCGCCCGCTTCGACGGACGCAATGGCGGAGCAGGGTTGCGAGTTCTGGCCGCTCAAGCTGGCGCGCGAGCTCGACGATGCCATCCTCGACATCCGTGCGAACGAGCCCGACGTGGCCGCGATCCTGTTCACCTGCGCGGGCGATCCTGCGCGGGTGCTGGCCTATGACGCCTTCCTCGATGCGAACAGCAATCATTGGCTGATGCGCGAGATAAGGGCCCTGTGGAAACGCGTCCTCAAGCGTGTTGATCTGACCTCGCGCTCGCTCGTTGCGTTGATCGAGCCGGGATCGTGCTTTGCGGGGACGCTCGCCGAGCTGGTGTTCGCAGCCGACCGCTCCTACATGCTGATCGGGAAGCGCGAGGGCGACAACAGGCCGCCGGCGGTGCTTGCGCTTGGCGAAGGCAATTTCGGCGCCTATCCCATGTCGAACGGGCTGTCGCGGCTGGCGAGCCGCTTTCTTGGCAGCCCGGCCGCTCTCGATGCCGCCAGGCAAAAGATCGGTGACATGATCGACGCCGATGCGGCGCAGCAACTAGGTCTCGTCACCGCTGCGCTCGACGACATCGATTGGGCCGATGAGATCCGCGTGTTCCTGGAGGAACGCGCAAGCTTCTCTCCCGACGCTCTCACAGGGCTTGAAGCCAACCTGCGCTTCGCCGGGCCGGAGACCATGGAGTCAAAAATATTTGCACGCCTGACCGCCTGGCAGAACTGGATTTTCCAGCGCGCCAATGCCGTCGGCGAGGCTGGTGCGCTCAAGCGCTACGGCAGCGGCCAGAAACCGCTCTTCGATACGACCAGGGTATGAGAGCAGATGTCAGAGGACAGATGCCGGATGCCGGGCCGATCAGTCCTCTGTCATCTGACATCCGTCCTCTGAGAAGGAGCAACCGATGAACGTGATCAATGTCGACTACACCACGAGAATTCCCAATAACGTCGGCCTTGCAGAGGACCGCACCGTGCTGCGCGCGCTGGAGCAATGGCATCCGGGTTACCTCGACTGGTGGAAGACCATGGGGCCCGAGGGGTTCCAGGAGGCGCTTGTCTACCTGCGCACGGCAGTTTCGGTCGATCCGAAGGGCTGGGCCAAGTTCGATTACGTGAAGATGCCGCAATACCGCTGGGGCATTCTGCTCGCTCCGCAGGAAGAGGGCCGCAAGGTGAATTTCGGCCGGCATCTCGGCGAGCCGGCATGGCAGGAGGTCCCGGGCGAGTATCGCGCCATGCTGCGCCGCCTGGTCGTGATCCAGGGCGACACCGAGCCCGCCTCGGTCGAGCAGCAGCGCCACCTCGGCAAGACCGCGCCGTCCCTCTACGATCTGCGCAATGTCTTCCAGGTGAACGTCGAGGAGGGCCGCCACCTGTGGGCCATGGTCTACATCCTGCAGAAATATTTCGGCCGCGACGGCCGCGAGGAGGCGGAACAGCTCTTGCAGCGCCGCTCCGGCAGTGCCGACAAGCCGCGCATGCTGGGCGCCTTCAACGAGGCGACGCCGGACTGGCTTTCCTTCTTCATGTTCACCTTCTTCACCGACCGCGACGGCAAGATGCAGCTCGAAAGCCTGGCGCAGTCGGGCTTCGATCCAATCTCACGCACCTGCCGCTTTATGCTCACCGAGGAAGCGCATCACATGTTCGTCGGCGAGACCGGCGTTGGGCGCATCCTGCAGCGCACCTGCGAGGCGATGAAGGAGGCCGGCATCGAGGACGTGAATGCCATCGACAAGGTGCGCGCGCTCGGCGTGATCGATCTTCCGACCATGCAGAAGAAGCTCAACCTGCATTATTCGCTCTCGCTCGACCTGTTCGGCTCGGAAGTCTCCACCAACGCAGCCAACTCGTACAATGCCGGGCTCAAGGGCCGTTTCCAGGAGACCAAGATCGAGGACGACCACCGGCTCGAGCACGCGACCTATCCGGTGCTCAAGCTCGTCGACGGCGAGATCAAGCGGGTCGAGGAGCCCGCGCTCACCGCTATCAACATGCGCCTGCGCGACGATTACACCGCGGATTGCCAGCGCGGCCTCGATCGCTGGAACAAGATCGTCGAGCGCACCGGCGTGAGCTTCAAGCTCACGCTGCCCCATGTCGCCTTTCACCGCGAGATCGGCGAGTTCCGCGACGTGCAAGCCTCACCCGAAGGCACGCTGCTCGACGAAGCAATCTGGCAACGCGAGAAGGACAAGTGGCTGCCCTCGTCCGCCGACGGCGATTTCATTGCCTCGCTGATGAAGCCCATTTACGAGCCGGCCAGGTTCGCGGGCTGGATCGCCTCGCCGCGCGTCGGCATCGACAACAAGCCCGGCGACTTCGAATACGTGAAGCTCGCGGCATGACGCTGGCTGTCACACCGAAAACGAATCGCGCCCTGAAAATCACTCCGCGGCTTCGCTGCGGATGCCGTCCCACCACGGGCAGACGCCGGGCATTAGATTGTAGTTGCCGTCGATCACGTTGACCGGCTTGCGCAGGCCGCTGGCGGCGGCGTCGACGCGGATGCCGCGCGCCTCGGCGCGCTTCTCCTCCGACATCCACAGCCGGTCGTGCCCCCACATGCTGGGGCCGAAGGTCACCTCCTCCGGCTGCCAGCTGTCCACGTCGATCACGCGGCCGCCCCAGCCGTACTCGACCATGAATCCGGAAGGCGAGTTGGAATAGAAGGAGGTGACCTCGTCATTGATGTGGCGGCCGAGCGTGGTGCCGATGCGGCCTTTCTCGCCCAGCGCGAGATCATAGCACTGCCCGACATCGTCGAGCGAGAACAGCTCCACCATCAAATGGTGCGTGGCATTGCGCCCCGTCTCGATGAAAGCAATCGAGTGATGGCGGGGGTTGGCGTGGAAGAAATAGGCGTTGAAGGGGCGCACCATGTAATCGGAGAGATGAAAGCCGAGCAAGTCGCGATAGAACGGCAGCACGTCGTTGACGCTCGCAACGTGCAGCACCGCGTGCCCCATGCCGAGCGCGCCGGTGCGGAATCCCGAGATCGAGCGCCCCGGCTTGAACGGATCGCCCGCGGTCTCGGCGCCGTGGCAGATTTCAAGCCGGTTGCCGAGCGGATCGGCGAGCACAATCAGGTCCTTGACCCGGCGCTCCTGCGCGAGCGCGCGCGAGCCGTGCGAGACCGCAACGCCTGCCCGCTCCAGACGCGCCGCGAGCCCTTCCAGCGCGGCCGCATCGCCTGCCTCCCATCCGAAGAAGGCGACGCCCTCGCCGCCATCCTCCTCGACGACCACGCGCTGCTTGCGGTCGTCCATGCGCAACGCAAGCTTCTTGTTGCTCTTCTCGACCAGCTGCATGCCGAGAAATCGCGTGCCGAAGCCGGTCCAGTCCTCGAGCGACTTTGCATGAACGCCGACATATCCGAGCGCCCGAATGTCCATGGCGCGGCCTCCGCGGTTGCGATGCCCGACCTCAGCCGGGAATATGGCCGCGCGCGCGGCAGTTGGCAATTCGCGACAATTGCGGCCGCGCGCTCCTCGTCTGCCCGTCACTCTGCTGCGGCGCTGGCCGGGCTCGCATGCGCCGAGATCAGATAATCGACCGCCGCCTGCACGCCGCCCTTGCGGTGCGGGATGCCGGCGACCGCAAGCGCCATCTCCGTCGTTGCCAGCGCGCCCATCAGCATGCCGTCGTTGATGTCGCCGAGATGGCCGATGCGGAAATATTTGCCGGCATGGGGGCCGAAGCTCGACCCGTAAGAGATGTTGAACGTTTCGAGCGCGAGACTGCGGAAGGCGTCGGCGTCATGGCCGGCGGGCAGCATCACCGCCGTGACCGTCGGAGAGTAGAATTTCGTATCGCGGCACATGATCTCCAGCCCCCAGGCGCGCACGGCGGTGCGCGTCGCTTCGGCGAGCCGGTGGTGGCGGGCGAAGACGTTGCCGAGCCCCTCCTCGTGCAGCATGGCGATTCCCTCGGCCAGCCCATGCAGCATCTGCGTCGCCGGGGTGTAGGGAAAAAAGCCGATCTTGTTGAGATTGAGCATGTCCTCCCAGCCCCAGAACGATTTGCTCAACTTGGAGTATTTCGAGGTCGCGAGCGCCTTGTCGCTGAGGGCATTGAACGACATGCCGGGCGGCAGCATCAATCCCTTCTGCGCGCCGCCGACCGTGACATCGACACGCCATTCGTCGTGCCGATAGTCGGTTGACGCAAGCGACGAGATGGTGTCGACGAAGAACAGCGCCGGATGCCCGGCGGCATCGATCGCCTTGCGGATTTCCGCAATCGGCGACAGGCAGCCGGTCGACGTCTCATTGTGCAGTACGCAGACCGCCTTGATCTCTTTGTTGCGGTCTTTGCGCAGGTGCTCCTCGATGGCGGCAGGCTCGGCGCCCGTGCGCCAGTCGGTCTTGATGAATTCGGTCCGCAGGCCGAGCTTCTCCGCCATGTTATTCCACAGCGTGGCGAACTGGCCGGTCTCCACCATGAGCACGCGATCCCCGGGGGAGAGCGTGTTGACGAGTGCCGCCTCCCAGGCCCCGGTCCCGGTCGCGGTGTAGATGATGACCGGCTTTGTAGTCTTGAAGATCGTCTTGATGCCTTCCAGGCACCGTTTGGCGAGCTTCGCGAATTCCGGACCGCGGTGATCGATGATCGGGGTGTCCATGGCGCGCAGCACGCGGTCGGGCAGCGGAGTCGGTCCCGGAATCTGCAGGAAATGGCGGCCCACCGGGCGCGAGGAGTTCTTCGACATCAGCAAGTCCTTAAAAAGAAGAAGGAAATCGGGATACGGCCGGCGACCCAGGCGGCGTCGCGGCTTGCCGCCATGAAGGACGAATGCAACATTCAGTCAAGCCCTCGATAACCCGGAACCGTCATCCCGGAGATGCATTCACCAACCCTGATTGCCCTTGCATCTCGAGTGCGTACGCTCCTTCTCCGGAGTGAACGTGTGCACGCTCAGAGGCGCGTGCGATGAGCGAGACCGTCGTGCCGGGGCTCGAGCGGCGGCTCAAGGCACAGCTCTCCGGCGACGTGCGTTTCGACGCATTCACGCGCGGGCGCTATGCAACCGACGCCTCTCATTATCAGATACTGCCCATCGGCGTGGTCGTGCCGCGCTCGGTCGCCGAGGCGCAGCAGGCGCTTGCGCTCGCGCGCGAGGAGGGAGTGAGCGTGCTGCCGCGCGGCGCCGGCACGTCGCAGGCGGGACAGACCGTCAACTCCTCGCTCGTCATCGACTGCTCGAAATATCTCGACCGCATCGTTGAGCTGGATATTGCCGGCGGGCGCTGCGCGGTCGAGCCGGGGATCGTTCTCGACGAGCTCAACCGGCGGCTCAAGCCGCACGGATTATGGTTCCCGGTCGACATCTCGACCGCCTCGCGCGCCACCATCGGCGGCATGGTCGGCAACAATTCTTGCGGCGCGCGCTCGCTGCGCTACGGCAACACGCGGGAGAACGTTCTCTCCGTCGACGCCGTGCTGGCGGACGGAACGCCGGCGCATTTCGGGCAGGTGGCTCGCGATCTTTCGGATCTGCCATCCGGTTCACCGCTGCTTGCGCTCGCGCGCGAGCTCCTGGCTCTGGCCGCGCAGGAGGCGGACGAGATCGAGGCCAGGTTTCCCAAGGTCCAGCGCCGGGTCGGCGGCTACAATCTCGACGCGCTTATGCCCGGTCGCAACGATCTCAACCTTGCGCACATTCTGGTCGGCTCCGAAGGCACGCTCGCCTTCTCCACCCGCATCGAGCTGAAGCTGGCGCCGCTTCTCGGAGTGCGCGCGGTCGGAGCCTGCCATTTCGGAAACTTCGCGCAGGCCATGGATGCCGCGCAGCACATCGTGACGCTCGGCCCGATCGCGGTCGAGCTCATGGACCGCACAATGCTTGCGCTGGCGCGCGACATTGCCATGTTCCGACCCACCATCGATGCCGTGGTGCAGGGCGATCCCGAAGCCATCCTGTTTGTGGAGTTCGCGGAAGAGGAGAGCGGCGAAAGCTTTCGGCGGCTGTTGCGGCTGCACGAGCTGATCGGCGACCTTGGCTTCGGCTGGGACCAGCCGGGGGCGCGGTGGGGCGGCGTCGTCGAGGTGCTGGATGCCAGGCTGCAAGCCGCCATCGGCGACATGCGCACCGCCGGCCTCAACATCATGATGTCAATGAAGGAGGAGGGAAAGCCGGTTTCCTTCGTCGAGGACTGCGCGGTGCCGCTCGAGTACCTCGCCGACTATACCGGCAGGCTGACCGACATTTTCGAGAAGCACGGTACCCGCGGCACCTGGTATGCGCACGCGTCGGTCGGCTGCCTGCACGTGCGGCCGGTGCTCAACCTGCGGCTCGACAAGGACGTCAAGGCGATGCGCGCCATTGCGGAGGAAGCCTTCGAGCTCGTGCGCGCCTACAAGGGCTCGCATTCCGGCGAGCACGGCGACGGCATCGTCCGCTCCGAGTTCCACGCGCGGATGTTCGGCGCGCGGCTCGTGCGCGCCTTCGAGCGGACCAAGGATCTGTTCGATCCGCATGGCCTTTACAATCCCGGCAAGATCGTGCGGGCGCCCAAATTCGACGATCGCGCGCTGCTGCGGTATGGCCCCCACTATCGCGGGCAGGCGCTTGCGACCCATCTCGACTGGTCGGCCTATCCCGGCGCCGGCGGCGGTTTTCAGGGCGCCATCGAGATGTGCAACAACAATGGGGCGTGCCGCGCGCTCAAGGGCGGCGTGATGTGCCCGAGCTATCGGGTGACGCGCGAGGAGCGCGATGTCACGCGCGGGCGCGCCAATACGCTGCGGCTTGCCATCACCGGCCAGCTGGGGACCGATGCGCTGACCTCGGACGAGATGGCGCGCACGCTCGCGCTCTGCGTCTCGTGCAAGGCCTGCCGGCGCGAGTGCCCGACCGGCGTCGACATGGCGCGCATGAAGATCGAGGTAATGGCGGCGCGTGCGGCAAAGCACGGCCTCTGCGCCCGCGACCGGCTGGTTGCCTATCTGCCGCGCTACGCCCCGTACGCCGCGGGATGGCCCTGGCTCGCCAATCTGCGCAACGAGTTGCCGCTCCTGCGGCTATGGTCCGAGCAGTACGCGGGCCTGAGCGCGCGGCGCAGCCTTCCACGCTGGCGCGCTGACGCCTGGCGTGAGCCGGGGCGCGTCGTCGGGCCGGCGCAAGGGTCTGCAGTGGCGCTGTTTGCCGATACCTTCAGTCGCTATTTCGAGCCGGAGAACCTCACCGCAGCGCTTGCTGTGCTGGACTCTGCGGGGTGTCGCGTACACCTGCCGAAGGCGCCCGGCTGGCCGCGCCGTCCGCTCTGTTGCGGGCGCACTTTCCTTGCCGTCGGCCTCGTTGACGAGGCCCGGCGCGAGGCGGAGCGCTGCATTGCCGCATTTGCGCCCTTCGCCCGTCGCGGGATCGAAGTCGTCGGGCTTGAGCCCAGCTGCGTACTCGGGTTTCGCGACGAAATTCCCGCGCTAGTCCAAAGCGACGACGCGCGGATGCTGGCCGGCCATGTCCTCCTCCTCGAGGAGTATCTGGAGCGCGCGAGGGGGGAGGGCGGGCTTGCGCTTGCGCTCAAGCCGCTCGTCCAGCGCGCCCTTCTGCACGGCCATTGCCACCAGAAATCCTTCGCGGTCATGCCGGCGGTCGAAGCGACGCTCAGGCGCATTCCGGGACTTACCGTCGAGACCGTCGATTCAAGCTGCTGCGGCATGGCCGGGAGCTTCGGCTACGCCGCCGACACCATCGATGTTTCGTTGAAGATGGGCGAGCTCTCGTTGTTTCCGGCAGTGCGCAACGCCGAGCATGCGATCGTGGTGGCCGATGGCACCTCCTGCCGCCACCAGATCAGGGACGGCACCGGGCGCGACGCCCTTCACGTCGCGCGCGTGCTGGCGATGAGCATCAATGCGGACGCGCCGGGCGTCACTGCGTAAGGCCGATGACCATGCCCTCCCGATTTGCCCAGGCAGCGATGCCCGAGATGCGCGTTCGCCGCGCCGAGCCCGGCGACGTCGATGCGCTGATCAAGCTCGAGCATCGCGTGTTCGCAACCGACCGGCTGTCGCGCCGCAGCCTGCGGCGGCTTCTCGATTCGCCAAGCGCGGCGGTTCTGGTCGCGGTGGAGAACGCGCAGCTTGCCGGCATCGCTATCGTGCTGTTCCGGGCGCGCTCTGCGGTTGCGCGTCTCTATTCCATTGCGGTTGCCCCGCACGTGGGCGGACGCGGTGTGGCTGCCATGCTGCTCGATGCGGCCGAGGAAGCAGCCCTTGCGCGCGGCTGCCGCATCATGCGGCTCGAAGTGCACCGTGCAAACCATGCCGCGATCTCCCGCTATCGCAAGAGCGGCTACCGCGAGTTCGGCCGCTATCGCGCCTATTACGAGGACGGCGCCGATGCCCTGCGGTTCGAGAAGCGGCTGCGCGGCGATGCGGCGGCGCTGCGCGACGCGCCGCCATACTTTCACCAGACCACCGAATTCACCTGCGGCCCGGCCTGCATCATGATGGCGCTCGCCTGGGCGGATCGAAGCTTCAAGCCGGCGCCTGGGAGCGAGTTTGCGCTATGGCGGCAAGCGACCACCATCTTTTCCGCCGGCGGCCCCGGGGGGTGCGAGCCTTACGGGATGGCGGTCACGCTCAAGCGGCACGGGCTGCGCCCGGAGATCTATGTGAGCCTTCCCGGCGCCTATTTTCTGGACACGGTGCGGTCTGCGGAGCGGCGCCGCGTCATTGAGGTTGCCCAGGCGGAGTTCAAGCGGGAGGCGAAGACGCTCGATATCCCCACCCACCTGACTCCTGTGAACGAATCGGTTCTGATGCACGCCTTCGATGCCGGCAACGTGGCCATCGTTCTCGTTTCAGGCTATCACATGGCCTCCCGAGGGGTGCCGCATTGGATTTTTGCCTTCGGCCGCAATGGACGGCATGTGCTCATGCACGATCCTGCGGCCTTGAGAGATGATCAAGGAATGGCGGCTGCTGCCGAGAGCTATGCCGTGCCGTGGATCGCGTTCGAGCGCGTGATCCATGTGGGCCGCGAGCGGTTGAGCGCAGCCATCGTCATCCGGAAAGGAAGCGCATGACCGGCTGGGTCATTCTGGTCGACCAGCCCAAAGACCTCCCGAACGCCGATACCCCGCACAAGGTGATCACCACGAGCGAATATCTCGCTCGTCCGCGCCTGTTCGATATCGGCCGGCCCAAGCTGGTCAATCTGGCGCGCTCCTATGCCTATCAGTCGAAAGGATACTATGCCTCGCTGCTTGCCGAAGCGCGCGGGCATCGGGTCGTGCCGACGGTCGAGACCATGCTGGAGCTGCGCGAGGCCAAGCTTTATGAGCACGCGCTGCCCGAGCTCGAGGATGAGCTCAACCGCTGCGCGCGGCGGGCGGATTTCCAGCCCGAGGCAGAGCTCAAGCTCTTGGTTTGTTTCGGCATCGCGCGCGACCTGCGGTTCGAATCGTTCGGGCGGCTCCTTTTCGACTGGTTCCGCTGTCCCGCGCTGGAGGTGAATGTGGAGCCCGGCACCTGGCTCTCGATCGACCGCATTCGCCCGCGCAACATCACCCGCCTCGCCAACGGCGAGGCCTCCTTCCTGCGCGAATCGCTGCACCAGCATACCCGCCGCGAGTGGCGCGATCCCAAGGCGCGCACCCTCGCGAAATACGATCTCGCCGTGCTCTACGATCCGAACGAGAAGATGGCGCCGTCCTCGCCAAGCAGCATCAAGCACATGGCGCGCATTGCCGAGAAGCTTTCGATCGACATCGAGCCGATTACGCGCCGCCAGCTTGCGGAGCTCGCGGAATACGACGGGCTGTTCATTCGCGAGACCACCTCCATCGACAACCACACCTATCGCTTCGCGCGCCGCGCATGGCAGGAAGGGATGCCGGTCATCGATGACCCCATCTCCATGATCCGCTGCACCAACAAGGTGTTTCTGATGGAGCTTCTGGGCCAGAACCAGGTGGCGACCCCTCCAACCATGATGCTTGCCGACGTCGGCGATCTCACGCGCGCCGTGGACGAGTTGGGCCTGCCGCTGGTTGTGAAAATTCCCGACGGCTCGTTCTCGCGCGGGATTCACAAGGTGCAGACGCCGGAGGAATTCCGCCGGGTCGCCGACGAGCTGTTCGAGGAAACCGACCTTCTGCTGGCGCAGAAATTCCTGCCTACCGAGTTCGACTGGCGGGTCGGCGTCCTCGGCGGCGAGCCGTTGTTTGTGTGCCAGTACCGGATGGCGCGCGGACATTGGCAGATCGTCAAGCACCGTCCGGACGGTTCCTCGCGCGAGGGCGGTTTCCGCACCTTCGAGCTCGACAAGGCGCCCCCCGATCTGATCGACATCGCGGTGCGGGCGGCGCGGCCGATCGGGGAGGGCTTCTACGGCATCGACATCAAGGAGACCGAGCGCGGCTTCATCGTCATGGAAGTCAACGACAACCCGAACCTCGAGCACGGCATCGAGGACCAGGTCGGCAAGGACGAGATCTGGACGCGCCTGCTCAAGTGGTTCGTCGAGCGGTTCGAGCAGTAGGTGCGCGAGCTTCGTTCCTGCAGGGCAGGCAAGATCGTGCGCGGCGGGGCGGCCTCATGGGCACGGCGCGCGGCCGCCTGCATGGTTGGCTTGCTCGGCGCTCTCGGGATTGCTGCGAGCCTCGCGCCTGCGGCCGCGCAAACGCTCGATAAGGTGTCTTTCGGCACCAACTGGGTAGCCGAGGCCGAGCATGGCGGCTTCTATCAGGCGCTGGTCGACGGCACCTACCGCAAATACGGTCTTGACGTCACCATCGTGCTGGGAGGACCCAACGTCAACAACCGCATCCTGCTGCCGGTCGGCAAGCTCGACTTCTTCATGAGCGCCAACACGCTGCAGAGCTTTGATGCGGTGGAGCAGAGCATCCCGACCCTTGCCGTTGCCGCCATGTTCCAGAAGGATCCGCAGGTCCTGATCGCGCATCCCGGGCAGGGGATCGAGAAATTCGACGACTTGAAGAAGCTCACGCTCTTCATTTCGCGTGAAGGGCTCGCGAGCTATTTCCAGTGGCTCAAGGCTGATTTTGGTTTCAGCGAGGCGCGGGTGAAGCCGTATACCTCCAATCCGCAGCCGTTCCTCGCCGACAAGCAAAGCGCCATGCAGGGCTATGTCACGTCGGAGCCCTTCGCGATCGAGAAGCAGGCGGGATTCAAGCCGGTAGTCTTCCTGCTCGCCGATCAGGGCTTCGACAGCTACTCCACCCTGATCGAGACGCGTCGTGACCTCGTGGCCGGCAAGGCAGACCTGGTGCAGCGCTTTGTCGATGCCTCGATCATCGGCTGGATGCACTATCTCTACAGTGACAACCGCGCCGCCAATGCGCTCATCAAGCAGCGCAACCCCGAGATGACCGACGGGCTGCTCGCCTATTCGCTCGGCAAGATGAAAGAATACGGCATCGTGGATTCCGGCGATGCGGCAAGCCTGGGCATCGGCGCCATGACCGACGCGCGCATGCGGAGCTTCTATGAGAAAATGGTGCGCGCCGGCGTGGTCAAGCCGTCGATCGATGTTGCCAGGGCCTATACATTGCAATTCGTGAACCGTGGGGTCGGCCTCGACCTGCGGGGTAAATGACGGTGTCGTTCCGGGGCCGGCGAAAGGCCTCGCTGCGCCCGGTCCTCGGCAATGACGAAGGAAAATGGCTCTGATTCCGATCCTCCGGTGGTCACGCTGCGCGGCGTCGGCAAGACTTTTGCCAGCGGGGTTGTCGCGCTCGATGGGCTCGATCTCGACGTGCGGCCGGGCGAGTTCGTATCCCTGCTCGGTCCCTCGGGCTGCGGAAAGTCGACGGCGCTGCGCCTCATCGCCGGGCTCAGCGAGCCCACGCAGGGCGTGATCGAATGGCGCCGCGCGCAGGGCGCAAGCGGGGAGAGGCACGCGCTCGGCTTCGTCTTTCAGGAACCCACTCTGATGCCGTGGGCGACGGTCGCCGCCAATGTGCGCCTTCCGCTCAAGCTCAAGGGGCTGGCGGCGACCGCGCAGCCCCGGGTCGATGCGGCGCTGGCGCGCGTCGGTCTTGCGGGCTTCGCGGGAAGCTACCCGCGCGAGCTCTCCGGCGGCATGAAGATGCGGGCATCGATTGCGCGCGCGCTGGTGACCGAGCCGCGCCTGCTGCTGATGGATGAGCCGTTCGCGGCACTCGACGAGATCACCCGCTTTCGCCTCAACGACGACCTGCTTGCGCTGTGGCAGTCGCTCGGCAAGACGGTCGTGTTCGTCACCCATTCCGTGTTCGAGTCGGTCTACCTCTCCCAGCGCGTGGTGGTGATGACGCAGCGCCCCGGTCGCGTTTTCACGCAGCTTGCGATCGACGCGCCCTATCCGCGCGACGAGCGTTTCCGCACCTCGGCGACCTACGCCGCCTTTTGCCGGCAGGTCTCGGAAGCCTTCGCGCGCGCGATGACGGGGAAGCCATGAACATGCGCGGCGCGGGCGACGACGCGCTGTCAGGCAAGGAGCGCTGGCTGCGCATCCTGCTCCCCATCGTCGTGCTCGCAGCCGGCATGGCGCTGTGGCACCTGGTCGTGCGCCTTTACGACCTGCCGCCCTACGTGCTGCCGGGACCGCTGCTTGTTTTCTCCACCCTCGTCTCGGATTGGCCGGTGCTCTTCGCCTCGCTCATGGTCACGCTCACGACCACGCTCGAGGGCTTTCTGCTCGCGGCGTTCGGCGGCGTAGGGCTCGCCATCATCTTCAATCAGTCGCGCCTGATCGAATATTCGCTTTATCCCTATGCCGTGATCCTGCAGGTGACGCCGGTCGTGGCGATTGCGCCGCTCCTGCTGATCTATCTGCCGCAGCAG
>Ga0318517_10000107_pt1 | contig 13893 bp, 18 predicted proteins | sample GRESIP176b2f21_FD_203661 | JGI IMG/M metagenome (GOLD analysis project Ga0318517, IMG submission 203661) | Tropical soil microbial communities from Luquillo Experimental Forest, Puerto Rico - GRE.SIPMG.176b2f21 | ecosystem: Environmental > Terrestrial > Soil > Tropical forest > Bulk soil... | reverse complement strand
GGTCGGGCACGTACCGGTCGCCCTGGCGACGCAGCCGCACCAGCAGCGGCATGTCGGTGTAGCGACGACAGTAGTCCTGAAAGTACGGAACTTGGCGATCGAGGAAGAACTCGCGCAGAATGACGTGCCCCATCGCCATGGCGAATGCGGCGTCGGTGCCCTGCTTGGGATGAAGCCACAGGTCAGACAGCTTCGCGACTTCCGAGTAGTCCGGTGTGATCGCGACGACCTTAGTGCCGTTGTAGCGCGCCTCGACGAAGAAATGGGCGTCCGGCGTGCGCGTCTGCGGCACGTTCGAACCCCAGGCGATGATGTAACTCGAATTGTACCAATCGGCCGATTCCGGCACGTCGGTCTGCTCGCCCCAAGTCTGCGGGCTGGACGGCGGCAGATCGCAGTACCAGTCGTAAAAGGAGAGCAGCGTGCCGCCGATCAAACTGAGATAGCGCGCACCCGACGCGTAGGAGACCATCGACATGGCCGGAATGGGCGAAAAGCCGACGACGCGGTCCGGTCCCCAGGTCTTGATTGTGTAGACGTTGGCGGCGGCGATGATTTCGCTGACTTCGTCCCAAGTCGAGCGCACGAAGCCGCCGCGCCCTCGCATGGACTTGTAGGACTTTGCCGCTTCGGGATCGTCAACGATCGAAGCCCATGCCTCGACGGGCGCCAAGGTCTTGCGCGCCTCGCGCCAGGCCCGCACCAACCGACCGCGCACCATCGGATATTTGATGCGGCTCGCGCTATAGAGATACCAGCTGTAGGAAGCGCCGCGCGAACAACCGCGCGGCTCATGGTTCGGCATGCCCGGGCGCGTACGCGGATAGTCGGTCTGCTGCGTTTCCCAAGTAACGACGCCGCTCTTGACGTAGATCTTCCAACTGCATCCACCCGTGCAATTCACGCCATGCGTCGAGCGTACGATCTTGTCGTGCTGCCAGCGCTGCCGGTAGCCCTCCTCCCACGTGCGGTCTTCATCGCGCAGCTCGCCGAGCCCCTCGGCGAAAGGCTCGCGCCGCCGAGACAAATAAGTGAGACGTTCAAGAAAATGGCTCATGGTCTCGCTCCTGTCTTGATCGCGGCTACGGCGGCGACCGGGGGAATCACCGTCGCGCCAAGCAATGCTCGCTCGCCCATCACCGGCAAACGTCGCACCTCCGTCGTGTAGTTAAGGATCAACGACACCCAAACGATCCCATAGAGAAACATGAAGCAACTCGAGTTGATCCCGAGCCAATCGAGGATCGCACCGAACAGTACGGGGAGGAGGAATCCGCCGAGACCGCCGGCGAGACCAACGATACCGGTAACGATGCCCATATTGTCCGGGAAATCGTCGCCAACGTACTTGAAGGTCGATGCCATTCCAAACGCAAATGCGACGCCAAGTGCAAAGAGCAGCATCGTGAAAATGGCCGCGGACAATCCGATATGGAATTGGGCAGGGCCGCGAATCGTATGGATGATGAAGTCGGTCTGCGGATAGGACAGGAGGAACAAGCTGATCCAGGCCGCCCACAACACCCACCACGTCACGTCGTGTGCGCCGAAACGATCCGCAAGCCAACCGCCGGCAGCGCGCAATATCCCCGCCGGAAGGGAAAAGCACGCGGCCAGCAGCGAAGCCTGTGCAATGCTCAGCCCGTACTCACTCACGAAGTATTGCGGCATCCAAACGGACAGCGCAGTGAAGCCGCCAAAAACGATCGAGTAATACTGGCAGTACTTCCAGACGCGCAGGTCCTTGAATACCGCCAATTGCTGCCGCAGCGACGCGCCGCTCTTGCCGGGCGCGTTTATGTCCGGCGCTGACAGCAGCCAGAAGATCACCGCCGTGATGAGTAGCGCGACGGCATAGACCCTGGGAACGACCTGCCAGTCATATTGGGCGATGAGGACCGGAGCAATAAACATGTTGATCGCCGCGCCGGTGGTGCCAGCGCCGAACACGCCCATGGCAAAGCCTCGCCGCTCCTTGGGGAAAAAGCGCGCGACGTAGGGAGTGCCGACGGCGAAGGAGGCACCGACGACGCCGAGAGCCAACCCAAGCAGGAGGAACTGCCAGAACTGGTTCGCATAGCTTGAGAGCCAGAGCGGTACGGCACAAACAACCAGCAGAAGAAACATCACGATCCGGCCGCCGAATCTGTCCGTCCAGATGCCGAGTGGCAGGCGAAACAGAGCGCCGGTGAGCACCGGGGTGGAAGTCAGCAAACCAAATTGGAGCCCATTCAAGTTCAACTCACGACTTATCGGAATGCCGGTTACCCCGAACATCAGCCAGACGGCAAAGCAAACGACGAATGCCCATGTGGTCACGGCTAGAACAACGAGGCTCCTGAGTTTCAACATCGTGCCTCCATAGGGGCGCGCTTTGGCCCGTCCATTAGAAATCCGAATGCCGCAGGATCACATCACCATGCCGCATTTGTAAGTGCTTGCAAAGCGAACAACGACGGAAGCGCCGTAATTACTTTGATCTCAGTCAAATTCCACGGCGGCTCTTGACGCTATGCCGACCGGATCCGATGCCCGCCTCACTTTCATGAGTTAACGGTAGTGGATACTGACGTATCGCGCCGTGGTGGGCTCTCTCCGGCCATACCCCAGTACGCACCGCGGAAGCAACTCCGCGGCGAGGCGGGGTCTTCTCCAGGCTCTCGGTTCAGCGCATTGAAAAACGGATGGGGCTACGACCGCACTTGCGCCGCGCTCGGCGGTCATTCGAACAGCAGCAGACCGTGGGTGCCGGCGACCGCGCCAGCAACGGTGACTAAACTGAGGATTAGCCAGACCCGGTGCAGCCATTCCAGAAACCTGAAAGTTGCTTCAGGCTTCACCTTTGCTCGCGCAAGCAACCAGCGGTGCAGGAACAGCGGCTCTGCGACAAAGAGCACCACGGTGAACAGCAGCCACACCGCGATCATCGCGTGCATCCACCAATAAGCGGCATACCGGAATCGATCCCAGAGATCGAGCCGACCGAGCATGTAGAGGCCCGTAAGCCCCGCCAGCACCGTCCAGATTCGCGCTTGCCAAGCGAACCGGCGCTCGACGGCATCAAAGAATCCGATCCGTTCGTGTGGCGCCTTGAGGCGGCGAACGCTCGGCAGTAATTGTCGCCGGGTTCCTGCTCACCGCGATCCCTAACTGGACTGGCCGGATGCCGCTCCAGGGCGCACCGCTGGCCATCCTTTTGCTGCTGTGGGCCGTGGGGCGGCTTGCCGTCCTGCTCTCCGCACGTTTCGACGTAAGAATCGCGGCCCTTCTCGATCTCGCCTTCCCGTCGGTATTCGCTTGCGTCGTCGCCCGCGAGATCCTCGCCGGACGCAATTGGCGCAACCTGCCGATGCTGGGAACACTCACTCTGCTGCTTGCAGGCAATTTGCTTGTCCATCTCGATGCTGTTGGCGTTGCCGTGACGGCCGAGCTCGGCAACAGGCTCGGCGTGGCCACCCTTCTTATGCTCATCAGCTTTGTCGGCGGCCGGATCATCCCAAGCTTCACCCGGAACTGGCTCGCCAAGCAGCGACCCGAAATCTCCGCGCCGGCCATCTTTGACGCTGTCGATCGCGCCGTCCTGGCGATCATCGCACTCGCCTTGGTGGTTTGGGTTTCCGCACCTGAGTCGGCCATCGCGCCATGGACCGAGCTTGCTGCAGGTCTTGCCGTTGGCTTGCGCCTCGCTCGCTGGCGCGGGCAAGCGACGCTGCGCGAGCCGCTCCTGTGGATTCTTCACCTCGGTTATGGATGGCTGGCGCTTGGTTTCATCCTTTTGGCAATCAACGGCCTCGTGCCGGTGCTGCCATCAACAACGGCGTTGCATGCGCTCACCGCCGGAGCGATCGGCACTATGACGCTTGCGGTGATGACTCGCGCCTCGCTGGGGCATACGGGGCGCCCTCTCGTCGCGGGGCACGGTACGACGACTATCTACCTGCTGGTAACGCTCGCCGCTTTGTTACGCCTTCTCGCGCCTCTTGGCGGGGCTCATTATGTTCTTGTGCTCTCCGCGGCTGGAGCGACGTGGGGCGGCGCCTTCGGGCTCTTTGTACTGCTCTATGCGCGGCTACTCGCGCTCCCTCGGGTCAAAGATGGGACTGCTCGGCCGATCTGAGCGACTCGACCGCCCTTGGCGTTGCGCTGGATCAAATAGAAGAAACGTTCCGTGGCCTGGGGACCGCTTGGAAGAAGTGGCCCCCTTCAGCGCTGCCATTTGATTTGGATCAAAGCTTCTATTGGCACCGCCGACATCATGCTCCCTACGCAGAGAACCGAGGGAGCCGTCTGATGCCAACAGACATCATTGTGGTCGCGCTTATCGCGGCTGCTTTCGGCACTTTTGCCGCAACATTGTATTGGGCTGACCTGCACACTGGCGGGCTGAGCAAGTAGGAAGTGCCGCCGCCTTAAAGCCCTAGCCCAATGCCCGCTCAGTCGCGACCGCCGATTCGGCATTGCCCCCTCTGTGGGGTTGCAATGGTGAGCAGCAAATCGGACGAACAGAGTGCGCAGTTTGACACGTTTTCGTGTCTCAATTGCGAAACCATCATTAGTCTCGCTCCGCCGCCGAAGAGCCTGAAGCCGAACCAGTGAGCTGGCCCTGCTTGGGGCGCCGGTTCATGCGTTCAATTATTTGGCCAGGCCCGAGATGAGCCGCCTCGGGTATTGGATGCGCACGTCGACTACTTTGCGAGCGCGTTGATGTAGGCCGCGACGTCCTGTGCCTCCCGGCGCGTCAGGGTCACGTTCATCCTCGGATGCGGATCCATGATCGAAAACGCAAGCGCGTCCGGATTGGAAGCAAACTTCCTTGCGATCGCTTCAAATGGCGGGGCGTCGGTCACGTCTCGGCGCTCGCTCGGCGAGACGATGTGACAGGTGACGCAGCGCATTTCAGCGAGACGTTTGCCGTTATCGGCGTCGGCGGCAAGCGCGGCCGATGCAGCCAGCAGCGCGGGAAGCAGCGAAAAAAAGGGAAGCAGCTGCACGACAATCTCCGTCAATAATACAAGCTGATAGCTCTGAATGAGGCAATTAACATCATGGACCTTATCGAAACTGCAAAGTTGATGCAGGTCAAAGACTGTTGCCCAGCCCGCCTCGATATTTGTGCAAGTAGAGGCGGGCGACCATGCGTTGATCTTTTCTCAATACTGTTCGCGGGGAGATCTTTTTTGCGGTGAATGGGGAGCTCCAAAGTGATCGTGAGGCTCGCAATCCTCCTGCTGCTCTTCGCAACGTCGACCGGCTTGGCCGAAGACAGTGGCCCCAGTCCGCTCGAGCAGCGGGGTCGGGCTCTTGCAGAAAGAATGTGCTCGCAATGCCATGCCATCGGGAAGAGCGGTCAGAGTCCGCACGTTGGCGCTCCTGCCTTTCGCGAGCTCGACCGCCGAGTCGATCTTGATTCTTTCATAGAGCGGTTGCGCGAGGGCCTCACGGTCGGTCATCCGGATATGCCGACGTTTCGTTTCACGCGTGAGGACTCCCGTGCGTTCCTGCTCTATCTGAGGTCCATTCAGGCGCCGTAAGTACATGCTGAATCGATCCGACGTATCACAGCCGTTGCACCGACTTCGGTCGAGGGTAAACGTTCGCAGCTTTCTTCGACCACTGATCGTCGCATGGCCCGCGGCTGGCCTCGTCATCGGGCTCGCGGCGCAGTTTTCGGGATGGGCGCATTGGCCCGGCCCGATATGGGCCATCGCCACGATCCCGGTCCTGCTCGCGCTCGTGATGGAGATCGTCATCAGCTTGCGCCGCGGCGATGTCGGGTTGGACATCGTGGCCGCACTGTCGATGCTGGCAGCATTGGTCTTTGCCGAATACCTCGCCGCCGTCGTGGTCGCTCTGATGTATGCCGGCGGGCAATACCTCGAGGATTTTGCCGAGCGCCGCGCAAGCCGGGAGATGACGGCGCTCCTCGCCCGGGTACCGCACACGGCGGTCCGCCAGCGCAACGGCCGGCTCGAAGAGGTCGACTTGGACGTGATCGAGCCGGGCGATCGCCTCGTGGTTCGGAAGGGCGATGTGGTCCCGGTCGACGGGGCGGTCATAGAAGGCTTGGCCGTTCTCGATCAGTCGGCCCTGACCGGCGAATCCATCCCCGTCCAGCAGAAGGTCGGCGATGGCGTCATGAGCGGGGCGACCAACGTCGGCGAGGCTTTCCATCTGCTGACGACCCGGCGCGCGGCCGAGAGTACCTATGCCGGCATCGTCCGTCTGGTCGAAGCGGCCCAGCGTTCGCGCGCGCCGATGGCGCGCCTGGCCGATCGATATGCCATGGTGTTCCTGGCCGCGACCATCGCGCTCGCAGGAGCAGCTTGGGTCTGGAGCGCGGATCCCATCCGTGCCGTGGCCGTGCTCGTAGTGGCGACGCCTTGCCCGCTCATCCTCGCCGTGCCGGTGGCGATCGTCTCCGGCCTGTCGCGAGCCGCCAAGCACGGCATCCTGGTCAAGGGCGGCAAGGCGCTCGAGATTTTGGCGCGGGTGCGCTCGCTGGTGATCGACAAGACCGGCACGTTGACGCATGGTCGGGCACATATCGTCGCAACCGATGTCGTTGCCGACGTGTCCGCTGATGAAGTTTTGCGGCTTGCGGCCTCGCTCGACCAGGCTTCCAAGCACATCATAGCGCAGACCATCGTGGATGACGCCCGACGCAAGGGGCTCGAGCTCACGATCCCCGGCAATGTCATCGAGACGCCGGGTGAAGGCATCGAGGGCTGCATCGATGGCCAGCCTGTGATCGTCGGCGGGCTTCGCTTCGTCAGCGGCAAGATCGGCGCAACGAGCCTTTCTCGATTGCACACGCAGCGGCCGCCTGGGAGCGTCGCGGTGGCGGTAGCTATGGATGCGAGGCTTGTCGGCGTATTGATTCTCGTCGACCGGGTGCGGGCGGGGACCGAGGCCTTGCTGCGCGATCTCAAGTCGCTTGGCCTCGCACGCATCGTCCTTGCCACCGGCGACCGCCGCGACGTGGCCGAGGCGGTGGCCGGGGGGTTGCCGATCGATGCGGTCAGATGGGAGCTTAGCCCAGACCAAAAAACCTTGGTCGTGTTGTCCGAGCGAAAAAACGGCCCGGTCATGATGATCGGCGACGGCATCAACGACGCACCGGCGCTGGCCGCCGCCGACCTGGGCATGGCCATGGGGGCGAAGGGTGCCGCGGCATCTGCCGAAGCCGCCGACGTCGTCCTGCTGGTGGATCAACTGGATCGCGTGTTGCCGGCAATCAAGATTGCGCGCCGCTCACGCTTTATCGCGCTGGAAAGCGTGTATGCCGGTTTGGGTCTTTCGGTCCTGGGGATGATCGCGGCGGCGCTCGGCCAGATCACGCCGGTACAAGGCGCCATCTTCCAGGAACTGATTGATATCGCTGTTATTCTCAACGCGCTGCGGGCTCTGCACGATCGCCCCGTCTAGCCGCCGCGGCTCCATCATTTGGGTCGCAATTGATCCAGATCATAATCGCTCGCTGCGGCTGCGCTATCAATCGGCCATCGCCCTCACAGCAGGTGACCTGTGCCATGACCAAGCCCATCCCCGACAAAGCCGAAGTTGCGCTCGAATATCCGGACAAGCTCTACATTGGAACGTTCGAGCGAACGTCCCGCTTCGATGCCCACCTCGATGAAACCGGAATTTCGCTTAGCCTGCACCGCACTGGCGCCGCTGACGTACGCAAATCCGTTCGCATGCACTTTCACTATTGGCTGTTTGCGGACATCCTGCACGATCTGGCAAAAACGGTATCTTCCGTGCCGCCGGCGGATGCGGCCCACCGCGATGCGCTGCGCGAAGGGGCAAAGGCCCTCTATCAGGCGCTCAATCCTCGTCGCAACGACAAAGACGACATCGCCCAGATGACGCCCGAGGAGGAGGTACTTTTGCTGCACGTCATGGAATGACGAGCGACGCCCTGCGGTCTGGGCAAGCGGGCGGTCGTTCGATTACGGCATAGGAGCGTGCCATGAAATCTTTGCTGGTAGGACTGAGCGCGCTTGCACTCGTTGCTGCCACGGGCATTTCGCTCACGATCGGCAATGTCGCGGCACAGTCGACGCGGCCCTATGCGGGCCTGCAGACCCGTCCGATCAAGGCACTGTCGGCCGAACAAATCGCCGATCTGAAAGCTGGGCGAGGAATGAGTTTGGCGCTTGCCGCCGAATTGAACGGCTATCCTGGGCCACGCCACGTCTTGGAGCTTGGTGAGCAACTTTCACTGACGGATCGGCAGCGCGTGGATGTGCAGCGGTTGTTCGACCAAATGACCGCCGAAGTTGTTCCCATCGGGGAAAAGCTCATTTCGCAAGAAGCCGAGCTTGACCGACTGTTTGCGCGCCGGGTGGTGGCGCCAAGCGGTCTCGACTCGGTGACGGCCGCCGTTGGGTTTACCCAGGCCGAACTTCGCAAGGCTCACCTGAAATACCATTTGATGACGTCTGAGCTGCTTACACCAGCGCAGATGCAACGCTATGCTCAATTGCGCGGCTACATCAACCAGAATTCCGGGACCCAACACACGCCGAACCATTGAAGGATGGGGAAGGGATCTGCGGACTAAACGGCCAGGACGGCGCGAAGCCCGGATCGGGAAGAGCACCATGTATCGGCACATTTTGATCCCTACCGACGGTTCGGAGCTTGCCGGCAGGGCCGTGCGCCATGGACTGGCGCTAGCCAAATCAGCGGGAGCAAAAGTCACCGCATTGACGGTGGAACCGTCGTTCGATGTCTACACAGTTCCTGCTTCGAGAGTCTATGAAATGTCCGGCGCTTTCGCCGAGCACGCCGAGCGCGCCAAAGCGCACGCGCAGGGCATATTGGATGGCGTCGCCGAAGAAGCCCGCGCGACTGGTGTGGTCTGTAAAACCGTGCAAGTCGAACAGGATCATCCTTACCAAGGCATCATAGACACCGCCGAGCAAAGAGGCTGCGACCTCATCGTCATGGCCTCGCACGGAAGGAGCGGGATTGCGGCAATCGTGCTTGGCAGCGTGACGACGAAGGTACTTACGCACACGAAAATTCCGGTGCTCGTCTGTCACTGATGCATCGGTTCGGCTTGAAATCAGGCCGTGAGCCGGGCGGCGATGCGCGCCTTCAAGGCGCACCAAAGTTCATTTGAGGCTGAGAATATAGGCGATGATGTCTGCCTGCTCGTCGGCTGGCAGCATGATGTTGGGCATCGCGCGATGTGATGTATTGAGCGCGGCCAATAACGCGGTTGCAGTCATGCCGGGACTGGAGGCGATAGCCTGGAAGCGAGGCGCATTGGCGTTCGGGGATCGCGAGTATTCTTTTTGCACGGCATGACATTCCGCGCATAGCCGCTGGGCGAGAACGAGGCCACGGCTCGATTGTCCGATCTCCTGCCCGGCAGCATGCGCTGCTGGCATCGCCAGGGCGATGACCGACCCCAGCATCAGATGCTTCGCGCTCATTCGAACCTCCGCTGCCCCGCATCCTCGAAATTGACGCCAGCGAACCATGGAAGAGGGCGCCGGTTTCTTGATTCAGATCAAAGAATTCGCCTGCGAGCGATGGAAAGCTGGTTGGGCAAAGAAGAGGTGTCATGAAAGCCGCCGAATGGTTAGGAACGTGGTACGCTCGGGGTGTGCGCCGCCGTCAATGACAATCTGATTATTCGTGCGGCGCAGGCGGGGTATTGACGCAAACGATTTGGCTTTCGTCGAACACCCGCGGTTGCTGGCTTCGTATCGGTTCACCATCTGCGCGTCATGGGTCAAAGTGAGGAGAAGTGACATGGCTGAAACTGCAACCAAACTGCCGGTAGGAAGGGAAGCGAAGGCTGATCGTCCGGCCGAGTGGCGGCCGTTCGAGAGCTTGCGGCGGGAAGTCGATCGCCTGTTCGAAGATTTCCAGCTGGGCTCCTGGCGCTCGCCCTTCGGGCGTAGCTTATTCGACGTTCAGCCGTTCTGGCGCGGCGAGGTCGGCTGGGGCAAGGCGCCCGCCGTCGACATCGTCGAAAAGGAGAAGGCCTACGAGGTCACGGCGGAGCTGCCGGGGATGGACGAGAGCAATATCGACGTCAAGTTCTCCGACGGCACGCTGACGATCAAGGGCGAGAAGCGGGACGAAAAGGAGGAGAAGAAGAAGGATTATTACCTCTCCGAGCGCCGCTATGGCTCGTTCCAGCGTTCGTTCGGAGTCCCGGAGGGCGTCGACGCCGACAAGATCGAGGCAAATTTCAAGAATGGTGTGCTCACCGTCACGCTACCGAAGACGGAGCAAGCACGGAAGAGCGAAAAGAAGATCGCGATCAAAAAGGCCTGAATTGTCTGGATCGAAGCGTGCAAAGCCGGCATCTGCCGACTTTGCAACGCAGCTTTAGGCCGCCTGCGCGATGTCGGCGGCCGCTTTTTTCAAGATCGGTGGCGAGCCCTGCGCTCGGTCGGGTTGGCGAGGTGACGCCATGCCATACGGTTCCAACAGCGATCTGCCTGCTTCGGTGCAGGCGCACCTTCCGCCGCACGCCCAGGACATCTATCGCGAGGCCTTCAATCATGCCTTCGCGGCACACGCGGGTGATCCCGACCAGGAGGAGCGCGCCCACCGCATCGCCTGGGCGGCGGTCAAGCGCTCGTACGTCAAGGTCGGCGGCAGCTGGATTGGCCGCGACCGAACTTGACCTATCTCAACGTCTCTGCCGCCTCGCGGGGTATTTTGGGCAACAAAAGCCAGGAGAAAGACCCATGAGCGCAGGCAGTCCCGAAAGCAAGACGTCGCCGGCTGAACATGCGGCCGCGACCAAAGCCACGCCGGCACTCTCGATCTCTCCCGAAAAGGTCTGTTTCATCGTGGTCAAGGCGCGCGAGTTCGATGCCAAGGACATGGTGACCATGCCGGATGAAGCCTCCAATGCCACCGACGATGCCATGATGTCCGTGCTGGAGGATCATGCCGACGATCCCGTTGCTGCGGAGCTGCGAGGCTTCATCGGGGCGTTGACCGAGGACGAGCAGGTCGATCTGGTGGCCCTGGCTTGGCTCGGTCGCGGCGACGGCACGCTCGAAGACTGGGAGGACCTGCGCGCGGAAGCCGCTCGCCTGCACAATAGGCGTACGGCCTCGTATCTGCTGGGAATGCCGCTGCTGCCCGATCACCTGGAGGATGCTCTCTCCCAGTTCGGCTGCTCGTGCGAAGAGTTCGAAATGGGACACCTGTAGGACGGTACGCATGCAAAGCCCCGTCCAGATCGACTTTCAAGGAATGAAGCCGCGCGAGGCCTTGCGCGCAATTATTGCCGAGCACGTTGCCGGCCTCGAGGATCGCTTCGGGCGCATAACCGCCTGCCGGGTGGTGGTGAGGGCACCGAGCGAACACCACCGCACCGGCGGCCTCTACGAGATCAACATCCGCCTGGCGCTCCCGGACGGAAAGGAGGTCGACATCGGGCGTACGCCACGTCTGGACCAGCGGCATGCGGACGTTCATTTCGCTCTAAACGATGCATTCAAGCGGGCGCGCCGACAGCTCCAGGATCAGGTCCGTCGGTTGCAAGGCCATGTCAAAACACACCAGGTTCGACCGTAGCGCTTGATCCGCGCCTCTGACGACGGAAATTCAAATCCCGTGTGGATTCGGTAGCAGAGATCCGAGCCATGCCCTATGCGACGCTGATGGTCTACGTCGACGTGGGGGGCAAGATGGACGGCCGCGTCAGCGTAGCCGCCGATCTCGCCCGGCGCTTTGACGCCCACCTGATTGGAATTGCGAGCGGGGCGCCGATCTCGGTCGTTTTGGCGAGGATGCCGAGGCGGCGGCGGAGACGCCGCAACTGCGCGACCTCGCGGCTTTGCTCGGCGAAAAAGCGCAGCAGTTTCGTGCTGCGGTCGGGTCGAGCAGCCGGCGCGTGGAATGGCGATCGGTCGTGGGCTTTCAGGCCGATGTGGTCGCACGCGAGGCGCGGGCGGCCGATCTCGTCATCATCAGCAATGCTCGCGCGAGCCGAGACCCCTTTCGCGCTCTCGATCCCGGCAGCTTCATCCTCAAGGCGGGCCGGCCGGTTCTGGTCGTGCCGACTGGCGTAACGGCACTCCCGCCCAGGCGAGTGGCCGTCGCCTGGAAAGATGTGCGCGAGGCCCGTCGGGCCGTCCAGGATGCGCTGCCTTTCTTGCGCGAGGCCGAGAACGTCGTGATCGTCGAAGTATCGGAACGCGACGGAGATCAGGCCTCGTCTCGGCTGCGAGACGTCGCCAACTACCTGGCCCGACATGGCGTCGCAACGGTCACTGAGCGGGTGCTGCCTGTTGACGCAACCGCGGCTGACTCGTTGCTGCGGTTCATCGCGGACGAAAACATCAGCTTGGTGGCCGCCGGGGGCTACGGCCACTCGCGGCTGGGGGAATGGGCGTATGGTGGGGTTACCCGCGACCTGTTGGCGGAAAGTCCGGTCTGTTGCCTGTTTTCGCATTGACGGCGGCGAAGGATCGAAAAATGATTCCGCCATACGACAACCGAACCGCGCGTAAGCGGACAACGAGCCGGGTGGACTGATGTACCGATTTCTCCAATGCACGGCAGGCCAATACATGACGCGCGACGTCACGACCGTGACGCGCGACGCTACGCTACGAGACCTGGAAGCATTGTTCGGGAAACATGATTTCAATTCCTTCCCCGTCGTGGAGGAAGGAAAGATGCTGGGTATCGTGACCAAATTCGATTTTCTCAGAGCATTTGCCTTCACCACCGGTCAGATGGTGCCGCACTACGATGAGCTGATGAAACGCCCGGTGGCGGAAGTGATGACCGAAGCCGTCGTGCACGTCGAACCGACGGCGCCGTTGACTCGAGTTCTCCAGTTGATGGTGAGCCTGAAGGCCCGCAGCTTTCCAGTTGTCGGCGCCGAGCAGCAATTGATGGGCATCATCTCGCGCGAGGATGTGATGCGGGCCCTCAGAGACGCCACGCGGGAAGCGCGCTGAGGCTTCCGACATGGCGGGCTGCGGCAAGGAATCGGTGGACGCAGCTGGATCGGCATGATGACGCGGTGCGTGCGTCCGCACACGGGCGGGGCGATTGCCGCGCACCCATCCCGCATGCGTTGCGACTGCGAAGACAGAACCGGCAACGGCTTCTTCCGCTACGACAGGCTTGATGTAGATCAAATGGCGACGGGAAAGGCGGCTTAACTTTCAAAGAACCGAAATGGAGGCCCGCCATGAAAGCCAAGGACGTAATGACGTCTCCCGTCGTATCGATCGAGCCGGATGCCTCCATATGGCAGGCCGTCCGCATCATGCTGCAACGGCACATCAGCGGCTTGCCCGTGATCGACCAGAAAGGCGCTCTCGTCGGAATCGTGACCGAAGGCGATTTCCTGCGACGGGCGGAGACCGGAACGCAGCGCCGGCGGCCGCGCTGGCTCGAGTACCTCATTGGGCCGGGTCGGCTGGCCGACGAATATACCCGCTCCCATGGTCGCAAGGTCAGCGAGATCATGACGGCAGATCCTCTGACGATCACTGAGGACACGCCGCTCGATGAGATCGTGCGGCTGATGGAGAAGCGTCAAATCAAGCGGTTGCCCGTGGTGCGCGAGCAGCACGTGGTCGGGATCGTCAGCCGCGCCAACCTGGTCCATGCGCTTGCCAGCGTGGCGCGCGACATCAGGCCGACTTTGCCCAGTGATCAAGCAATTCGCGACCGCATTCTGGCGGAGCTCGCAAGCCAGTCCTGGGCGCCGATTGCCCTCGTCGATGTGCATGTGAGGGATGGCGTCGTCGAGCTCTGGGGCATGATCACGGACGAACGAGAGCGCAAGGCGATTGTGGTCGCAGCGGAGAACGCGCCGGGCGTGAAGGCAGTCAACGATCATTTGACCTGGGTCGATGCCATATCCGGCATGGTGCTGTCCCCATCGCG
>Ga0318517_10000101_pt1 | contig 14339 bp, 13 predicted proteins | sample GRESIP176b2f21_FD_203661 | JGI IMG/M metagenome (GOLD analysis project Ga0318517, IMG submission 203661) | Tropical soil microbial communities from Luquillo Experimental Forest, Puerto Rico - GRE.SIPMG.176b2f21 | ecosystem: Environmental > Terrestrial > Soil > Tropical forest > Bulk soil... | reverse complement strand
ACGTCAACGTCGAGGTAGAAAAGGGCCGCTTGGTAATCCACGGCGAACACCGCGACGAGCGTGCGGAGGAGGAAAACGGCCGCACTTTGCGTGAGATCCGTTACGGATCGTTCCGCCGGTCGTTCCAGCTGCCCGCCCACGTCACTGGCGAGGCCATCAAGGCGTCGTACGACGCCGGCGTGTTGACGGTGCGCGTCAGCGGTGCATACGCCGGAACTCAGGCGCAGCGCATCGAGATCACCAAGTAATTTCGCCGAACGTTGGGTCCGGCGGGGCCACCAGCTCCGCCGGACTCTTCGCATCCCGTTATTCAAACGCCTGGGCGGCATCAATCCCGATGACCCACAACAGGTTTGTCACCTTGCGATCCAGACTTTCCCCCACCTCGGTGACCTCCGCGATGCCGAGGCTGCCGAACGCCGCGCTGGGCTGGTCCATCGAGAAGACCGCATTGCCGTCCGCGTCGGCGTAGATCAGGACCCGTAACGGCGCGTGGAGCAACGCCCTCGGATCATGGCGGAACATGGTCTCGGCGATCGTATGGTTGCCGAGCAGGTACTCCACCGCTTTCGTCGTGTGGCCGGCAAGGCGCAGCAGGGGAAGCGCATCGATCGTCGCGTAGACCATCAGGCCGTTCGGGGCGTTTTTCGCCGCCGCCGCAAGGACATCGTCCCAAGTGCCGTCGCGGTCGAGGATCTCCTGCACCGACGCCGCGTTGAACGGCGGCGCCGCTTTCTCAAATGCCGCACGAAACTCGTCGAACGACACCCCGGTGGCGACATCGATGCGGTTCATGGTGTGCGGCACCACGCGGAAATCGGCCTCGTCGGCGCTAGTGGTTGTCATTGCGATTCCTCACGATCCGATAGTTGGGTCCAGCACAATCACCCCGCGAATATCGCGGCTTTCCAGCCGCCGATGCGCCTCGGCGGCCTGGCTCAGGGGCAACACCTCGTCCACCTGGGACTTAATCTGCCCGGTCTTCAGGCCGTCCGCGAGGAAACGCAGCGCATTGCCGATCAACTCGGGCCGGTCGTAGAACACGGGAAGGTAGAAGCCAATCAGGGCTTGCGATCTCGTCATCAAGCGGCGCGGAGCGAACGGCTCGCCGGGGCCGCGAGTGGAACCGAGCAACAGGTACCGGCCGAACGTGGCGAGCGCGTCGAAGTTCTGCTCGAACACGTCGCCGCCGATCGACTCGATCAAGACGTCGACACCGCGGCCCGAGGTCAGCTCGCGGACTTGCTGGGTCCATCCGGGCTCGTCGTAGGAGATGGCCGCGTCGGCGCCCAGCGCCATGACAAACTCGCGCCGCTCCGCGGTGCTGGCCGTACCGATGACCGGGCCCGCACCCAGTGCCTTGGCGATCTGCACCGCGAGGCTGCCGACGCCGCCCGCGGCGCCGTGCACCAGCAGCGACTCACCCGCCCGCAGCGTGGTCGAGGCCTGTAGCAGCAGGTGTGCACACGTGGCCTGGGCGGCGAAACCCGCCAGCACCACGGCGTCTGCGTCGTCGTCGACGACCGCGCACAACGCTTCCCCGGCCACGGTGAGTTGGGCGTAGGCGCCCTTCTTCATCAGCGCCACGACCCGCCGGCCCACCTGCACCGAGGTTTGGGGACCGGCCGCGACCACGGTGCCCGCGACCGCGAGGCCACCCACCTGGGGCAGTTGCACACCGCCAACGCGGGTCTCCGCCTTGTTGTAGGTGCCGAGCCGCTCGCGAATGTCGGGGAAGTTGACGCCGATCGCGGCGGTCCGGACGAGCAGCTGACCCGGGCCGGGCGTCGGATCCGGAAGGTCAAGGTATTGCAACACCTCCGGGCCCCCGAAGCGATCGTAGCTGATTGCTTTCATCGACGCGCACCCCACTTGGTTCGGTGAATGAACTTGCCATCGCCAGCATATGGTTCGGTGAATGAACTTGCAAGGCGTAATATCGAGGGCGTGGCCCTTCCCCGCGAGTATCCCGCCGAGAGCTGTCCCATCGCGCGGTCCCTGGAGATCGTCGGCGAACGCTGGACGTTGCTAATCATGCGCGACGCCTTCTACGGGGTGCGCCGCTTCAGCGACTTCCACGGTCACCTCGGCGTCCCGAAGGCGGTGCTGGCCGAGCGGCTGGCGTTGCTTGTGGAACACGGTGTGCTGACAAAGGATTCGGGCGAGTACAGGTTGACCCACAAGGGCGAACAGCTGTGGCCGCTGATCTGGTCGATGATTGCCTGGGGTAACGCGAACTACCTCGAGAAGCCCGACAGGCGGACGTACCGCCACGCGGACTGCGGGGGTCCGGTCGGGCCGGACCGCGTGTGCCGGAGATGCGAGCAGGTTCCCGATGTCGGCGATCTCATCGCGCACCCGCCCCGGCGACCGCGGGACCCCAATCGCGACGATCCGGTGAGCCGGGCACTGCGACGGCCACACCGGATGCTGGAGCCGATTTAGGGCCTGGTCACCCCCAGCGCGCCAGCAGCTCCTGGGCCCGGCCGGCCAGCGCGGCCTGCAAAAAGGGCCCGAAGCTGATTCGGGCGACACCCAGCGGACCGAACGATGCCGGGTCGTCCCGGTCGGGCAGCGCGATCGCGTTGATCGGCAGCGGCAACTCAGCGGCCAAGCGCCGCAACGTCTCCGGCTCGTGGCGACCGACCGGATACAGTACGTCCGCACCGGCGGCGGCGGCCTCGGTCAGCCGCGCCACGGCCCTTTCCACGCGATCCGAGTCGTCACCGTCGGACCGCAGGAACAGATCGGTGCGGGCGTTGATCACGACATGCACCCCGGCCGCGTCGGCGGCCGCCCGCAGCGCGCCAACCAATTCGGCGTGTTCGCCGGCCGACCGCAGCCGCTTGCCCTCGGAGTGCACGGTGTCCTCGATGTTGAGCCCGACGGCGCCCACGCTCAGCAAACCCTCGATCAGGCGCGCCGCCGGCTGCCCGTACCCCGATTCGATGTCCACCGATACCGGAACGTCGACCGCGGCGGTGATTTGGGCGACGCGGGTCAGCACATCGTCGAACGACATGCCCTCGCCGTCCGGTTTGCCGATCGAGTCGGCCAGCGGGTGGCTGCCCACGGTGAGCGCGGCAAACCCGGCATCGGTGCCCAGCCGCGCCGACCATGCGTCCCACACTGTGGGCAGGATCACCGGGTTGCCCGGCCGGTGCAGCTCGAGCAGCGCGGTGGCACGCTGCGCGGCGGTTTGACCTGTCATGGGGTGTTTGCTCCCTGGGTCGCACGATGTGACCTGTCTGACATCAGGCCCGTGCTGTGGATAGTATCGAGGGCGTACTGTGATCCGTAACACCGTCTGTCCTAGGAGATCTGTTGTCGGGCCCCACTGGCACCACTGAACTCGCCGAACTTCACGACCTCACCGGCAGCTTGCGGCGGTGCGTGCGCTCCTTGAGGGCGCGATACGGCGACAGCCCGGCGATGCGTCGCATCGTCATCGACGCCGATCGGATCCTGGCCGACGTCGAATTACTCGATACCGACGTCTCCGAATTGGATCTCGCACGCGCCACCGTGCAGCAGTCTGCCGAGAAGATCGTCATTCCCGACACGCAGTACGACAGCGACTTCTGGCGCGATGTCGACGACGAGGGTGTCGGGGGTCACAAAGGCTTCTGACAACCCAAGCCCCCCGAAAAAGAGGGGGCTTCCTCTGTGTACCCTTCGACCTGACAGCCCGTTCGAAGAGGAACACTAAATTGAGCGCACCCACGGCGAACCGTCCTGCGTCCGGCGTTTTCTCACCTGGCCGCGCCCAAATAGCGCAGCGGACACTGCGCACCGACCGGTGGTGGCAGCCGCCGCTGATTACGAACATCGGGCTCTTGGCGTTCATTCTCTACGCCACCACTCGAGCGTTCCTGGGCAGCAATTACTGGGTGCCCGAATACCACTACCTGACACCGTTCTACTCACCCTGCGTCAGCGCCTCGTGCGCGCCGGGCGCGAGTCATCTTGGTGTCTGGTTCGGTCAATTCCCATGGTGGATTCCGTTGGGAGCGATGGTATTACCGTTCCTGCTCGGCTTCCGGATTACGTGCTACTACTACCGCAAAGCCTATTACCGGTCGGTGTGGCAGTCGCCGACCGGCTGTGCGGTGCCCGAGCCGCGCGCCCACTACACCGGCGAAACCCGGTTTCCACTCATCATCCAGAACAGCCACCGCTACTTCTTCTACTTCGCGGTGGTCGTCTCTCTGATCAATACTTACGACGCGATAGTGGCGTTTCATTCGCCCTCCGGCTTCGGGTTCGGTTTGGGCAACGTCATTTTGGTGGCCAATGTGCTGCTCTTGTGGGCCTACACCGTCTCGTGCCATTCGTGCCGGCACGTCACCGGCGGTCGGCTCAAGCATTTCTCCAAACACCCGGTGCGGTACTGGATTTGGACGCAGGTCAGCAAGTTGAACACGCGGCACATGATGTTCGCGTGGATCACGCTGGGAACCCTGTCACTTACCGACTTCTACATCATGTTGGTGTCCAGCGGCGCCATCACAGACTTGAGATTTGTTGGCTGAAAAGCCATTTCGCCGATTATCGAGAAAAGCTGAGCGAGGTTTCATGGTTGAGGTCGAACGGCACTCCTACGACGTGGTCGTGATCGGTGCCGGCGGCGCGGGGTTGCGCGCGGTCATCGAAGCGCGCGAGCGGGGCCTCAGGGTCGCGGTGGTGTGTAAATCCCTGTTCGGTAAAGCGCACACGGTGATGGCCGAGGGTGGTGCCGCGGCGGCCATGGGTAACGCCAACCCGAAGGACAACTGGAAGACCCACTTCGGCGACACGATGCGCGGTGGGAAGTTCCTGAACAACTGGCGGATGGCCGAGCTGCACGCCAAGGAGGCGCCGGACCGGGTCTGGGAGCTGGAGACCTACGGGGCGCTGTTCGACCGCACCAAAGACGGGAAGATCAGCCAGCGCAACTTCGGCGGGCACACCTATCCGCGGCTGGCGCATGTCGGTGACCGCACCGGCCTGGAGCTGATCCGCACGCTGCAGCAGAAGATCGTCTCGCTGCAGCAGGAGGACCACGCCGAATTCGGCGACTACGACGCGCGGATCAAGGTCTTCGCCGAATGCACGATCACCGAGTTGCTCAAGGACGGGGACGCTATCGCCGGGGCGTTCGGCTACTGGCGCGAAAGCGGCCGGTTCGTCCTGTTCGAGGCCCCCGCGGTGGTGCTGGCCACGGGCGGGATCGGCAAGTCGTTCAAGGTGACCTCGAACTCCTGGGAGTACACCGGCGACGGACATGCGCTGGCGCTGCGCGCCGGCGCGTCGCTGATCAACATGGAGTTCGTCCAGTTCCACCCGACGGGCATGGTCTGGCCGCCGAGTGTGAAAGGGATCCTGGTCACCGAGGGTGTTCGCGGTGACGGCGGGGTGCTGAAGGACTCCGACGGCAAGCGGTTCATGTTCGACTACATCCCGCCGGTGTTCAAAGGCCAGTACGCCGAAACGGAGCAAGAGGCCGACCAGTGGCTCAAGGACAACGACTCGGCCCGTCGCACCCCGGATCTGCTGCCGCGCGATGAGGTCGCGCGCGCGATCAACTCGGAGGTCAAAGCCGGCCGGGGCAGCCCGCACGGCGGGGTGTTCCTCGACATCGCGTCCCGTTTGACGCCCGAGGAGATCAAGCGTCGACTGCCGTCCATGTACCACCAGTTCAAGGAGCTGGCCGGGGTCGACATCACCAAGGAGCCAATGGAAGTCGGGCCCACCTGTCACTACGTGATGGGCGGTGTCGAGGTCGACGCCGACACCGGCGCGGCCACCGTCCCCGGGCTCTTCGCGGCCGGCGAGTGCTCCGGCGGCATGCACGGCTCCAACCGGCTGGGCGGCAACTCGCTGTCCGACCTGCTGGTGTTCGGCCGGCGTGCCGGCCTGGGGGCCGCCGACTATGTGCGCGCGTTGAGCAGCCGCCCGGCGGTTGCCCAGGACGCCCTCGACGCGGCGGCGAAGAGGGCGCTGGCCCCCTTCGAGGGACCGACCAACGGCGCCCCGGCCGAGAACCCCTACACCTTGCAGTTGGAACTGCAGCAATCGATGAACGATCTGGTGGGCATCATCCGCAAGTCGGAGGAAATCACCGAGGCCCTCGCGCGGCTGGACACATTTCGCGAGCGGTTCAAAAACATGCAAGTGGAAGGCAATCGCCAGTACAACCCCGGCTGGAACCTGGCGATCGATCTGCGCAACATGCTGTTGGTCAGCGAGTGCGTGGCCAAGGCCGCGCTGGAACGCACCGAAAGCCGCGGCGGGCACACCCGCGACGATCACCCGTCGATGGACGCGTCGTGGCGCAAGGTGTTGCTGGTCTGCCGCGCGGCCGGCGGCGACGAAGTGATTCCCGACGTCGCCATCACTCGCGAAGACCAGGTGCCGATGCGGCCCGACCTGCTGGGGCTCTTCGAGATCTCCGAGCTGGAGAAGTACTTCACCGACGACGAGCTGGCCGAGCACGCAGGACGGAGAACCGAATGACCTACAACGCGACCATGCGAGTATGGCGCGGCGACGAGGCCGGCGGCGCGCTGCAGGACTTCACGGTTGAGGTCAACGAGGGCGAGGTGGTGCTCGACATCATCCATCGCCTGCAGCAGACCCAGACGCCGGACCTTGCGGTGCGGTGGAACTGCAAGGCGGGCAAGTGCGGATCGTGCTCGGCGGAGATCAACGGCGAGCCAAAGTTGTTGTGCATGACCCGGATGTCCTCGTTCGCCGAGGACGAAGTCGTCACCGTGACGCCGCTGCGGACCTTCCCGGTGATTCGTGATCTGGTCACCGACGTCTCGTTCAACTACGAGAAGGCCCGCGAGATACCGTCGTTCGCGCCGCCCAAGGAACTGCAGCCCGGGGAATACCGGATGGCGCAGGTCGACGTGCAGCGCTCGCAGGAGTTCCGCAAGTGCATCGAGTGCTTCCTGTGCCAGAACGTCTGCCATGTTGTCCGCGACCACGAGGAGAACAAGAAGGCGTTCGCCGGGCCGCGCTTCCTGATGCGCATCGCCGAGCTGGAGATGCACCCGCTGGACACGCTCGACCGGCGCAACCAGGCGCAGGAAGAGCACGGCCTGGGCTACTGCAACATCACCAAGTGCTGCACCGAGGTCTGCCCGGAAAACATCAAGATCACCGACAACGCGCTGATCCCGATGAAAGAGCGGGTCGCCGATCGCAAATACGATCCGGTGGTGTGGCTGGGTAACAAGCTCTTCCGCCGTTAAGCCCGCATAAACGACATTCGAACCGCGATCCGCGAGTTGTCCGTCCGCGCCGAACTGGCGCACAAGGCGGGCCGGCATGACCCGACATGATCAAGCGGCCGAAATCGAGCGGCGCGTCGACGGCTATCGGGAGGACCTCGGCCACCGCCCCAAGCCTGCGGTGATTCGATGTCGCGTCTAGCACCGAGCCTGCGATCAGGGCGACGAGCCTGTGTCCAGCGCGCCCCATCGGCTGGATCGCCCGCCGTGGCCGCAGGCTCGATGGCGCGACGAACCCGTTCAGGCGCCCAGCCGGCGAAATGTGCTGCGGTGAAAAACGATGGGCGCTATCTCGGCGTCCACACATACCTCATTGACTCGCAAAACCACGATGGTGTGATCCCCGGCCGGGATCAGTTGCTCGATCGCGCTCTCGAGCCACAGGCCGGTGCCCTTGATGAAGACCGCACCGCTGGCATTGGACACCGTCTCCAAACCGGCGAACCTGTCTCCGGTCTTGGCGGCTAGTGTGCGCGCGGCCGCGTCATGGGCCTCGCCGAGCACGCTGATGCCCAGCATTCGCACACCCTTGAGCTTGGGCCATGTCGTCGACGTGTTCTGCACACAGAACGACACCAGCGGCGGCTCAAGCGAGACGGGGACAAAAGTACTGGCCGCCAAGCCTTCCCGTACCCCATCGATTTCGGCGGCAATGGCCACCACGCCGGACGGAAATTCGCCGAAGGCCTCACGAAGCGAGGACGGTGTCAGCTTTTTCCTCGAGTTCACCGGACCTCATTCGCCCCTTGGAGTCGAAGACGATTTTCTCCCGCCCGACCCTACTCGCCGGCCGTCTGGCCGTCGCCATCGCCCGTCGAGTACCCATGCGCGGCGGCCACATCCGGATGGGCCCGCAATCTGCTCTTCCAGGCGTTGCGACCGTAGACCGAGTAGATCGGATCTGACGGGTCATCCCTTTTATTGGCGAGTGTCCTCAGCTCGTCCGGCAGCGACAGCACCGGGATTTGTGCGTCGAGTCGCGGATTGAAGAAGTAGGGCACCGAAATTCGCTCCGCCGTTCCGTACAGGTTTACCCGGTGCTCGGTGGCCCTCAGGTAACCGCCCGCTGCCACCTCGAGCAACTCGCCGATGTTGACGATGAACGCGCCTTCCAGCGGCGGCACGTCGATCCAGCCCCCGGCCCGCCGCACCTGCAGTCCGCGACTGCCCGGCTCGGCCAACAGCAGCGTGAGCACCCCGGCGTCGCGGTGCGCACCCACGCCCTGCGGGCTGGCCGCGCGGGCGGGGTAGCGGATGATCTTGATCAGTGTGGCGGGCGTGTCGGCGAAGGCCGAGTCGAACACGTCCGGTGGGCTGCCCAGCGAGGCCGCCCAATGCCGGAGCAGCGAGCGGCCCACCGAGGACAGTGCGGCGTCCCACTCATCGACGATCGCGCGCAATTCGGGCATCGCGGCCGGCCACTGATTCGGGCCCTGCAGCCACAGGTAGTCCGGCTTGCCCGGCCCACCGATCGAGGGGCGTTCGGGCCCGATATCGATCTGTTCGCGCCAGTCCACCCGGCCCCGGGTCAGCTCGCCGCCCAGCCGGGTGTAGCCGTGGAAATGCGGGCTGCGCAGCATCGCGATGGCGTTCTTGTCGGCTTCCGGCAGCTCGAACAGCCGCCGTGCCGCCGCGATCAGCCTGCCCGCGATCTCGTCGGGCACACCATGGCCGGTCAGATAGAAAAAACCCACCTCGTGGGCGGCCTCGCGCAGGCCTTCCTTCAGCCGGGCGGAGTCGGCCCGCAGGTCCACTACGGGCAGCGCGGTGACGCTCCCCACATCCGTCATAAGTTTCCTCATCATCGCAGGTCAAAAGGGTATCGGGGCGCCGAAACCAGTGCGCCCAACCGGTTGGTTAATTAGACAGTGGTATTTAGCTCACACTCGCTTGCGTTTGGATAACTAAGGGATATATTTTTAACCCTGTTACTGGTGGGTAACTTAGCCCTAGTACCCAACCACAGGTGGCATTCTCAACGAGGAGGAACGTAGTGAGCCACTACAAGAGCAACGTCCGTGACCAGGTATTCAACCTGTTCGAGGTGTTGGGCGTTGACAAGGCGTTAGGCCAAGGCGAGTACAGCGACCTGGATGTCGACACCGCCCAAGAAATGCTGACCGAGATGAGCCGACTGGCCGAGGGGCCGGTCGCGGAGTCGTTCGTCGAGGGCGACCGCAATCCCCCGGTTTTCGACCCCAAGACCCACTCGGTGACGCTGCCCGAGTCTTTCAAGAAGTCGGTCCAGGCGGTTCAGGAAGCCGGCTGGGACAAGGCCGGCATCGACGAGGCCCTCGGCGGCATGCCGATGCCGAAGGCACTGGGGTGGGCGCTGCACGAGCACATCCTGGGCGCCAACCCGGCGGTGTGGATGTACGGCGGCGGCGCAGGGTTCGCCAACATCCTCTACCACATCGGGACCGAGGAGCAGAAGAAGTGGGCCATCATGGCCGCCGAGCGTCAATGGGGTTCGACCATGGTGCTCACCGAGCCGGACGCGGGTTCGGACGTCGGCGCCGGCCGCACCAAGGCAATCAAGCAGGACGACGGCTCCTGGCACATCGACGGTGTGAAGCGATTCATCACCTCGGGTGACTCCGGCGATTTGTTCGAGAACATCTTCCACCTGGTGCTGGCCCGCCCCGAGGGCGCCGGTCCCGGCACCAAGGGCCTGTCGCTGTTCTTCGTGCCTAAGTTCCTGTTCGACTTCGAAACCGGCGAGCTGGGCGAGCGCAACGGCGTGTTCGTCACCAACGTCGAACACAAGATGGGTCTGAAGGTCTCGGCGACCTGCGAGCTGTCGCTCGGCCAGCACGGCGTGCCCGCCAAGGGCTGGCTGGTCGGCGAGGTGCACAACGGCATCGCGCAGATGTTCGACGTCATCGAGCAGGCCCGCATGATGGTCGGCACCAAGGCGATCGCCACCCTGTCGACCGGTTACCTGAACGCGCTGGAGTACGCCAAGTCACGCGTGCAGGGCGCCGACCTGACCCAGATGACCGACAAGACCGCACCCCGGGTGACCATCACGCATCACCCCGACGTGCGCCGGTCGCTGATGACCCAGAAGGCCTACGCCGAGGGTCTGCGCGCGCTCTACCTCTACACCGCGACCTACCAGGACGCGGCCGTTGCCGAGGCGGTGCACGGCGTGGACGCCAACCTGGCCGTCAAGGTCAACGACCTGATGTTGCCGCTGGTCAAGGGTGTCGGCTCCGAGCAGGCCTACGCGAAGCTGACCGAGAGCCTGCAGACGTTCGGTGGGTCCGGCTTCCTGCAGGACTACCCGATCGAGCAGTACATCCGGGACGCCAAGATCGACTCCCTGTACGAGGGCACCACCGCCATCCAGGCGCAGGACTTCTTCTTCCGCAAGATCGTCCGCGACAAGGGTGTGGCGCTGGCCCACGTGTCGGGCCAGATCCAGGCGTTCGTGGACAGCGAGTCCGGCAACGGGCGGCTCAAGACGGAACGCGAGCTGCTGGGCAAGGCGCTGACCGACGTCCAGGGGATGGCGGCGACGCTGACCGGCTACCTGATGGAGGCGCAGCAAGACGTCACCAGCCTCTACAAGGTGGGCCTGGGTTCGGTGCGCTTCCTGATGAGCGTCGGCGACCTGGTCATCGGCTGGTTGCTGCAGCGCCAGGCCGCGGTGGCCGTCGAGGCTCTCGACGCCGGCGCCAGCGGCGAGGAGCGGTCCTTCTACGAGGGCAAGGTCGCGGTGGCATCGTTCTTCGCAAAGAACTTCTTGCCGCTGCTGACCAGCACCCGTGAGGTGATCGAGACGCTCGACAACGACATCATGGAGCTCGACGAGGCTGCTTTCTAAGCCGCCTTCTGACGGCCAGAGCACAACTGCGAGGTCCCCCGCTTCCACGCTGAAGCGGGGGACCTTGCATCTGTGCCGGCCTACCAAAAAGACCGCCGCTGGATCCCCTCACTCCAGCGGCGGCCCTTTTCGTACGCCGGTCAGCTGACCGGCGTTCGGCTCAGGGATGCCCCGCGTTGCCGTCGGGGTCGGGGGGTCAGACCACAACACGGGGCTATCCGGATCCTCGGATACCCAACAGTTGGCGCAAGTAACCGGGTGTGACCGAATTCATTCGGGCCGATTCACGCCTCGAGAATCGCGGCCACGCCCTGGCCGCCGGCGGCGCAGATCGAAATCAGCGCGCGCAGGGGCTTGGCCCGACCGCTCTTCTTCTCTGCCTTTTCCTCGGCAAGCTGCTTGGCCGCCGAAGCCAGGATCCGCCCGCCGGTGGCGGCGAAGGGGTGACCGGCGGCCAAGGACGAACCGTTGACATTCAGCTTGGACCGATCGATTGACCCGAGCGCGGCGTCGAGACCCAGCCGCTCCTTGCAGTACTCCTCGGACTCCCACGCCTGCAGGTGCGCCAGCACCACCGACGCGAAAGCCTCGTGGATCTCATAGAAATCAAAATCTTGCAGTCCCAGTCCGTTTCTTGCCAGCAGCCGGGGTACGGCGTAGGTCGGCGCCATCAGCAGGCCGTCGCGCCCGTTGACGTAGTCGACCGCGGCGGTCTCCGAGTCGACCAGGTAGGCCAGCGGGGCCAGCGAGTGGCTGGCCGCCCAATCCTCGGAGGCCAGTAGCGCGACCGACGCGCCGTCGGTGAGCGGGGTCGAATTGCCGGCCGTCATAGTCGCGTCGCCGGACTTCACCCCGAAAACCGGGCGCAGCGTGGCGAGCTTTTCAACGCTGGCGTTGGGCCGCAGGTTGTCGTCTCGGTACAGCCCCAGGAACGGCGTGACGAGGTCGTCGAAAAAGCCTCGATCGTAGGCGGCGTTCATATTGCGGTGGCTGGCAACGGCCAGCTCGTCCTGGTCGACGCGTTTGATCCCCATCTGCTTGGAGGTGATGGCGGCGTGCTCGCCCATCGACAGGCCCGTACGCGGCTCGGCGTTGGCCGGGATCTCGACCCCGAGTGCGGCGGGCAGCGTGCCGACCAGCTTCAGCCGTTGGAGATTGGACTTGGACCGGCGCAACCTCAGCAGGTGGCGGCGCAGGTCGTCGCCCAGGCCGATCGGCGGGTCAGAGGTGGTGTCCACCCCGCCGGCGGCGGCCACCTCGTAGCGGCCGGACGCGATCCCGTCGGCCGCCGCGATTGCCGCCTGCAGGCCGGTCCCACACGCCTGTTGAATGTCGAACGCCGGCGTGTACGCCGACAACTCGGAGCCCAGCACGCATTCGCGCACCAGGTTGAAGTCGCGGCTGTGCTTGAGTACAGCGCCGCCGACCACCACGCCGAGCCGTTCGCCACCCAGCCCGAAGCGGTCCACCAGACCCCCGAGGGCCGCGGTGAACATGTCCTGGTTGGAAGCCTCGGCATAGGCGCCGTCCGACCTTGCGAATGGGATGCGATTGCCGCCCAGCACTGCGACTGGTCGCCTGGTCTCAGAAGTTGCAGGGGCCATGGAGGCCATACTACCCACTGTTCTTACTCTGAAGTAAGTTCGTCCCCGATACGGTTGCCATATACCCGGCACGTCCGACGCACAAAGAAAATGGAAGGCAGCTCAGTGGCTCCCCAGCGCTCGTCCGACCTGTTCTCGCAGGTGGTCAACTCCGGCCCCGGATCGTTTCTGGCAAAGCAACTCGGTATTCCGCAACCCGAGACACTTCGCCGCTACCGGCCCGGCGATCCGCCACTGGCGGGATCCCTGCTGATCGGAGACCCCCCGGGTCAGCAAGGCAGAGTGGTCGAACCGCTGCGTGCGGCGCTGGACAAGGACTATGACCTGGTGGGCAACAACCTGGGCGGCCGCTGGGCCGACCAGTTCGGCGGGCTGGTTCTCGACGCCACCGGCATCACCACGCCGGCCGGGCTGAAGGGCCTGCACGAATTCTTCACGCCCGTGCTGCGCAACCTCGGCCACTGCGCACGCGTGGTGGTCGTCGGCTCCACGCCCGACGCCGCCGCCAGCACCGACGAGCGGATCGCGCAGCGCGCGTTGGAGGGCTTCACGCGGTCGCTGGGCAAGGAGCTGCGCAACGGCACCACCGCGGCGCTGGTGTACCTGTCGCCGGCCGCCAAACCCGCCGCCACGGGCCTGGAATCCACCATGCGGTTCATCCTGTCGGCCAAGTCGGCCTACGTCGACGGGCAGGTCTTCTATGTCGGGGAGGCCGACTCCACCCCGCCGGCCGACTGGGAACGGCCGCTGGACGGCAAGGTCGCCGTCGTCACCGGCGCCGCCCGGGGAATCGGTGCGACGATCGCCGAGGTGTTCGCCCGCGACGGCGCCCGGGTCGTCGCGATCGACGTGGAGTCCGCCGCCGAGTCGCTGGCCGAAACGGCCAGCCGCGTCGGGGGCACCCCCCTGTGGCTGGACGTCACCGCGGAGGATGCGGTCGACAAGATCACCGAGCACCTGCGTGACCACTACGGCGGGCACGCCGACATTTTGGTCAACAACGCCGGTATCACCCGCGACAAGCTGCTGGCCAACATGGATGACGCTCGCTGGGACGCCGTGCTGGCTGTCAATCTGCTTGCCCCGCAACGCCTTACCGAGGGGCTGACCGGCAACGGCAGCATCGGCGAAGGCGGCCGGGTGATCGGCTTGTCGTCGATGGCCGGCATCGCAGGCAACCGCGGGCAGACCAACTACGCCACGACCAAGGCCGGGATGATCGGCCTCACCCAGGCGCTGGCACCGGTGCTGTTCCAGAAGGGCATCACGATCAACGCGGTCGCGCCCGGGTTCATCGAAACCCAGATGACCGCTGCCATCCCGTTCGCCACCCGCGAGGTGGGCCGCCGGATGAACTCGCTGCTGCAGGGCGGGCAGCCGGTCGATGTCGCCGAGACCATCGCCTATTTCGCCAGCCCGGCTTCAAACGCGGTGACTGGCAACGTCATTCGCGTCTGCGGCCAGGCCATGCTGGGCGCCTGACTTCTAGGAGAACGAGATGAACCAGCCAAGCGGCCTCAAGAATATGCTCCGCGCGGCGGCCGGGGCTCTACCGCTGGTGCCGCGCGGAGGCCAATTGCCCGGCCGCACGGTGATCGTCGACGAGCTACCCATCGACCAGACGAACGT
>Ga0318517_10000085_pt1 | contig 15048 bp, 18 predicted proteins | sample GRESIP176b2f21_FD_203661 | JGI IMG/M metagenome (GOLD analysis project Ga0318517, IMG submission 203661) | Tropical soil microbial communities from Luquillo Experimental Forest, Puerto Rico - GRE.SIPMG.176b2f21 | ecosystem: Environmental > Terrestrial > Soil > Tropical forest > Bulk soil... | reverse complement strand
GGCGAGAACCGCGCGGGCAGGTCTTTTGTGGGGAGCGACAGGGCAAACAGTGCGATCTATCAATCGACCAGTTGCGCACCTGGAAGGGATTGGTTCGCGTGCGGTTCGCGTACAAGGAAACCGCCGCCGCGGTCCTGGCATGGGCGAAGGAGAACGGCATCGTCCTTGCCGATGACCGGGAGAAGCTTCCGGTCGCGTCCCCACTCCACCGAAAAGCAGCGCTTGACGGGCAAGATCGCGAACGAAGTGCCTTGCGACGGGAAGCCGCCGTCCCGCCCTCACCAATGGCGCCTCTGGCACGTCCGGTTCCGGCCTCGCCACCCCAGCAACCGAAGCCGGCGACCAGCACCTTGTTACCCAAGATGCCACTGCCACCGCACCTACAGCGGAAAGGGTGACTCTATCTTGGTGCCCCCTAAGTCATCTGCGGTAATCCGAGAAGGCCCGTTCCGTTTTGGCTGAGCCGGGGGACGGACTGCGATCGACGGGCCGCTCGCCGCAGCGGTTACGCTAGATCCGTGACCGTGATCGAGGGATTGCTGGCGAGCGGCGCACGGGCGATAGCCCATCGATGCCGGCCGGGTCGCCGGGATGACGGCAGGCGGCTCGAGCGGTTTGGACAAGCACCAGCTGGGCTCCGCCGCTAGGAACTAAAAGTTCGCAGACTCTCCGGTGGAGGGAGGTGGATTCGAACTTCCAGTACGCGGGCACCGGTGAATCGCGTCATCCCTCTTTTGTGCTGCCCAATTGCTTGGGACGAGTTGGCGCGTGCCCGGTGCTGCTGGGTTCTTATGACCTCATACGAGAGGAGATATGGGTCAACTTAATCGACCGAGACCGGCCTCACGGTCTCTAGGAGCCCGCGCGCGATCCCGGCGGTGCGAGCGTCGGCGTGGCGTTGCCCGACGATCTGGATGCCGACCGGCATGCCTTCGATCGCTAGAATCGGCACGGTTACGGCAGGCGCTCCGAGAATTGAGGTCGGGCTATTGAAGACCGAATCGCCGGTGCTACCGAGGCCGCGAGGGGCGGGACCGGGCGAGCCGAGGCTGATCAGCGCGTCGGCCAATGGGGCGATCGCGGCGAGCCGGTTCTTCGCCTCCTTGCGCTGCAACAGGCGGAAGCGGTAATCCTCAAGGGACAGCTTACGGCCGGCCTGGAGCCTTTCGTAAAGTGTGTCACTGTATTTGCCGGGATATTGCTCGACTAGGTTTTCGAAGCTCCACCGGTTCTCCCAATCGCAGATGTCGGTAGTGATCGCCTTGGCTTCGACAATCCCGCGCTCGAAGGCTTCGATCAATGGATCGTCAGTGGAGCGGAGCACTTCGACACCCGCGTCGCCCAGCACCGCGAGAATGCTTGCATCGGCGGCCCGTTCGCCTTGAAGCTCATGCAGCGGGCGCCTGACCGCGTCGTGGCCGGCGTACTCTGCCAGCCGGTCGGGCACCGGCCGGAGAACCCGGATGTCATGTACGAATCCGGCAAGGATGTCTGGGCTCCCTCGCTGCTCGCCCACCGGCCCGAGCTCAACATGGCGCAGGTCGGCGCGTATCTGCACAACCTCTACCGCGTGCAGCCTGACTTCGTGTACAGCGTGTCGCGCGATTTTGCGCGCTCGTGCCAGACGCCGATGCTGGTCATGCCGGACGACATCCGGCCCACCCTTACCAGGTTTCTGTCGATACTGCCTCGCTGTGCCCGAACGCCGAGGTGACGGTCTATCCCTGGAAGGAGCCTGCGGAACTGAAGGCGCGAACGATCAACCGGGTGCGCACCTTTCTGAAGGCGCATCAACCAACGAGCGCGATGCGCTGAGACAGCATGTCAATATAGGGCGAGGCAGGGATCAGCTCTGCCGCTTTTGGCTGAACCGAACGTGGTTCGACCCTAAAGCTGCTCCTCCTTGAAATTCTTGCGCCGCAATTGGCTCAGGACGCCTTTGTCGCCGACCAGGTGGCCGGCGCCGACGGCGACGAAATAGCTTTTGGGCGTTTGTAGAAAGCCCTCGATCTTTGCCGCCATGGCGGTGTTACGGTCGTCGAACAGCTTGGTCATCAATGGCTTGAGCTGCGGATAGTCGCGGACGCTGCTGGTGATCAACTCCTGCATCGCTGCGTCGTCGCCGGATTGCCAAGCCCGTGTCAGGAAATCTAAGACATCGTGCGATTTCTCCACGTCGACCAGGCTGCTCAGCAGCAGACGGTCTTGGAACTCCTCGGACAGCGAGCTGAGCATTTTGAGCTGCGACCCCGCGTCCTCCAGTGCGCCGATCTGCTTGTGCGATTGCCGCGCTTCTTCGAGGAAATGTTGGTCCAACCCGTATGACGGGTCGAAACCCATGCGCTGCAATTCGAGTTGCTCGACGAGCATGCTGACCAGCCACGGGCGCATGTGCGCGACGGCTGGCTCGGGCAGATCATCTTTTTTCAAATACGCCGCGAGGTGTGAACGGGTGACTTCGCTGAGATGATTGGTAATCGTGTCGCCCTTCGGATAGCTGCCGTCCTCGATGAGGCCCCGCTGGGCGCGGGCGGCTTCGGCGGGATCGCTGATGTCGATTTCCTCGATCAGCATGTCAGCCTTTTCAAAGCTCTCCTCGATGATCGACGGCAGCGGATAGAAATCGGCCTTGGCGGCGTGGATCGTGCCGAGCAAATAGACGACGCCCTTCGACCCGGTGACTTTCCACAGGAAATGCTTCGGCGCGCTGTCTCCGGCCGCCGGCGACGCCGCTCCCGTGAACGCAGAACAGCACAAGGCCAGAGCCGTGATCGTGAGCGCTCGTTTCCAAAACGTCATCGCTTTACGCCGGTTTCCGCGTGCGTCGCGTAGTGAAGCAATCATCCAGTGAACAAGTATGCCCGTTAAGATGCAGTGAACCAGCCGCGTGGCCGCAAGACGGGGTACAGCAATTTTCGGCCCGACGCGACAAAGGCTGGCAACCCGCCCGCCTAGAGTGGGACCGGGGGACGGACTGGCTTTCGGCACGGACACGGGTATATCTATATAGACGCCTCGGCAACCCGTTCTGCGCCGAGGGGGGATATTCTAGGCAAATCTTCCTATCGGGCGCGCTGCATCGTTCGTATTCAACCAACGGGAGGACGATGCCATGAATCCATATTTGACGGTGGGACTATCGGCCTTCGCGGCTGCCGCCTTGTTCGAGGCGGCGCTTATTCCAGGCATAGTGATCGGCGGCGCGGCCTTGTTGGCGCCCAAAGTCCTGCCCCGGTTGCGGCCGGCGGACGGCGAAATCGCTCCCCGACGGATCGAGCCCAAAGCTCCGCTACCGGATCAGCCCGAGGTCGAGCAGCCGGCCATTCCGAGCAGGCTCGCCCTAAAACAGGCCCTCGCCAAGACGATCACCTTTCGGATTATCGGTACGAGTCTGGATTTCACGACGAACTACGTGGTGCTTGGTGAGTTTGCCGCCGCGGCGGGTTTGTCGACCGTCGCCCTGGTGGTCGGCCCGTTGTTCTATTTTGTGCACGAAACGGCCTGGAATTATTATTCAGGGCCCGCTGAAGGCTCAGTCGCCCTGCCGGCTCCCCGGCCCGACGCAAAGGCCGGTCCGCAAGGGCTTACGATTAGTCGGACGTTGGCCAAGACCATAACGTTTCGGACCATCGGCACAGCGATAGACTTTACGACGAACTACGTAGTGGTCGCCGACATCGCGACGGCGGCTGGTCTGTCGGCCTTCGGCTTTGTGCTCGGACCCTTTGTCTATTTCGGCCACGAAAGGGTTTGGGACTATTTCAGTGCGCCCGGAGAGCGCACGCGCGACGCGCCGCCTCCGACATACCGCGCGTCCGTGATCGGCCGGCAAGGGGCTAGGGGGGCGTCAGCGAAGTGTAACCCGCCGAGGCTACGGGACCAATAGCGGGTTACCGCGTCCGCGCGCCCTGCAGCCGCCCTCCGGCTGATCTGCGCCGCAGCCGGCACACGAGGACAGCCGTTGTCAGAGCACCTCTTCGTAATGCGCGTCGGTTGAGATGTCTCTGTTTGTATAATCCGGCAATAGTGCCGTGGCGATGATGCTGATGATCGCACGGACAACGATGTAGATGCCGATCGGAAACGTCGAGTTAAAGGTTACGAACAGCCAGGTCGCGATAAAGGGGCAGGTCCGCCGGCAATAATCGAGGCCGGCTGATAACCAATCGAGGCGCCGCTGTAGCGCAGTCGTGGAGGGAGAGCCTCCGCAATCAGCGCCGCTTCGGGCCCATACATCGTCATGACCGGGATAAACGACAGCGCAACGGCGGTGAAGATCACTTATGGGATCCTCGTATCGAGCATTGCGAAATACACGAATGTGAATATCGCCACAAAGACGCAGCCGATGATGTACATCTGCCGCCGGCCGATCTTGTCCGACAGGGCGCCGGCGATCGGGGCCCAGATAAAGCCCAGTACGGTCGTGACGATGAGGCCCATCAGCAGCAAATCGCGCGAGGCGCCGAGCACCTGTGTGCCATAGGTGAAGATAAAGGCGTTGAAAATATAACCGGGTGATTGCTCAGCCAGGCGCAGCAGCGCGGTCAGCGCAATTGTTTTAGGCTGCCGGGCAAAACACTTCGATCGTCGGGGCGCGAGCCGCGCGGTTTTCCTCGACCACACGGCGGAACACCGGAGTTTCGAGGATGCCGAGCCGGATCCACAACCCGACTGCGATCATGACGATGCTGATCAGGAACGGAATCCGCCACCCGCAGGTGAGAAACTGGTCGCCGGAAATCCGGCTGAAGATCAGGACCGCAAGGTTCGCCAGGAACAGCCCGGCGGGGGCGCCGAATTGCGGCCAGGAGGCGATGAACCCCCGATTCTTATTGCCGCGCGCCCACTCCATCGCCAGCAAGACCGAGCCGCCCCACTCGCCGCCGACGCCGATCCCCTGGATCAGTCGCAACAGGGTCAGGATCACCGGACCCCAGATGCCGATCATGTCGTAACCGGGAACCAGCCCGACCGCCGCGGTGGCGATGCCGGTCATCAGCAGAGTCACGATCAACGTCGCCTTGCGGCCGATGCGGTCGCCGTAATGCCCAAAGATCGCCGCACCAATCGGACGCGCGACAAAACCGATGAAGAAGACGCCGAACGCCTTTAGCGTGTCGATCAGCGGGTCGGACCCGGCAAAGAAGACCTTGCCGAAGACCAGTCCCGTCATCGTGCTGTAGATCAGAAAATCGTACCACTCCGATCGTGGTACCGACGGTGCTGGCTACGACGGCACGCCGCAAATGCGCGCGATGCGCGTCCTCTGCGACGTCGCCCAGGCAGTGTGGAGCATGGCGCGGAACCTCTGCCCCGATCGGCCGCGCGCCGCTCTGGCTTTGCTCGCGGCAGCACTGCTGTTGGTGATCAGCGGTTCGTTTGTCCAGATCGCGTCGTTGCTGATCGGCGCGGTGGGCGGAGCATTGTTGTGCCGCAATCTTCCGGCCGCGCCGGACTTGCCGGCGATGCCGGTCACCCTGCGGACCGGCGGGCTGGCATTGGCGCTGTTTCTGACTCTGCTGGTGGCCCTGCCGCTCGCCGGCGCTGCGGCGCCGAAGAGTCTGCTGGCACTGGCGGGCATCTTTTACAAAGCCGGCGCACTCGTATTCGGCGGCGGCCATGTTGTGCTGCCATTGCTGCGCGATGCGCTGGTTCCGCAGGGCTGGTTATCGGACAATGCCTTTCTTGCCGGATACGGCATGGCCCAGGCGATTCCGGGGCCGCTATTCACCTTCTCCGCCTATCTCGGCGCCGTCGTGGCGCCCGCGGGCACGGCTTTGCTGGGGTCGGCCGTGGCGCTCGTGTTCGCTTTTTTGCCCGGCATGCTGATAGCGCTGGCCGGCTTGCCGGTATGGCTGTGGCTTGGCCATCACCCTGCCGCCCGGGCGGCATTGGCCGGGATCAACGCCGCCGTGGTCGGCGTTCTCGGCGCGGCACTGTACAACCCGATCTGGCTCAGTGCCGTCGCCGATGGACGGGATGTTGCAATTGCCTTAGTTGGGTTTCTGCTGCTCGAACGCTGGCGGGTGCCGCCACTCGCAATCGTGGTTTTCAGCGTGGGTGCGGCGTTGATATCGGCATCGGTCGGCTGACCCCCGCGTTGAAGCACATGGCCGAGCGTTCAACGACAGCGCCAGCACATCGATTCCTTTTGGAATGCAGCGGCGCATGCGGCGATCTCGGCACGTTCATCCCGCACGTCATCGGGGCGATGACCGTCGCCGGTCTCGCGCCGGCGGGCGTGCTCTTTGGTTTTGCCGCCTTCCTGGATCGCCACAGGCCTGTTTTACGGCCTGCCGCTGCCCGTGCAGCCGATGAAGGCGGTCTCGGCAGTGATCCTGACGGGCGGCCTCCGGCCCGGCGAGGTCGCCGCCGCCGGCATGATGATCGGCGTTGTGCTGCTCATTTTGGGGATCACCGGATGGATCGGCCGGCTCGCGCGCGCGGTCCCGCAATCGGTGAGCGCCGGCCTTCAGCTCGGACTTGGCCTGTTGATGGGCGTGCTCGGGCTTAAGCTGACCCTCGAAACGCCGTGGCTCGGCTTTGGATCGCTCGCACTGCTGTTCGCCCTGACGCGCGTGCCGCACTGTCCGGCGGCGCCGCTCGCGCTCGCCGTCGCCATGATTGCCGGGTGGGCGACCGGGAAGGTAGGGATCGTGCCGGAGGTCACCGTCACGCCGGATATGCCGCGGCTTGTCCTGCCGAGCTGGCCGGAGGTCTGGCGTAGCTTTGAGATCGCTGTGTTGCCGCAGCTCTCGCTGACGCTGACCAATGCCGTGATCGTAACGGCCAGCCTGTCGCGCGAGCTGTTTCCGTCAACCGGGGCAATCGCCAGTGAGCGCAGGCTGGCGCTGTCGTCGGGCCTCGCAAACGTGCTGCTGTGCCCCCTTGGTGCAATGCCCATGTGCCACGGGGCCGGGGGATTGGCGGCGCAATTCCGCTTCGGCGCGCGCACCGGCCTTGCGCCGATTATCTTTGGGGCCGTGCTGCTCGTGTTGGCGGTCGCGTTCGCCGATCACGCCGCCGCGTTGTTTGCGCTTATACCGATCGGCGCGGTCGGATCGCTGCTGATTTTCGCGGGAACGGACTTGGCGATCTCGCGGCGCTTGTTCGACGGCAAGCCGTCGTGCTTGTGGGTAATCGGGGCGACGGCTCTTGTCACCGTCACTGTCAATCCCGCCCTCGGTCTGATATTGGGCTGGGCCGCCGAGTGGATACGCGCAGCAATCGTGCGCCGGTTGATACCTGAAAGGCCGAAACCATGAAGCTTCGGACTCCCTTGCTGGCGCTCGCTGTTTCTCTGCTCGCGGTGCCGGTGCTCGCTGACAATCCCTCCATGCCTTATTCCGGCCAGCAGGCCCGCACGATAAAGGCGCTGTCGGATGAGGACATCGCCGCGCTGCGGAAGGGCGAGGGCATGGGGATGGCGAAGGCCGCAGAGTTGAACGGTTATCCCGGCCCGGTGCATGTGCTGGCGCTCGCCGGGCAGCTCGGGCTAACCAAAGCGCAGCGCCGCGACGTGCAGGCGATTTTCGATCGCATGAGCGCGGCCGCCAAGCCGCTCGGCGGCGAGCTGATTGCGCAGGAACAAGCCCTCGACCAGCTCTTTGCCAAAGGCGATATCACGCCGGATCGCCTCGCGGCGATGACGGCTGCCATTGCCGACTTGCAAGGTCGGCTCCGGTCGCTGCATCTGTCGGCGCATATCGAAACTCGTGCGCTGCTCAACGCCGATCAGATCGCCCGTTATGAGAAGCTTCGGGGCTATGGCAATCAGAACGCCCCGGCACAGCATCACCACCGCGGTTAGGACTCTGGGACGCCGCAGGGCCTCTCCTAAGTTCAAAGCACATGAGCTGCTGCGATCACGGCTGCTGAGAACATCACCGCCTCGACCTCGTTTGCCAATCCCGCGGTGACGATCGCGCGGTAGCTGTGCTGTACCTTCGCCGGGATTCGGCCGGTCGATGCGCCGGGTTTCATGTGGCGCGGCTTGTCGCTCTTCTGCTGGCGCTTACTCTCCTGTATCGGTAGGCGTCAAAAACCGCCTGATAGCACTGCCCCTACGAAGGTTTCAGCGCTTTCAGGAAAGCGTTGACGCCCGGCAACACAAGTTCGCTCCGCGCAAAGGCGTCGCAGTGGTTGAGGTCGCGCAACGAGAAGAAGGTTGCCCCGGGTATGTTTCGGCTGCACGCCTCGATCTCCGGGTAGATGGGATCTCTCTCGCCGGCGTAAAGGCAGCAGGGCATCTCCATACCCGCGAGGATGTCGTCGAGGCCGGGGCGGTCCTGCGCTAACGCGAGATAGGCTTCGAGATCTGCCGCAGGAAGCCGCTCCTTCCGCTCGGACGACCCTGGGCCAAACATTTCCTCCATGGCGGCGACGAACGCAGCGGCGCCCTGCGCTAGACCCGTTTGAACGACCTGTCGCAGGGACGCCATGCTGCGGGCGTACGGATGTTGCCCCCCGACCACCAGAGCCCGAACTCTTTCGCGGGCATGTTTGGCCATCCCGAAACCGATCCATCCGCCCATCGAATAGCCCCAAAAAGGGCCTTTGCGATCTCGAGCGCATCGAGTACCGCGGTAACGTCCGCGACCCTTCGGTCTAGCGCATAGGCGGCGCGATCGTGCGGCTTGTCGCTGGCCCCATGTCCTCGCGCATCGATGAGGATGAGCCGGTAGTCGGGTCTTAACGCGTCGACATAGCCCGCCTCGTACCAGTCCACCACGCTCTCGCTGAAGCCGTGCAGCAGCACAAGCGCGGGTCCTTCGCCTGCGACCTGGTAATGGATGCAAATACTGCCATTGTGGGCGTAGGGCATGACACGCTACTCCGGGAAAATCTTCCGTTACGCTCCTCGTACTTCGCGCATATTTTGCGGTATTGGTTTCGCCAAGGTGGGCAGACAGAAATCGTTGATCGGTTTGAGCGTGGGTGGTGTTGGCGGAAGGTGGGAAACTCGCGTGACAGCGCATGGTTCCGGCTGGACTGGCCATGACCGCGCGTCGCCTGCTCGAGCGATCACTTTGCGATCGACTCCGCACGTGAGCCCACCCCCTGTGCTAGCGGATGTCGGAGCAAGGCAAGGACGATGAGCGGGATTCCCACTGCGCCCGGCGTCAGCCAATAGGTGATGGAGGGTAAGTCTTTCCACAACGGCAAGCTGTGTCCGTTGTCCACATAAAAAGCCGTCAGCAGCAGGATGTAGGATAGTCCCATGCCGGTAATATGCCACTTCGCCCAGCTCTGCCAGCGCTGGCGGCGGGCAGAGCGGCCGATGTATGCGGCGGTAAACGAACCCACGCCGAGCAGGAACAGGTGGTAGTCTTCCCGCCAGCGTATGGCGGCTAAGGCACTCGCCGACGCAAAGACGGCGACGAGGCCCCAATAGTAAGCGGTACCAAAACCCGGATGCCGGCCGGGCGACTTCCGGCTCAGCATGGCAACCGGGCCGGTGACGACGCAGGCAAGCCCGACCAGGACACGAAAACCGACGACAGTCAGGAATACGGGCGAGGCCGACGGTATCTCGATCCCCGCGATGACAGTTACGGGGGGCACGATGTGCGCCCCCTCACAAGGTTGGGCGCTTAACGCCGAGCGCTCCGGCGCCGAACGCGAAGCAAAGCAGAGAGCCTCCATCCAAACCGCGGACGTCAGTTCGGCCGCAAGTCCGTCGGACACCAGATGGAGCATCCGCCAAATGGACACTCTCACGGCCTTTGGCCTGTTCGCCGTCACGGCAATGTTGGCGACATATGCTTTGGAAGAGCGGCATCGGGGCTTCATTCTGGCATTTGCGGGATCGTGCGCCTTGGGTTCGATATATGGATTCCTTCAAGGCGCTTGGCCATTTGGCCTCGTCGAAGCGATTTGGGCGTTGGTTGCCGTGCGCCGCTGGTGGCAAAAGGGATATTGACCCCGGCGCTTGGGCTGATTTTTCAAAATCCCGGCTTATGGGTCTTTGTTCGAGAGGCGGGAGATCGCCGAGCTACAAGATGCAGAGGCGCGCTTGCGGAGAGCGTGTCGATCAGCGGGCAGCCGGGCATCTCGCCGGCGTCGCAGCGCTGCACGGCATCCGCCAGCACACGCGCCATGGCGCGGAGATCCACAATCTTCGCCCGAATGTCCGCCAAATGGCGCGCTGCAACGCCACGCACTTCGCCGCAGGTGTTCTTACCATCTTCGGCGGAAAGGGCCAGCAGGGCGCGAATTTCATCGTGCGTGAATCCGAGTTCGCGGGAACGCCGGATGAAAGACAGGCTCCGCATTTCAGTCGGTCCGTAGACACGCCGCCCGCTACACGTGCGCGGCGGCGCCGGCAACATCTTGATGCGCTCGTAGTAGCGAATGGTTTCGATATTGACCCCGGTACGGCGTGAAAGCTCGCCGATCGACAGGGTTTCCGGCGAAGCAAGGGCAACGGCGCGCATCGGCAAATTTCTCTTGATCCTTTAGCTGCTACAGGATGTAGCCTGCGAAATATGAGCAGCCAAGCCGAAAAATCCGCGCCGCCTTGCGCACCCTGAAGCCGGCTCGATCGATATGCCGCGCACTCAGAAATTTCTCGCCGCCGGCGGCGTGATCGGAGCGTTGGCGGCCTCGTCATGCTGCATCCTGCCGCTCGTGCTGTTCGGCCTCGGCGTCAGCGGCGCCTGGATCGCCAACCTCACGCAGCTGGCGCCTTATCAGCCCTACTTCATCGCCGCCACGGTCGCCTGCCTCGCCGGCGGCTACGGCCTGATGTATCGTTCGCGCCGAAAGGCGTGCACGGATGGCCAGGTTTGCGCTCGACCGTTGTCAGCCCGGATCGTCACGAGCGGCCTGATCCTAGCGACGATCCTCGTCATCGGCGCGCTCGCGCTCGATGTCCTCGCACCGCTTTTCCTCTAGTCGTCAAGGAGACCGCCGCATGACAAAATCACTTGCCGGTGCGCTTATCGGCCTCAGCCTTTTCGCTTCATCCTCGGCTTTCGCCGGCGAGAGGACGGTCACGCTCGCGGTGCAGAACATGTACTGCTCGGCCTGCCCGATTACGGTCAAATCGAGCCTCGAAACGGTGCCTGGCGTCGCCAAGGTGGTCGTCTCCTACAAAGCTAAAACAGCCGTCGTCACCTTCGACGACCGCAAGACTGGCGTGCCGGCGCTGATCAGCGCGACGACCAATGCTGGCTACCCCTCGGCGCTCAAGAGCTGATCCCGGTTGCCCGATCGCTCCCTGATCGCCACTGGCGCGATCGGTGCGATGTTGGCGGCGATCTGCTGCGCGGCGCCGCTGCCTGCGGTCGTTCTCGGCAGCATCGGTCCCACCGCCTGGCTGGCAAAAAGAGCCGATTACATCGTCATGCCGGCTCGTCGGCCCGCATGTCCGAGGAGGTGATCAACCACTTTGCTGTCGCTATTCGTCGCGACCGCACGGCCGAGGATCTCAGGCCGGCCATTTTCGCCTATCCGACCGGCGCGTCCGGTATTGGCTCCATGCGTTAGTGTAGAGGGGAGCTCTGTGATCCCGGATTCCACGATCACCTGCCCGGCTTGCGGTACGGCCAAGACCGAGATGATGCCGACCGACGCGTGTCAGTATTTTTATGAATGCACCGGCTGCGGCGAGGTCTTGCGCCCCAAGCCCGGGGATTGCTGCGTGTTCTGCTCCTACGGATCAGTGCTGTGTCCGCCGATACAGGCTGGTGAGACACCAACCTGCCGTCCGATTTAAAAGGCGTTGGAGCCGGGCGCATGACGACGGAAATAAGACCTGGCATTCACCGTCCGGATTGGTCGGTTGTGACCAGGCCGGCAGCGCGTGAGGCGCTCCTGGCGCGCGATCGCTCTCGGATTGCTCTCGCTGAAAGATGGAATCACGCTCTTGAGCCCGCGCAAGACCGTGTATGGCGAACCGTGCTCGAGCTTTTTGGTCGATCGGGCAATCCGCCGCATTTGCACGAAATCAGCGAAGAGACCCGCCTTCCCGTACAAAATCTTCGAACGCTCGTTGCTGAACTAGAGGCGCATGATCTCCTCGGCAGGGACCCGTCGGCCGACGTCGTCCGATATGCCTACCCGTTTACCGGCGATCAGACAGAGCACCGCGTCCAGCTTCGTGGCCGCAGCGTTCACGCCGCCTGTGCGATCGATGCGCTCGGAGTCGCTGCAATGTTTGGTTCGGACGTCGTCATTGAGTCTTCCTGCCGGGTCTGTGGAGGCGACATTCAAATCGGCACTGCCCAAGGTGGAAAGTCATTGAGCCATGCGCGGCCAGTCGATGCGGTCGTCTGGTACGATCTCGGTTTCAGCGGGTGCGCAGCAGCATCATGCTGCCGGTCAATCGCGTTCTTCTGTTCCAAAACAGAGCTGCAGCAATGGGTGAGCGCCCTAAACCCGCAGCCTAGAGGCAATCGGCTCACCCTCGACGAGGCACTGGAAGTCGGCCGAGCTCTCTTTGAACCGGTTCTCGCCGGGGTGACGGCGCCCGGCATCTAACGGCGCTTCTCGCCCGTTGCCCCGCATCCCCGCGAAGGTCCGTTGACTGAACCGACAGCGGACGCTCAGCCCTGGCGGCGGGAACGCGTCCTCATGCCCTATTGCGGACCCTGCGCGCGGCAATGCGTTGCCGCGTCACTTGACCGGCTGTGGTATCGGGTGCCTCCTATTTCGGGAGAAAGCGGATAGGCGCGGCGCGATCATCGCACGACGTGTCGGGCGGCTGCGCCGGGTTGTCGATGAAGTCTGCGGCGATCTTGGCGGCGCACGGACTGAACGCCCTGCCGTCCGAGGCTCGCGGCGTGCTGACGTTGTGCCCCATACGGGGAAACTCGACCCAGCGCGCATTGGGACCGATCAGTGCCGCCACATGCTGGCTCTGGGATGGCCGTGTGACTGGATCGAATTCTCCCGCCAGTACCAGCGTCGGCACGGCGGTGCGGATCGGCACAAGCGGAGCGGGTCCGATGTTCGACCAATCGTCACAGAGACCGTAGAGATCTAAGCGGTCGAGCACACTCGCTCCAGCCGGAAGCGGGTCGCGATAATGCGGACGATCACGGCATTCGACGGCAATGTGCGTCGCGCGGTTCACCTCCGCCGCCGCGGCCGCCCGCGCAGCCGCAAGAACCTTTCCGAGCCCCTGGGTCTCGCGGTCGTGCACGGCCGCGATCAAGCGCGGGAAGCTCGGATAGGCCGAAGGATAGAAGATAAGCCGGCTAACCAAAGCCTCGAACAAGGTCGACGTGAGGCTCACCCGATCATCGGGAACATGCATCTCCGGCGGCACGGTGACGATCAGCGGTGCTTGAGCGAGCCCGGACACAGTCTCCCGGTAGGTTGCCGCGAGGTCGGGATAGGCGGCGGCGCAGGCTTGATCGCCGGTGCAATATCGGAAGAACGCATCGAGTGCGTCCGCGGCGTTGGTCGACTGCATCGGCCTCGGATCCGGCGCATAGATCGAATCGAGCACGGCAGCACGCACGGTCTCGGGATGCAACGCGAGCAAGGTCATGGCGACGGTCGTGCCGTAGGATTCGCCGTAGACGTTCCAGCGCTCGATCCCAAGCGCCCGCCGCACCCACTCGAAATCGCCGACGGTGACGCGGGTGCCGAAATCCTTGAGATCGAAGCCGCGCCCCAATGCCTCGGCGCGGCACGCCGCGTACGCGGCCCGACGCTTGGCCATGGCATCGTCGGTCGGGTCCATGGCGACGGCGACGGCCGCGTCGAGGAACGCGTAGTCGAGGTCCGGGCAGAGTTTCGGCTCCGATCGGCCGGTTCCCCGTTGATCGACCAGTATGAGATCGCGGCGGGGCGCATAAGGCATGCGCGCCTGCTGGTCCGCGTAGATAGTGAGGGGACTGCCTGGGCCGCCGCTGATGTAAACAACGGGATCCGGCAACGCGGGCTGCTGCGCGCTTCTGACGATGACGACCGCCAGCTTAAAGCGGCCGCCGCCGGGGTTGTCGTAGTTCCGTGGGACCCTGATGGTGCCACAGCGCAGGCGCGGACCGACCTGCGGCGAAACACCAGGAAGATCGCAGACCGCCTCGTCGAAAACAGGCTGGAGCGGCTCCGGTTGGCCGCTCGCATGTCCCATCAGGGCATATCCGATCATGAGCATGAGGACACCGCCGGTGCCGACATACCTCAACGAGGCCTGGGCGCCGAAGCGTCGCCATCGGGCGAGCCTTGCGCGGTAGCTCGCCAGGAGGCCCCCGAGCGCCCAGCGCAAGGCGGCCCCATCGTCCGCGATATAGTCAAGCTCGTGCCGCATCGCCTCGCCCCATGGGCCGGCACCCGGTAGAACCCATGACGCATGCTGCACAAGCCTCCCCGCCAGTCGCCGCCACCGGCTCGGCTCGGCGTTCATGCGGTGACTTCCGCGCGGTCACCGAGGGCCGCTTCCATTTCCTGCCCCTGAGCAAGAGCGAGCCCTCGTGCGGTCAGCCGATAGACATGGCGCGGCGGGAGGCCCGGGCGCGTCGCCTCTTGCCAGCGAGACTCAAGCAAACCTTGCTCACTCAGGCGCATCAGCAAGGGATAAAGGGTGCCCGATCTCAGGCCGGTCTCTCTGGAGAGGTCATAGCCGTGCCGCCATAGTTGGGAGAGATCAAGGAAGGCAGCCAGCAAGACGCGGGTCTGGCGAGAGGTGTTTGGTTTGCGCGGCATGCCACATAATCTACTTATGTAGAGTTTATACTTCAAGGGGGTGTTTGTCGAAGCACGTCCAGGCCAAGCCGCTTAACCGGATGCGGAGTGACCGGAATCGGCGCCTGTCGCCCCTTGCCGTCCGTCCCGGCGAAGGTCTCTTGAGCGAGCCGACAGCCGCCGCTCGCCTCTGTCAACCGCAACGCCGGCCCAATCCCCAATCCGGTCGTTGCCCGAGGCGAGAGCGAAGGGCTCGGGAGGCTGGAGAGCGGAAGTTCGCGAAATGGCGCAGGCCTGAGTATCGAGTTCGCTCCCGGCAAGTGGCTCATTTGAGTCGCGGCCTACCGATGCCAGAGGCTGGGATGAGCCGCCACGGACCACGCTGGCGAGACAGGGATGGAACTATAG
>Ga0318517_10000084_pt1 | contig 15094 bp, 15 predicted proteins | sample GRESIP176b2f21_FD_203661 | JGI IMG/M metagenome (GOLD analysis project Ga0318517, IMG submission 203661) | Tropical soil microbial communities from Luquillo Experimental Forest, Puerto Rico - GRE.SIPMG.176b2f21 | ecosystem: Environmental > Terrestrial > Soil > Tropical forest > Bulk soil... | reverse complement strand
AGCAGCGCCATCGAGTTGATCAACAGCGAGGTGGTCAATTCCACGACGAAGAACGCCGCCAGGATCGCGGCGGCGATGATCATGCGGGGGATCATCCGAGACGCATCGGCCTCGGCGGGGGTGTGATTATGGCCGGCGCCCATAGCCCAGCAATATATGCGTGGTGACGCATATATTGCAAGTGCTCAGATCCAGCGGCTCCAGAACCGGGTCAGCGAGTTGCCCGCGGCCACCAGCCAGTGGGGCACGCCGGAGAAATCGAAAAACCAAAGCACGAGCGCGAAGAACCACGTGCTTGCCGCCAAGAGCACGAACAGCACGACGAAAAAGCCCCACTGCTTGGCCGGCGCCAGCGCGCGCTGCGTCTCGGGACTCAGATGCGGCTCCAGGGCGTCGTATCCGTCCAGGCCCGGGATGGGCAGCAGGTTCAGCAACACCGCGGTGAGCTCGAGGAATCCCAGGAATGCCATCCCCGCCCAAAACACCGCGTGGGCCGGGTCGTACAGCGACCGGGTCAGCGCCAGCAGGAGCACCGCGAGCAGGAGGTTGACCGCGGGGCCCGCCAGGCTGACCAGGCTGCGACGGGTGGGTGTCATGAACCAGGTCCGCACATACACCGCGGCACCGGGGAGGCCGATCCCGCCCAGCAGGATGGCCACCATCGGCAGCAGGAGCGAGAGCGCAGGGTGGCTGTAGCGCCGCGGATCCAGGGTCAGGTAGCCGCGGACCGCGACGTCGTGATCGCCGAATCGCCAGGCGGTGAACGCGTGCCCGAATTCGTGCAGGCACAGCGAGACCAACCAGCCGGCGATCACGAAGATGAACACTCCGGCATAAGACAGCGGTCGCACGCTCGATCCGGCCATCCAGGCCAGCACGCCGCCGAGCGCCGTCAATCCGACCAGACCCAAAAAGAGCGGGCTGGGTCGCACCGATTCGTGTTGCCGGGCGGGGAAGCTCACCGGTCGAAATTACCGGACCAGTAGGCGGGTAAGGCAGGGTAGGCGTGGGAAGTAGGTCTGACCTGCGGCGAGGGCGAGCGCCCAGTCAGCCAACCCGCGCTCGACCCCGACACCCCAAAGCCAAACCGCCGACGACGTGAAACCATGCCCTTGTGAGCTTGACGGCTTGGGGACCCGCAACCGCGCTCTGCGGCGTCGTGGTCGGTTCGATCGTGGCGTTCATAGGTCAATCTTTGACGCGGCGACAAACGTCAGCGTTGTCCATTGCCCAGCAGAAAGCAGACTTACGAAGAGACCGACGCGACGCAATCAATGAGTTTCTGGAAGCTGCCGAGCGCATTTACGGACTCGCCACCACGCAACGAAAAGAGGAGCGAGAACTCGTCACACCCGAAAAGATTGGAGCCGAAGCCGAACTATGGTTTCGGCAGAAATGCATCGATGTTGTCTGCAGTCCTGACTTGCGTTCTGCCGCTTACGAATACGCAAAGACATTATTAGGCATACTTTGGGGCGGAGTACCCGAAGGCGTCAAGTTGCGTGACTACACCAGCAACGCTGAAGTAGCGTTTTTTAACCTCGCGCGCCAAGAGCTTTACGCGCCGAAGGTGTCGGATTAGTACCACCATCGCCGGCGACATCGGGTGTTCGGTCGGCACCGTGCATCGGGTGCTGAAATCGGCGCCCTGAGTCGTTGCCAGAGCCACGAACGCGGCCGGCCCCTGGCTACGCACACCCTGGCGCAGCTCACCCGGGGAGTGGCGGGTGGAGTTGCCATGTCCTGCCGCCCCGTTTGAGCGGTGTCACGCTGTTAGCGTGATCGAGAAGAAGAGTGAGCAGACCGCCATCGGCGAGGTCGTGGAGCGACTCACTGACCAGCACCCAATGGTGTCGCCGTTGACGGTCGCCGACGTCGTTCACAAGATGCACATCAAGTTCGGTGGGCGCCCAGTGCGCGACTTCGTGCCGCTGTTTGTCGAACGCAACGCGCACGCAGAGTTGGCGAAACTCGCAGGCTGACCCGGCGTCGCGTGGCACAAACCCGCGACCGTGCTGTGCGCGTCGCGGGGTAGCGCCTCTTTAGCCGAACGCTATCTGTGCGCCATGCGGCAATTTATTTGACTTGTTGAACGTTCGCCTCCGCGAAGGCCGGTGGGATGCGACGATTTCGTCGTGCGGTATTGCGATGTCGCCCAGGCCTTGGAGTTGGTCCGCGCGTTGCGTCATCAATTGCACGAGATGACCACCCAGTTAGCGTGGGTGGAACGCCGATATGTCACCGGCAGGAACGGCCGGGCATGCGCGATGCGGTTGGAAGCAACCGCGCTGCGCCGAGACATACGAGAGGCAAAGCTTCTCATCGATCGGCTACAGCGCCGTTACCTGAACGGCGACGGGGGTGCGACCAGGAATTCAGAGCTATCGAGCAGCTCGGCCGGTTCCGGCCGTTGGTGACGCGGAACCAGACCCGCCCAGCCCGCGTCTGACGAGTTGACCGGGCCCGCGGGCCGCAGGCCGGTATTTGCTAGCTGTGGCCGCTTTGGCCAACTCGGCCGGGGGGCCACCCCCGACGGTGCCCATCGCTGGCGTGGCGCGGTGCGGGGCAAGCAGCTACGGCGCGAGCGGCCGTTTGAACACGGCCGTGGCACCAGTGTGGTATGTCATATTGACCATCTCCCATCCCTGTTGCCCCAGCGAGTCCGCCGCCAGCTCCATTTTCTCCAAGCTGTCGCCACCTGCGTGGTATTCAAACGTGTACTCCCACTTCTGGGGGTACCAGTTGCCATCGGACGCCAACCACCAACCCGGCCCCGGCGAAGGTTTGCTCATGGCAGGAGTGTAGGGGGGGTAACCCATTAGGGGCCTATTCATATGGCTCTAGCCCGGCCAGCCGTTGCTCAAGCTCTATGATCGCCACGGCCAGGCGAGCCACTAAACCGGGTGCGTTTGAGATGTCCTCGCTCGGACGCTGTTCCCCGATCCACTGAACGAGGGCTCTGCTGACCGGCATGTTGTGAGGGAAGTCGGCATTGCGGATCCTGCGCAAGATTTCATCGGGTGTGTCAACAGTCATCGCCTCCGGCCTTTCGCACTCGCGTCGACACTGCTAACCCTGATGGGTACCACCGTGGCCCCTGCCGCGCCAGCGCCGGCGCTCGTCGTTCATCGGTTGGTCACCATTGTCGGCCGTGCTGCACAACCGGCTTTGTGCTGCGGTTGCGGCGTTGGTTGTGGCATAGGCGGGCGGCGCGCAGTTCGCCGTTGTGGTGGCCGCCGTCTTTGATCGGTATGACGTGATCGGCGGTCCATGACATTGGGTGCGGCTAGGTCCACCGAAACCACGCTGAACTGCGGAAACTATCTCACCAACAGCCAGCCGTCAACATTGCGGTAGAAGGTGGATCGGCGCGCCGTGCGTGGCGCCGCGACCCCGTCACGCAGCACGCTGACTCCCGTGCTGCCCAGCTGGGCCGCGCGCCCGGGGACCCACCGGCGCCAAAGTCCGCGGTGCACCGAGGCCCGCAGCCCCGGCATGCCCAACGTCGGCTCGACGCGCACGGCGGTGACGTCGCCGTCGAACAATTGCGTGTCATCGACGACCGCCTCGCCCTGGATGAGCGGCCGGTCGCCGGCCGGCAGCCAGGCGGCGCGGCCCACGATCACCGAGCCGGTCTCGTCGCGGATCAGGGTGACCCGCCGGGCGGCGCCGCGCAGGGCCCGTCGCGCCGCCCGGCGTCCGGCCGGCACGCGATAGATGCGGGTCGCCCGGGTGCGGCGGGGCGGCGCGTAGGCCACCTCGATGTCGAGCCGGTCGGCGCGCAGCAATCGGGTCAGCACGGCGGCTAGGTCAGCGTCGGCGCCGACGACCACTAGGCGCCGGTAGGGTCCGATCGTGGCGTCGATATCGGCCGGGCCATCGGCTCGGTGGGCGGGCAGACCGGTTAACGGCCCCGGTAACCGCGCATCGCCGAACACCAACACCCCCGCGGCATTCATCGGTCCCTTGCAACCTCCTGGGATAGGGTGGGTCACCGGCTGGACCACAATAAGCAGGCGAGATCAGGTGGGAGCATGTCATGCCGGCAATCGTCCTCATCGGCGCCCAGTGGGGCGACGAGGGCAAAGGTAAGGCCACTGACCTCCTCGGCGGGCGCGTGCAGTGGGTGGTGCGGTACCAGGGTGGCAACAATGCCGGCCACACCGTGGTGTTGCCCACCGGCGAGAATTTCGCGCTGCACCTGATCCCGTCGGGAGTGCTGACGCCCGGCGTCACCAACGTAATCGGCAACGGCGTCGTGGTGGATCCCGGTGTGTTGCTCGACGAGCTGCGAAGCCTCGAAGACCGCGGCGTCGACACCTCGAAGCTGCTGATCTCCGCCGACGCGCACCTATTGCTGCCCTACCACGTCGCCATCGACAAGGTCACCGAGCGCTACATGGGCAACAAGAAGATCGGCACCACCGGCCGCGGCATCGGGCCGTGCTACCAGGACAAGATCGCCCGCATGGGAATCCGCGTCGCCGACGTGCTCGACCCCGAACAGCTGGCCCACAAGGTCGGGGCCGCGCTGGAACTTAAAAACCAGATACTGGTCAAGATCTACAACCGCAAGGCGCTCGAGCCCGACCAGGTGGTCGAGGCCCTGCTGCGGCAGGCGGAGGGCTTCCGGCACCGCATCGCCGACACCCGGCTGCTGCTCAACGCCGCACTCGACGCCGGCGAAACGGTCTTGCTGGAAGGCTCACAGGGCACGCTGCTCGACGTCGACCATGGCACCTATCCCTATGTGACGTCATCGAATCCGACGGCGGGTGGCGCGTGCGTCGGGTCGGGGATCGGCCCGACCCGGATCACCACCGTGCTGGGAATCCTCAAGGCCTACACCACCCGCGTGGGCTCCGGCCCGTTCCCCACCGAGTTGTTCGACGAGAACGGCGAGTACCTGTCCAAGACGGGCGGCGAATTCGGGGTCACCACCGGACGGCGGCGGAGGTGCGGCTGGTTCGACGCCGTCATCGCCCGCTACGCCACCAGGGTCAACGGCATCACCGACTTCTTCCTGACCAAGCTCGACGTGCTTTCCAGCCTGGAGACCGTGCCGGTGTGCGTCGGCTATCGGATCGACGGGTCGCACACTCACGACATGCCGATGACCCAAGGCGACCTCGCCCGTGCGGAACCGATCTACGAGGAGCTGCCCGGCTGGTGGGAGGACATCTCGGAAGCGCGCGAGTTCGACGACCTGCCCGCCAAAGCGCGCGACTACGTGTTGCGACTGGAAGAGCTTGCCGGAGCACAGGTTTCGTGTATCGGTGTCGGTCCCGGACGCGATCAGACCATCGTGCGCCGTGACATCCTGGCGGCCCGCCCGTGACGGATTTCGATCCAAGACAACTGGACCCGGAGTACGAACATCACGGCGGCTTTCCCGAATACGGCCCGGCGAGCCCAGGCCCGGGATTCGGCCGCTTCGTCGCGGCCATGCGCCGGCTGCAGGACCTCGCCGTGTCCGCCGACCCCGGTGACGACGTCTGGGACGATGCGGCCGACCGCGCAGCGGCCCTGGTGGAGATCCTCGGCCCGTTCCGGGCCGACGAGGGCAAGGCGCCGGCCGGGCGGACGCCCGACTTGCCGGGCATGGGCAGCCTGCTGGTGCCGCCCTGGACATTGACGCGGTACAGCCCCGACGGTGTCGAAATGACGGGGTATTTCAGCCAGTTTCACGTCGGGGGCAATCACGCGGTGCACGGCGGCGTGCTGCCGCTGCTGTTCGACCACATGTTCGGGATGATCGCGCACGCCGCGGGAAGACCGATCAGCCGGACGGCCTTCCTGCATGTCGACTACCGCAAAATCACCCCGATCGATACGCCGCTGGTGGTGCGCGGACGCGTTGCCAGTGCCGAAGGCCGCAAGGCGTTCGTCTCCGCGGAATTGGTCGACGCGCGCGGGTCTGGCGACACCCTGTTGGCCGAAGCCAACGGCCTGATGGTGCGGTTGCTCCCCGGGCAACCCTGACAAGGTTCGCCGGCCCCGCCCGCGGCGGACCTATCCTTGAGCGGTGACTGACGGCTTGACCGAAGGACAGGACGAGAAGACGACGGCGATCGTCGTGCCGCAGCAAGCTCCGCTTCAAGCTCCCTTGCAACCTCCCGAAGCGCACGCCGAAGCCGAAGCCGACGCCGGTGCCGAAACCGACGTGCGGCCCAAGGTGATGCTGCTGGGCTCCGGTGAACTGAGCCGCGAGCTCGCGCTCGCCCTGCGGCACCTCGGTGCGCGGGTGATCGCCGTCGATGACCACCCGCATGCGCCCGCGCACGGGGTGGCCGACCAGCCGCTGGTTATCCCGATGACCGACGCCGACGAGCTGTCAAGGGCGTTTCAGGGGCTGAAGCCGGACTTCGTGGTGACCGCCACCGACGCGGTATCTGTCGAGGCCCTTGACGCCCTCGAGGGCCTCATGGCCGGTGACCCCGACAACCGGCGCACCGAACTGGTGCCCAACGCCCGCGCCGTTCGGCTCCTCTCCGACCGGGAGGGCCTGCGCCGGCTGGCCGCCGACCAATTGGGGCTGCCCACCGCGCCGTTCTGGTTCGCCGGATCGGTAGGCGAACTCAACGCGCTGGCCAAACACGTCGGGTTTCCGTTGCTGGTGAAGCCGGTGGTCGGGCGGGGACATTCGCTCGTCTCGCGGCCCGACGACATCGAGGCGGCCTGGCAGCGTGTGGTTGGGGGGGCGGGGCCAGAGCGCCAGCGGGTGCTGGCCGAAAAGGTGGTCGAGATCGAGTTTGACGTCACCCTGCTCGTGGTGCGCACCGAAGGTCCGCACGGTCCGCTGATCGAGTTCTGCTCACCCATCGGTCATCGCGTCGCCGACGGTGTCGTGCTGGAATCGTGGCAACCCCAGCAGATGAGTGACATCGCGGTGGATGCGGCCAAGTCGGTCGCCGCGCGCATCGTCAAGGCGCTCGGCGGGCGCGGCGTCTTTGGTGTCGAATTGATGATCAACGGTGACGAGGTCTACTTCGCCGACGTCGCCGCCCACCCGCACCGGAGTGCCTGGGTGACCCTGCGCAGCCAGCGGCTTTCGGCGTTCGAACTTCAGGCCCGGGCCATTTTGGGCCTGCCGGTGGACACCATGATGATGTCGCCGGGCGCCGCCCACACGATAAATCGCGACCACGACGGTAGGGCGCCGAATGCCGGGGGGCTGACCGGTGCGCTGCGGATCCCGGAAAGCGATCTCCGACTGTTCGGACCGGGAGTCCGGCCGGCCCACAAGCTCGGCGTGGCGCTGGCCACGGCATCGGACGTGGCGGCCGCGCGCGACCGCGCCCGACAGGTGGCGTCCGCCCTGAATATGCGAGACTCACGCGGATGAGCTACGCAGGAGATATCACGCCCCTTCAGGCATGGAAGCTACTCAGCGACAACCCTCGCGCTGTGTTGGTCGACGTACGCACCGATGCCGAGTGGCGGTTCGTCGGGGTGCCGGATTTGTCGAGCCTGGGCCGCGAGGTGGTGTACATCGAGTGGAATGCGACCGACGGGACGCGCAACGAAAACTTCGCCGACGAGCTGAAGGATCGGGTCCCGCCCGCGGCGGCCGGCGAAGAGCGGCCGGTGGTCTTCCTGTGTCGCTCGGGCAACCGCTCGATCGGCGCGGCTCAGGTTGCGACGGCGGGGGGCATCACCCCGGCCTACAACGTGCTGGACGGCTTCGAGGGCCATCTCGATGCCAACGGTCATCGCGGTGAAACCGGTTGGCGCGCGGTCGGATTGCCCTGGAAGCAGGGATGAAACAGGGATGAATCAGCAATGACCGACGGTTCGTCGTCGGAGGGCTCGGTCCGCACGCCCAAGGCCCTGCCCGACGGCGTCAGCCAGGCCACCATCGGCGTGCGCGGCGGACTCCTGCGATCCGGCTTCGAAGAGACCGCCGAGGCGATGTATCTGACGTCCGGCTATGTCTACGAGTCGGCGGCCGTCGCGGAGAGGTCGTTCACCGGCGAGCTGGACCATTACGTGTACTCGCGCTACGGAAATCCGACCGTGACGATGTTCGAGGAGCGGTTGCGCCGGATCGAGGGGGCGCCGGCGGCGTTCGCCACCGCAAGCGGGATGGCCGCGGTGTTCACCTCGCTGGGCGCGCTGCTGGCCGCCGGCGACCGGTTGGTCGCGGCGCGCAGCCTGTTCGGGTCGTGTTTCGTGGTGTGCAACGAGATCCTGCCGCGTTGGGGCATCGAGACCGTGTTCGTCGACGGCGATGACCTCGCGCAATGGGAGCAGGCGCTCTCGGTGCCCACCGCGGCGGTGTTCTTCGAGACGCCGTCGAACCCGATGCAGTCTCTTGTGGACATCGCCACGGTGAGCGAGCTTGCTCACGCCGCGGGCGCAAGAGTCGTGTTGGACAACGTTTTTGCCACGCCACTGCTGCAGCAGGGCTTTCCGCTCGGGGTTGACGTGGTGGTGTACTCGGGCACCAAGCACATTGACGGTCAGGGTCGGGTGCTGGGCGGCGCCATCCTCGGCGACAAGGAGTACATCGACGGCCCGGTGCAGAAGCTGATGCGGCATACCGGCCCTGCGATGAGCGCGTTCAACGCCTGGGTGTTACTGAAAGGCCTTGAGACGATGGCCGTTCGGGTGGAATACAGCAATTCCTCGGCGCACCGGATTGCGGAATTCCTGGAAAGGCATCCGGCGGTGAATTGGGTGCGCTACCCGTTTCTGGCGTCGCACCCGCAGTACGACCTGGCCAAGCGCCAGATGTCCGGAGGCGGGACGGTGATCACCTTCGCGCTCGACTGTGCGAAAACTGCTGCCAAGGACCGGGCCTTCGAGGTACTCGACAAGTTGCGGCTGATCGACATCTCCAACAATCTCGGCGACGCCAAGTCGCTTATCACCCATCCGTCGACCACTACCCACCGAGCGATGGGCCCGGAGGGGCGCGCCGCAATCGGGCTGGGTGACAACGTGGTTCGCATTTCCGTCGGGCTGGAAGGCACCGACGACCTGATCGCCGATATCGATCAGGCCCTGCGCTAACCGGCTGCCTTTTGTTCGGCCGCTTCGGCGCGTTCGGCCGCGTCTAGCGCGCCCGCGTCCGTCTGCGCCTGCATCATGTTCATCACCACCCTGGCGTAGACCATCTGGCTGGTGATGGCCATCTGACCGCGGGTGCGCCCCAGGAAGGAGATGCCCCAGGCGAACATGGCGGCGATGCGGTTGCGAAAGCCGACAAGGTATAACAGGTGCAGCAGCAGCCAGGCCAACCACGCGATGAAGCCGGCGAACTCCAGTTTGCCGACTTTTGCTACGGCGCTGTACCGGGAGATGAGTGCCATGCTGCCCTTATCGAAGTACTTGAATGGTTTGCGGTTGGCGGGATCGTCGTGCCCTTTCACCACGTGCTTGATCAGGGTGGTGGCGTAATTCGCTCCCTGGATCGCGCCCTGCGCCATGCCGGGCACCCCGGGTACCGACATCAGGTCACCCACGACGAAGACGTTGGGGTGCCCCTTGACGGTGAGGTCGGGCTCCACGATCACCCGTCCGGCGCGGTCGGTCTCGGTCCCGTCGGATTGGTCGGCGATCATCTTGCCCAGCGGGCTGGCCTGGACGCCGGCGGCCCACACCTTGCACGCGCATTGGATCCGGCGTTCGCCGCCGTCCTTTTCCTTGACCGTGATGCCCTTGTAGTCGACGGCCGTGACCATCGCGTTGAGCTGGACCTCGACGTCCATCTTTTCCAGCCGCTTTTGTGCCTTGAGGCCCAGCTTCGGGCCCATCGGTGGCAACACCGCGGGCGCCGCGTCGAGCAGGATCACCCGGCACTCGCTGGGCGTAATGGTCCGGAAGGCTCCGGCGAGGGTGCGCTCGGCGAGTTGGACGATCTCCCCGGCCACCTCGACGCCGGTGGGTCCGGCCCCGACCACCACGAACGTGAGACGGCGTTCACGCTCGGCATGGTCGGTGGCCACCTCGGCGGCCTCGAAGGCGCCGAGGATGCGGCCGCGCAGCTCCAGGGCGTCGTCGATGGTCTTCATCCCGGGCGCGAAGGTCGCGAAATGGTCGTTGCCGAAGTACGACTGCTGCGCGCCTGCGGCGACGATGAGGCTGTCGAATGGGGTCACCGTCTCCATGTCGATCAACTTCGACGTGACCGTATTCGCCGTTAGATCGATCCCCGTCACGTCGCCCAGCAAGACTCGGACGTTCTTTTGGTTACGCAGGATCAGCCGGGTGGTCGGGGCGATGTCGCCTTCGGACAAGATCCCGGTGGCCACCTGATACAGCAGCGGCTGGAACAGGTGAGTGGTGGTTTTCGAGATCAGGGTGATGTCGACGTCGGCCCGCTTGAGCGCCTTGGCCGCAGTCAGTCCGCCGAATCCGCTTCCGATGATGACCACGCGATGCCGCGACATATTGACCCCTTTTGTCTTGCTGGTACCCGCAGCGCATACCCACCCTATGACTTCGCGGCGGTCGTTGCTGCGAGGGCCGTTAGGTTTTCCGTGTCGAGAGGCCTGTCCTTGGTTTCCCGCATGGTCACCACCGCCATGAGGGTCACCAGCGCGGAGACGCTCAGATAGAGGCCGACCCAGGCCACACCGTAGCTGGCCGCTAGCCAGGTCGCGACGAACGGAGCCACGCCGGCGCCGAGGATGCCGGCGAGGTTATAGGCGATCCCCGAGCCGGTGTAGCGGACGTTGGTCGGGAACAGCTCGGGCAACACCGCGCTCATCGGACCGAATGACAGGCCCATGAGAGACATTCCGACGATCAGGAAGACCAGGACGCTGGCATGGGTGGCATGTCCGACTGCCAGCAGCGGCCCGAAGGCCGCACCATAGGCGATGAGCGCGAGGGTGGTCACCAGCAGCGTGCTGCGGCGGCCGAATCGGTCCGCGAGCCGGCCGGCAACCGGCACTAGCGCCGCAAAGAACAGCACCGAGATCAGTTGCATCCGAAGGAAATTCATGTAACCGATGCCCAGCCCGGTCCCCTTGGGCGGTCGCGCGCCGATCCCATAGCTCAACGTCCAGGTGTTGACCACGTAGAACAGGGTGTAGGTGGCCAGCATCACGAACGTGCCGACGATCAGTGGGCGCCAATTGTTGCGTATCACCTCGGCCAAGGGCGCCCTGACGCGTTCACCGCGTGCCAGTGCGCGCGTGAACACCTGGGTTTCGACCAGCCGCAGCCGCACGTAGAGACCGACCGCCACCATGACAGCGCTCAGCAGGAATGGAATGCGCCAGCCCCAGCTATAAAACGAGCCACCGAGATCAGCGTGTTCGGTGCTGTGGCCTAACCACAGCGTGAGGGCGAAGAACGCGCCGTTGGCGAGGAGGAAGCCGACGGGCGCGCCCAACTGCGGCCACATTGCGGCCCGGCCGCGCCGCCCGGGGGCCGCGGTCTCGAGGGCCAGGAGCGCCGCACCGCTCCACTCACCGCCGAGGGCCAGGCCCTGGCAGAACCGCAGTAGCGCCAGCAGCACCGGAGCGATGAGACCGATTTGGCTGTAGGTGGGCAACAGCCCGATCAGGAAGGTGCCGATACCCATCGTGAGCAAAGAACTCACCAACGTGGCCTTGCGTCCGACCCGATCTCCGAAATGGTCGAACAGGATCGATCCCAACGGGCGAGCCACAAACGCCAAGCCGAATGTCGCCAGGGAAGCCAGCAATGCCGTGGTCGGGTTGCCCTTCGGAAAGAACAGCAGCGGAAACACCGACACCGCCGCGGTGGCGTAGATGTAGAAGTCGTAGAACTCGATCGTGGTGCCCACCATGGAGGCGATCACAATCCGACCACGGGGCACCCCGTCGCTCGTATCAAACTCCTCGGTACCCAACCTTGACACGCGCATATCGACAGTAAAGCAACACGCGTCCGGTCGCCGATTGGGTTGGGCTAAGCCGTCGGTTATGCACAACCGACGGCCTGTAAAAAGTTTGAGTCAGTGGAGATCGCTACAATCGAATGTATGTTCGATACATTAGCCGACGCCGGGGTCGTGGATGGCATCACGGCCGCGGCGCGCGCGCAAAACGCGGCCTGCGCCCGCGAACTGGCGGCGATCGGGGAATTGTATGCGCGGCGCGCCCGCAGACGACGCCGAGCGGTTCAACTGGGCCGTCGACGGACATGAGAACGTGGTGGCCGAATTGGCGGCGGCGTTGGGCATCAGCCGGGGTCGGGCCGGCGGGCGGTTGCGCTATGCCATTGCGTTGCGCGAGCGCCTGCCGCGGGTGGCCGAGGTCTTCGCCCGGGGGGCGATTGATTTTCGACTGATGGCAGCGGTGGTTTATCGCACCGAGCTAGTCGAGGACCGCGGGCTGATCGCCAAGCTCGACGCGGCGGTGGCCCGGCACGCGCCGCGGTGGATGCGGCTGTCCACCCCGAAAGTCATTGAGCGCATCGATATGTGGGTCGCGCGGTTCGACCCGGCCGGGTTGCGGGTGCCTGGGCGGCGCAGCGAGGATCGGTATGTCGAAATCGGGCCCACCGATCCCGGGCTGGCCGGAGTCTGGGCGCAACTGCACGCCACCGACGGGGCTGCCCTCGAGCGAAAGCTTGATGCGTTGGCCGCCACGGTGTGCCGCCAGGATCCGCGCACCAAGGCCCAGCGTCGCGCCGATGCCCTGGGCGCGCTGGCCGCCGGGGCCGATGTCCTGGGTTGCCAGTGCGGTAATCCGGATTGCGCTGGGGCAGAGCGGCGGTCGGGCCCCAATGTCGTGATTCATGTGCTGGCCGAGAAGTCCGCGCTCAGCGGCAAGTCACAGGCTCCTGGATATCTGCCCGGGTTTGGTCCCGTGCCGTCGATGTTGTTGCGCGAGTTGGCCGGTGTCGCCAAGATCAAGCCTCTGGTGGTACCGCTGGCCGGTGCCGAGTCGGGCTATCGGCCCTCGGCGGCGTTGGCAGAATTCGTCCGGTTTCGGGATTTGACCTGCCGATTCCCCGGTTGCGACCAGCCGGCCGATGTCTGCGACATCGACCACACCGTGCCGTTCCCGCTGGGCCCCACCCATGCGTCCAACCTCAAACTGCTCTGCCGGTCTCAGCAGGCGTCTAGGACATTGCGCTGCTTGCCCGACGCCGTTCGGACGCCGGGAACGCCCCCGGCTGTGGCTAGTCACGGCCTTTGGACCGACCAATAATCTTGCTCTTGTCTGCGAGCTATCGCGGAGGTGGCGTTGAACCTGGCGTCGATTCACCGCCACGGGACCGCAGTTTTCGAATGGCGAACATGACGTTCACGAGCCCAATCACCATCGCCGCTACACTCCACCAGTGGTGCGGATAAGCAACGATAAGGGCGACTCCGGCAATGAAGATCAGAATTCCCCCGACCAGGTAAAAGATCGGCTCAGCCCTCTTCACGCTCGGCATTCTCCCTCCGATCGCAGTAGGTGTCTAGACGGGCGCCATAGGTTAACGATTATCGATGGGCTCGCTGAACTGCGGTACGAATCGGCAGCGAAACTCGCCCCTTAGAACGTTCTTCACGAAGTCGGTAACATCACCTGCTCAAGACTTTTTGGACGGCGTGGCGTGATGAGCAACTGCCGGACGGCACGGTAACTCGTCTGGGATACACCCCCTGAGTGGCCACCTACAGCCTGCCCTGGCCCTGCTCGATGTCACCCAGAAGCCGAGCATGACCCTCGCCGATCCGAGGGGTGATGATTTCCGTCAACCAGGGGGTGTCACGACGATGTCACAACTGCGCGCAGACTGGCGGCGGCCACGACGAACACGACAACTAGTTCCTGGACGCACGAAAAAGCCTCACTCCCATCAGCTTACAGCGTTGTCACCCGAGTAGGTACGACTCGCGCGACACCCGGAAAAAATGACCGGTACTGGAATCGGTGCAGGTGACACCGTTGCGCTCACTGTCACACGTGATCGTGCCGAACGACCGCGAGTGGCCATAGGCGAGCGTCGGCAGGCCCGGGAAGGTAAAGCTACTCGCTCCCTCGTAGCAGCCCAGGGCAGCTGCTTTGCCATGATCGACGTAGACCTCCAGACCTCCGAAGTTGAAATTGCAGGGTCTACCCTCCGGGCCCCGCGTGGTTGCCGGTGCCACCCAAAGATGCTCACCTACCTCGCAGTCCGCGGCGCCCATATCGTCCGGGCCCTGACCCATCCCACAAACGATGTTCCCCGACGGGGACAAAAACGCACCGCTGTCATCAGCGTGCGCAACTGCCGGGAGGGTCGCGGTCACCGCGAAAATCGCCGCTACGGCCAGCGCGAGCCTTCGCTTCGTGGGTTGCTCCCGGCGAACGACGATGCTCATGTTCTATCCCTCGTGGTTACGAGTCCCCGGCGGACCGCCGTCACGCATATGATGAACGACTTGCGGTCGACCCGCGACCCACTGCGGAATTTTCCGCCCGTGCCCGCGAGTTCGCCAATCAGCGACGCGCTCGGGCACCTTCACCGGTTGGTCCGAGTGCGCGGCGAACATTGAACTCGACGAACTCGCATCCTGCGGGTAGGTGCCAGGCGGACACTACATAAAGAGCAAAAGACGACCAGGAGAGCGCATATGACCGTCAGCGGCGATGATCTACCAACCCGAGAACGCTGGCGGCTCGTGCCGATACCGGTGGTCACCCAGGTTCTGGCGGTCATCGGTGCCGTCGTGTTGGCCGTGTTCCTATCTGGATGTCAGGGTCTGTTTGGGGGTCAGGGTCCGACGGCGAGTTCCCGCTCGGCTGCGCCGTCGGCGAGTTCCCGGGCGGCTACGCCGTCGACTGGTCCTACTCACAGGGTTACCGCCACGGTGCCCGTCGGCAGGGACCCGATGGGAGTGGCGGTGGATCCGGACACCCACACCGTCTACGTCGCCAACCTCGGCGACAACTCGGTGTCGGTGATCGACGGGTCGACGCGCACCGTGACCGCCACCGTGCCCGTCGGCAAGTCGCCGTGGTGGGGGGTGGCGGTGGATCCGGGCACCCACACCGTCTACGTTCCCAACCTCGACGGCGACACGGTGTCGGTGATCGACGCCTCGACGCGCACCGTGACCGCCACCGTGCCCGTCGCCAGGAACCCGGTCGGAGTGGCGGTGGATCCGGGCACCCACATCGTCTACGTCCCCACCAAC
>Ga0318517_10000069_pt1 | contig 15879 bp, 18 predicted proteins | sample GRESIP176b2f21_FD_203661 | JGI IMG/M metagenome (GOLD analysis project Ga0318517, IMG submission 203661) | Tropical soil microbial communities from Luquillo Experimental Forest, Puerto Rico - GRE.SIPMG.176b2f21 | ecosystem: Environmental > Terrestrial > Soil > Tropical forest > Bulk soil... | reverse complement strand
CGACGCAGCTGACCATCCGCACAGTCGGATCCCGAATGTGGCAATCCCCTGTGACGCATTAGGCACCTAGGACGCGCGAAAATCAACCGAAATATAACACGTACTGACTTTCCGACCGAAGAGCCCCAGCATTTTGTGCGCGCATCGGGGGGAAACGATTGCAACCCACCGACAGGGTCCTCCAGGGAGCATTGGCTTGTAGGCGCCCAAAACCTCCGCTAAGCATTGCGGGACGGTTTGGCATTTCGCTGTTATCGCTGTTTTGGCAGCAAATTATCAGCGAGCGGCTCCTTGTTTTCGGCGGAATTGCTGGGCTGTCGGGGCTCTAGCGCATCGAAAAAAACAGCGAAGCGGTCGTTGTTCTTTGCTGTTTTTTCACTGTTTTCTTCGTCAACGACCCCGAGGGGATGGCACGGTTGCGGAAAGCAGCTTCCAAGCGACAGTTGGCAAAATCCCCATGGTTAGAACGATATCATGATAATCGCTTTTTGTCAATTCGATAATGCGTACTGGTGGGACTGACAGCGCCATTGCCGATCGCGCATCTCCGAGCCATTCGTTTGAGCTTAAGCGAGCGGTGAGAGTCGGAGCCTTGCAGCGGGTTGACAATCCCGTGCCGCGGGCTCAGCAATTGGGCCGAGGTTACAGGAGGAGCGATGCTGTCGTCGATCGAGTTCGCCGCTTATCGCCGGGATGGGTTCATCGTGCTGCCCGATGTCTTAACCCGGGACGAGGTCGAAGCATTGCGCCGGGTGACGGACAAGTTCGTTCATAAAGCGCGCTTCGTCGCGGCCAATAATGAAATCTACGACCTCGAGGACTCGCATTCGCTCGACGAGCCGCGGGTGCGGCGCATCAAGACACCGCATTTGCACGATCCGGAATAAGCGCGGGCGGCGCGGCATCCGAAGATCGTCGAGGTGCTGACTGATCTGTGGGGCACGGTACGCTTCGATACCGGCAAGCTCAACATGAAGTCGGCCGGCTATGGCGCGCCGGTCGAATGGCACCAGGATTGGGCGTTCTACCCGCACACCAACGACGACCTGGCCGCAGTCGGGATCATGCTCGACGATTGCGACGGCGAGAACGGCCCGATGATGGTGATACCGGGCAGCCATCGCGGCCCGATCCACGACCATCACGGGCCCGACGGCCGGTTTTGCGGCGCGATCGATCCGGTGGCCTGCGACCTCGATGTGTCGCGCGCAGTGACGTGCCTCGGCAAGGCCGGGTCGATTACTGTCCATCACGTGCGCGCGGTGCACGGCTCGGCTACCAACTTCTCCGGCAGAGAGCGGCGTCTGTTACTGTTCCAGTACCGTGCCGCGGACGCTTGGCCGCTGCTTGGTTTTCCCGGGGGAATAGAGAAGTTCGATGAACTGCTGCTCGTCGGCGAGCCGACGATGACGCCGCGGCTCGCCCCGGTGCCGGTCCGGTTGCCGCTGCCGCCGGCCGAGTATCAGGGGTCGATCTACGAAAATCAACGTACCACCGGCAGACGGTTCTTCGAGACCGCGGCAGACCGTAAAAGAGTGGTGGCTGCTGCCGAATAGCGGCTGGCCGCGGCGACGTGGTCCGCTATATTCTCCGGGGCGATGGCTCGACTCAGTGTGAATCTCAACAAGATCGCGCTGCTGCGCAATTCGCGGCGCACCGGCGTCCCTGACGTACTGCAATTTGGCCGCATTGCGCATGACGTCGGCGCCGACGGGCTGACCGCGCATCCCCGCCCTGACGAACGGCACATCCGCCGCAGCGACGTGGCCGCGCTGGCCGAGCTGATGCGGCCATGGCGGCCCGCGTTCGAATTCAACCTCGAAGGCTATCCCGACCGCCGCTTTCTCGACATTGTCGTCGAGGTGAGGCCGGAGCAGTGCACCTTGGTGCCCGACAGTCCCGAGGCCTTCACCTCGGAGGAGGGCTGGAAGCTCGACGCCGCGCAGCACCGCCTGGTCGACGCCGCGCTCGGCGAGCTCAAGCCGCTCGGCTGCCGGGTCATCTTGTTCATCGATCCCAACCCCGCCGCGGTCGCGCCGGTACGCAACACCGGGGCTGACGGCATCGAGATCTACACCGGATCTTACGCCGCCGCGTTCCGCCACGGCGACCACGCGGCATTGCTGCGCTCCTGCGCCGCTGCGGCGGAGCGCGCCGCCGAATTGGGGCTTGTCGTCAACATCGGGCACGACCTCAACTTGCACAACCTGCCGCCGCTGGTCGCGGCATTGCCCGCCGCCGCCGAGGCCTCGATCGGTCACGAGCTGACCGCGGACGCCCTCGTCATGGGGTTTGCGGAGGCAGTCCGAGCGTACAAGGCGGCGCTCGGCGCTCGCTAAGGGGGGAAAGGTGGAAGCGACTGAAGCGAGCGAGATCGCCGAAAGGATCCATGCCCATGAAAGGGACGCGCACAGCGCTGAAGCGGACGCCAACTTCCGCAAGCTGACCGGGATTTATCTAGGCATTGTCGCGATGCTGCTGGCGATCACCGCGCTGGGCGGCGCGCACGCGACGAAAACGATCGTCAATTCCAACATTCAGGCCTCCGACACTTACGGCTTCTATCAGGCGAGAAATATCCGCCAGACCGCCTACCAGATCGCCGCCGAGGAACTCGACACGCAACTTCTCACGCTGCCCGAAATGCCCGAGGCGGCCAAAGCTAAGATCCAGGACAGGGTCAAGCGCTATCGCGAGCGGGTTGACCGCTATGAGAGCGACCCGTCGACCGGAGATGGGAAGAAGGAATTGCTGGCCAAGGCCAAGGAATTCGAAGCCACGCGCGACCGCGCCGCCGAGCGCGACCCGAATTTCGACTTCGCCGAGGCCTTATTCCAGATCGCGATCGTGCTCGGCTCGGTCAGCATCGTCGCCGCCTCGCGCCCGCTCGTCCATCTGAGCGGCATCCTCGCGATTGGCGGCACGTTATTGATGATCAACGGCTATTTTCTGCTGGTTCACCTGCCGCTCGAGTAGTCCGCTCCCGCAGCGCATCGTAGATCGGCGCGTTGCCCAGCAAGTTGGGCACAAGCATCGCCGCAAAGCTGGCCGCGATCATCGGCAATAGCATCGTAAAACTGCCAGTCATCTCGATGACGAGCACGATTCCAGTAACGGGAGATTGAACGACCCCGGTAAAGAACGCTGCCATACCGACCCGGCAAAGGCGGTCGGGTCGAGATCCGCGCCAGGGAAGGTCTGTGCGCACAAGGTGCCGAAAAAGAGTCCGATCTGCGCTCCGAGCACCAGGATCGGGGCGAAGAGGCCGCCTGGGGTAGCCGCAGCGTAGGATACCGCGCCGAGGCCGAAGCGGAGGAGAAAGGCTAACGCGAGCAATGTCAGAGGCGCCCCGCCGGAGAGCATCCGCTGCGTGATGTCATCGCCGCCCCCGACCAGCGCGGGCAGGAACCAGGCGAGCGCCCCCACCGCGGCGCTGATCATCGCCGCGCGGGCTTCGACCGGCCAGCGGCCGAGCCGATCTGCGGCGGCGAGCGTCCGCAGCAGCGTGAGATTGTAGAGAGTGCCTGCGACACCCGCGACCGCTCCCAGCACTATGACGAACGGCCACATTTGCACGCCGACATAAGCGAGCGGTTTGACTGCAAAATCGGGTGCCTCGCCCAAAAAGGCCCGCGCCACCGCGATGGCCGCCGCCGAAGCGCCGAGCGCGGCGATTGCAATATGCGCTTCGAACCGCCGGACCAATTCCTCGAGCACGAAGACCGCGCCGGCGATAGGCGCGTTGAAAGCCGTCGCAAGACCGGCGCCCGCACCTGCCGCGAGCAGCACCCTGCAATCCGCCCAATTCCGGCGGAACACCTTTCCGACGAGATGCGCAATCGCTGCACCCATCTGCACGGTGGGACCTTCACGGCCGAGAGCCAAACCCGCGCCGATCGCGAGCACGCCGCCGACAAACTTGACCGGTATCAGGGCAGGTGGCGCCGCGGGCACCTCCTCATTGAGAACAGCCTCGACATGCGGTATTCCGCTGCCCGAAGCGTAAGGGGAATAGCGCCGGACCAGCCATGCAGCGGCTCCAACGGAGAGCGCACAGCCGAGAACGACCAACAGCAAGCCCCAAAGACCGAGGTGCTGCGCCGCGGTAATCAGTGTCGCCCGCCACCGGTCCGCTTCCGCGAGCGCAAGCCGAAAAAGAGCTCCCAGCAGCCCCGACGCGGCCCCCGCGATCGGCGCGAGGAGGCCTAGTACCAGCAGGCTGCCAAACCGGGTTCCGCGCTCGGCGGTTGCCAATTTCGGCCGAGGCTTCATGCGTCGGAAGAGGCTTTTGGTTGGCGAATGACCGCGTTCTGACATAATCACCGCGAACCGCAATGGCTGGTTTCGATCGACCGCAACAGCAAGGAGGGAGGAACATAATGGCGGACAACCTGCACTGGGTTGGCACCTGGACGACGTCACCCGCCCCGGCCGAGAGCGGCGCCTTTAGCAATCAAACCCTCCGCATGACCATGCGCGCCAGTCTCGGCGGCGATACCGTACGCGTGCGGATATCGAACGGCTATGGACATCGTCCGCTGGATGTCGGTGGCGCCTGCATCGCATTGCGCGACGCGGGGCCGGCGATCGTTGCCGGCTCGGACCGGAAGCTCAGCTTCGGCGGTGAGCAGGCGGCGACCATCGCGGCGGGCGCTGTCCTGTTCAGCGACCCGGTAGCGCTCAGCGTGGCTCCGCTATCGGATCTCGCGGTCAGCCTCTACTTGCCGGGCGAGATACCGAACGATTTTCAGATCACCTGCCGTTACGCTCGGCAGACCAACTACATCTCGCCCCCTGGCGATTTTGCCGCGGCGAAGGTGATGCCGATCGCCAGCCTGACCAGCGACTGGTTCTTCGTCTGCGGTATCGATGTGCTCGCCAGCGCCGATGCCGGCGGGATCGTCGCGCTCGGCGACTCACTGACCGACGGCAACATCTCGACGATGGACGCCTTTTGCCGCTGGCCCGACCAGCTCGCTCGCCGCCTTATGGCGCGTCATCGCGGCCGGCCGATGGCGGTGATGAATCAAGGGCTAGGCGGTAACCGCATCCTGTTCGACATCCGCGGTGACAGCGGGCTGCGCCGCTTCGACCGCGATGTGCTGTCCCAACCAGGGGTCACCCACGTCATCGTCATGCTCGGCACCAACGATCTGCGCAACCGTTGGAAGAAGCCGGAAGAGGAACCCACCGCGGCGCAGATGATTGCCGGCCTCAAGCAGATGGTGGTGCGTGCTCACAGCCGCGGGATCAAGATCATCGGCGCCACGCTGACTCCGTTCGGCAACGAGACCTACATGGCCAATGCCTGGAACCCGCGGCGCGAAGAGGTTCGTTTGGCGCTCAACGGCTGGATCCGTGACGGCGGCGCCTTCGACGGGGTGGCCGACTTCGACAAGGCCCTGCGCGATCCCGAGCGTCCGACGCAGATGCTGGCGAAATACGATTGCGACGACGGTCTGCACCCGAGCGATCTCGGCTACAACACGATGGGCGACGCCATCGATCTGTCGTTGTTCGAGTAGCTATTCGGTCCGTCGCGCCGTAAACCCGATGCTACCGTCATCCCGATCCGGAGTGACGGTCACATCCGTAACCCGGGCCCCGTACGGACCCTCTCGACTGGCCTCCACGATCGCCTCAACAGCCTCCAGCGGGCCGGTCACCAGCGCCTCGACGCTGCCGTCGGCCCGGTTGCGCACCCAGCCGCGCAGCCCGAGCCTTGCCGCTATGCGGGTCGTCCACAGTCGATACCCGACTCCCTGTACCCTGCCGGTGACGATGAGCCGAACGGTTTCCATTCGAGCTGGCATTTGGCTCGGCTACTCGAATTCGAGGATGACCTGGTCGACGGCTAGACTGTCGCCGGGATTGGCACGGATGCGCGCGACGCGGCCATCGCGTTCGGCCCGCAGAACATTCTCCATCTTCATCGCTTCGACGATGGCGAGCGCCTCGCCGGCCTTGACCTCCTGGCCTTGCGTGACCGCCACCGAGGCGAGCAGGCCCGGCATCGGCGACAGCAGCAGGCGCGAGGTGTCCGGCGCTTTCTTCTCGGGCATCAGCGCGAGTAGCTCGGCAGCGCGCGGCGACAGCACCTGGACCCGGCGGACGACACCGCGATGCACGAGGCGAAACGCCGACCCCGGCGACCGCTCGATCTGCACAGTCGCGACATGCCGCCCGACGCGCACTCGCAGCAAAGGTTGGCTTGGCTGCCAATCACTCGTCGCTAGGCGGCTGTCGCCATCGATGTCGACACGATAGGCGCCGCCGTCCGGTCGCATACCCGCGACATGCGGCCGACCGTCGAGCAGAATCACGTAATCCTCGAGTATGTCCCGTGGCGTCGCGAGCTTGCCGTCAATCGCCGCCTCGCGCTCGTGCAACCGGCGGCGCGCCAGGGCAGCGGCGAGCAAGATTATCTGGTCGGCCTCGACAATTCCGGACGGCGGGGCGAACCCGTCGGGAAATTCATCGGCTATGAAGGTGGTGGAGAGCGCGCCGGCCTGAAAGCGGGACTTCGCCGCTACAGCCGCGAGGAACGGGATGTTGTGCTGCACGCCAGCGATATAAAACTGGTCCAGCGCGCCGGAGAGCCGGTCGATGGCGGCGTCGCGGTCCGGGCCCGAAGTGACGAGCTTGGCGATCAGTGGATCGTAATGGACGCTGATCTCGCTACCCTCGACGACCCCGGCATCGAGCCGGATTCCGTCCCCGGCCGGTGGGCGATATCGCACAAGCCGGCCGATCGACGGCAGGAAATTGCGGGTCGGGTCCTCGGCATAGACCCGCGCTTCGATCGCCCAACCGTCGAGGCGCACATCCTCCTGCGCGATCGGGAGCGGCTCGCCCGCCGCGATGCGGATCATCAATTCAACGAGATCGAGGCCGGTCACCAGTTCGGTGACGGGATGCTCGACCTGTAGCCGGGTATTCATCTCGAGGAAATAAAAGTTGCGCTGCTGGTCGGCAATGAATTCCACCGTGCCAGCCGAACGGTATCCGACGGCGCGCGCCAGCGCGACCGCCTGCCGCCCCATTGCTTCTCGCGTTTCACGGTCGAGAAACGGGCTCGGTGACTCCTCGACGACTTTTTGGTGGCGGCGCTGGATCGAGCATTCGCGCTCGCCGAGATGGATGATGTTGCCGTGATGGTCTCCGAGCACTTGGATTTCGATGTGCCGCGGCTCTTCAATATATTTCTCGATAAAGATACGCTCGTCGGCGAAGCTCGACTTGGCCTCGCTCGTCGCCGAGCGGAAGCCTTCGCGGACCTCGGCATCGGTCGCGGCGATGCGCATGCCTTTACCGCCGCCCCCCGCGGACGCCTTGATCATGACCGGATAGCCGATGTCGCGGGCGATCGCGACTGCACCCTCGGGATCGGCGATGACGTCGAGGCGGCCGGGCACGCTGGAGACCCCTGCGGCGTGGGCCAGTTTCTTGGAGGCAATCTTGTCGCCTATCGCCGCGATCGCCTCCGGCGTCGGGCCGACGAACGTCACACCCGCTGTTGGGAGCGCCTGGGCGAGGGCAGGATTCTCAGACAGAAACCCGTAGCCGGGGTGGACCGCCTCCGCTCCGCTCTGGCGGCACGCCGCGACGATCCGATCGATCTTGAGGTAGCTCTCGGTCGAGGGCGGAAGCCCGATACGGATCGCTTCGTCCGCCATCTGCACATGCAATGCCTCCGCATCGGCGTCCGAGTACACCGCGACCGTCGCGATCCCCATCCGCCGGGCCGTGCGGATGATGCGGCAGGCAATTTCGCCGCGGTTGGCGATCAGGATCTTTTTGAACAAGCCGAACCTGTCGCGTGTGGCCCCTCACCCTCCCATCGCTGACGCGACGGGTGTGCAAGCGGATTGAGCGGTGACAGGTTGAACCCGCTGGATGGATGAGATCTTAATCGATTTAGCATCGGGGATGTTGCGGTTGCTGGGCTGTGGGATTGGGCAGAATCGCAGCAGCGATCTCCATCCAATCCACAGCTCTGGTGCTCGCTCGGCAGCGAACGGGGCTGAGCCGGTGCCGCTGCGGATGGATGTATCCAAGCTCGACATCGGCTCTGACAGGTCGCTCCACGGCATCGGCAGACCCTCCCGCCGATAATTCAGACGTGTCACCCATCTACCCGCTCTATTTTGTTACCTATCTATCCGGTGCGCGCACACCCCGTTGCTCTCGCCGCAAGCGGGGCGAGGGAGATTGCACTCCACTCAGCCGCGCGCCAGCGCGTAGATCTGGGTTCCTCCCGGCGGTGGCGGGTGGGCGGTCCAGGTCGTGCCGCCGTCGAAGCTGCTGTAGACCTCGCCGCCGTTGGTGGCGCACGACATCCGCTCCGGCCGGCGCTCGTCAAAAGCCAGCGTGAACATCGTGTGCGCCGGCTTGACCCCCATCTCGACGCGCGTCCAGCTGTCGCCCCCGTCGGAGCTGCGCAACAGCACGCCCACTTCGCTTTGGAACCCGGCTCCGGCCGCGACCCAGAGCTTGCGCGGAGTCCCCGGCACCTCGCGGATGTCGCGGCAGTAGATCTGCCCCTTGGGGTTGAGCGGCTCGAGCGGCATCGGCCGCCAGTGGTCGCCATGGTCGGCGCTGTGGAACATGCCGGCCCGGCTGATGCCGATGACCGTGCCGGGACGCCAGCGGCTCACCAGCACGCCGTGCATGTCGACCGTGTCGTCGTTGACGTATTGGCCGTGGCTCAAATTCTCCCAATGCTCACCGCCATCGGTCGAGCGGAGCATGCCGCCGACCTCGATCGCGGCATAGATCAGCTCAGGCTCGCTGGCGCTGGCGTCCATCTTCAGCACCCGTTTCGCCGGATTGGCGCCCGGCGCGGTCGTAATCTCGGGGAAGCGCACACTCACCGGCAGCCTCGTCCAGCGTTCGCCGCCATCGTCACTGCGGTAGATCTCGCAGTTCTCATAACCGATGAACATCACCTCGGGATCGTGCGGGTGGAACAGAAACGACCACACCGGCAGACCGTGATCGGGCACATCGATCTTTTCCCAGTGTTCACCGCGGTCGGCGCTGCGATAGGGCCCCGCTTGGGTGCCGGCGTAGACCATCTCGGGCTTGTGCGGATGCACCACCAGATCGCGCACCGCCGGGGCCTCGGGTAAGCCGCGCTGCAGCGGCTCCCACTCGTTGCTGCTGTCGGCCATGCGGAAGAGACCGGAGTGAACCGCCCTGCCGGGCGCGGTTTCGCCGGCCAGGCCCAGATAGATGAGACCATCGGTCGTCATAGGATGTCCTCCCTCTGTTTATCGCATGAAGCGAGAATAAGCGCCGCAACCGCGCCGCGGCAAGAGACCCCTCAGCGGATGATCAGAACATCGCAGAGCGCGTGCTCGACCAGTTCGCGCAGAGCGGCAATGCGCGTCTCTTCGGTTGACGCTTCGGCCACCAACAGGCGGCAATCGAGCTCGATGATCCGCCCCCGCAGAGCCGCCGGCTCCGAGGCCGCTGTCTCGGTCTGAAGAGTCAGCGAATGTCTTGCCACAAGTCCGGAGACCCACGCCGCAAAATCGTCGGATGCGGCGAGGTCGGCGGTCGCGGCGACGGTCAAATTGCCACTGCCGAAACCGGCGATTTGCGCCGCCAGGTCGAGCGCCCGCTCCGCCTCCGGGCCGCGCCGGTGCAGCAAGGCGAAGACCGATCCACCGGACTCCCATGCGCGCTTCGCCAACAGGAATGGCCGCGCGATGATCGCCAGCGACGACCACCAGCGCGACGGGACGCGAAAATGAGCACCGACCGGCCGCGTCGACGCCCCGGCCACGACCAAATCGTTTTCTGCGCCGTCGACGGCATCGAAGGCGAGCGGGCCTCGCGCCACCTCGAACGACCATTTCACACCGTGGCGCTCCGCTGCTATTGCAAGTTCGCGCCGGGTTCGTTCGACAAACGCGCGAAAATGGTCCTCCACATGGTCTCTGGTCAGCGGCTGAAGACCTGAGCCGAGCGCGACTTGTCGCGCGAAGGGCAGACAGGCGAGACCGACGAGTTCCTCGTCCTCGACGAAGATCCCGTGCAACGGAACCTGCCAGCGCGCTGCCAGGCGCGCTGCAGTGTCGATTGCCGTCCGAGTCTCCGACGCGGCATCGAGCGGGATGACCACACGTTTGATCGAATGCGTCATGTGCGGGCCAGGGTAAGAGAGGCGGCGCGCGCCAGCTCTGTGGCTTTGGCGGTGAACGCGTCGAGCCGCCCGGCGATCCGATGGTTGAGCGTGCCCGCTGGATAGTTGCCCTCGGCGTCTGGCTCGCCGGCGGGAAGACCGGTCAACAAGCTCAAGCCCTGATCGACGGTCTCGATCGGAAAGATCCGGAAGCTTTCCTTCGCCGCCGCTGCGACGACATCCTGGCGGAGCATCAGGTGCTTGACGTTGGTCGCCGGAATGATCACCCCTTGCCGGCCGCTGAAGCTGGTAGCGCCGCAGGCGTCGAAAAAGCCCTCGATCTTCTCATTGACGCCACCGATCGCCTGGATCCGGCCGTGCTGGTCGACCGAGCCCGTGACCGCGAAGGACTGCTTGATCGGCGCTTCGGCGAGCGCCGACAGCAGCGCGAAGAGTTCGGCGGCCGAGGCGCTATCGCCGTCGACCCCGCCATAGGACTGCTCGAAGACGAGGCTGGCGTTGAGCGAAAGCGGCCGTGTCTTGCCGAAGCGCCCGCCGAGAAAGCCGGAGAGGATTAGCACCCCCTTGGAATGCAACGGTCCGCCGAGCTCGACCTCGCGCTCGATATCGACGACTTCGCCGCGGCCGAGCCGCACCCGGGCGGTGATGCGACTGGGATTGCCAAAGCTGAGACCGCCGAGCGTCATGACCGAAAGCCCGTTGACCTGGCCGATTTCGTCGCCGTCGGTCTCGATGCGGATTGTCTTGCGTCCGATCTCTTCCTGCAAGCGACGGTAGATCCGGTCACCGCGGCGAAACTGCGCATCGATCGCGCGTTGCACCTCCGCCGCCGTGACGATCTGCTTGCCGGCGCTCGCGGCAACCTGGTCGGCCTCCTGCAGCAGATCGACAATCTCGCGCAGCCCTGTCGACAGCCTGTCGGCATCGCCGGCGAGGCGCGAAGCCCGCTCGATCACCCGCGCGACCGCGCCACGGTCGAGGGGCAGTAGACGGTTTTGACGCACGACGCTGGCGACAAACCGCGCGTAAAGCACCGTCGATTCCGGCGTGCGCTCGACACGGTCGTCGAAATCGGCAGGGATCTTGAACAGGTCCTTGAAGTCGTCGTCGACAGCGCTGAGCAGGTAATAGAGCGCCGGCGGACCGAGCAGTACGATCTTGACGTCGAGAGGGATCGGCTCGGGCTGCAGCGAGACCGTGCTCGCCAGGCTCAACAATTGTTCCAGGCTCTCAATGCGGATCTCGCCGGCATTGAGCGCGCGTTTTAGAGATGCCCAGCCGAAATTCCCCGCCAGCAGCCGCTGGGCATCGAGAAGCAGATAACCGCCATTGGCACGATGCAATGCCCCGGGCGCAAGCAGATTGAAGTCGGTGACGAGCGCACCGAAGCGTGCAATGTGCTCGACCCGGCCGACCAGCGTCTGATGGGTCGGATTGTCCTCGAAGACGACCGGGGCGCCTTGCTGGGCGCTGTTGTCGACAAGGACATTGACCTGGTAGCGCCGGAAGCGGTTCTCGGCGACGGCCTCCTCGACTGGGGCCGGCACCGGCACCCCTGGCGCGGGGGCCGGCGCTTGCGGCAGAAAATCGTCGGCGTTCTCTTTGATGTCGCGCTCGATGGCGTCGAGGTACTGCATGATTTCGGGCAGGTCGCGATAGCCGGCACGCAGCTCGTTCATCATGGTTGCGATTGCAGCGCCGGTGGTCTCGCGATTGAGCTCGCGTACCGCCTCGCGATGCTCGCGCTCCCATTGCGGGACCTTCTGCATCACCGCTTCGAGCTCGCCCTGCACCTCCTCCAAGTCGTGTTGGATCTGCTCACGCTCGGCGGCTGGCAGCGCTTCGAACATCTCCGGCGTCAATACCTTGCCGTCACGGCGCGGCGCGAGCGCCAAACCCATCGGCGTGCGCAGCAAGGTGATGCCCTTTTGTTCGGCACGACGCTGCAGCGCGCCAAAACCCTCGTCGCTGCGTCCTCGGAACTGCTGCTCGATGACATCGCGCCGCGCCCGGTAGTCATCGCGCTCGAAGGCCGCCGGCAAGGTGACGCGCAATTCGTCAACGAGCCGTTTCATCCCATCGCGCAGGCCGACAGCGCGCCCGGGCGGCAATTGCAGACGACGGGGTTTCTGCGGGTCGGTGAAGTTGTTGACGTAACACCAGTCGGGCGGCTCTGGCATGCCCATCGCCTGGCGCCGCAAGAGGTCCTCTATGACCGTGTGTTTGCCGGTGCCGCTGGGGCCGAGAGCATAAATATTATAGCCTTTGCGTCGCATCGCAACGCCGAACTCCAGCGCCTCGACCGCGCGATCCTGGCCGATAGGCCCCGGCGGGTCCGCGAGCTCGCTGACCAGCTCGAACCGTAACTCGCTGGGATCGCAAGGCCGGTACAGGAGCGCCACCGGAAGCGGCTGTCCCGGCTCAGCAGCCGGCATAGCGACCGGATCCGGTCCTGCAGCGGCCAAATCGGTGTCTTCAGAGGGCGTCATTCGAACGTGCTTTCTAGGGATTTGCGGCTGCTCGCGACGAGCGATCATTGGCATACATCAGAGGCCTCCCGCAACCGCCGGCACTATCGCCCTTCTCTGTCCCTCACCGTCCCCATTTGGGCTTTTTGATCCAAGTCAATGCGCCCTATGCTTGACCTCGCCACCGTCCAGATCTTCTTGGCCGATCTTCGGCCCCGATTCGTCGCGCGGAGCAAGACGAACCCACTGCAAGGCCTGAGCTGCGCCGCATCCGCAGTTTTTTGAGATAAGCGTGTCAGGTGCGTTGTGTGGCGGCCGCTTAGCTCCCAGGTGTCAGGAACAAGACATGCTTGTTTGGATCGTCCGACTTGTGATGTTTATCGCAAGCATTATAACCGGTTGGTTTGTAGCGCGCGATACTGCCAGTATCGACGTGATCGAAATGGTGGTTTCGCTTTTATTGATCATCTTCTTTCTTGCGGTGGGAGCATTCTGGCCATATCTGGTGGTCTGGTTTGCCGAGCGGCGCGCTGCACCCGACCCGTGCTAGAGCTGGCCGCAGGAACGCCCGTCCCAGCGCCTAGCAGGATGCGGAAAAAAGCCGAGAATGTGGCAGATATTGGGGTACAACAGGCCCTGCGTGCGAGATGTTGGGGGCATCGATGCGTAGTGGGGACCGGAACACGGGGGCACTGTTCAGTTACGTGAGCTGTGAGGCGCGGGTGGCCAAGGACCACCCACTGCGGGCGATTCGCGAGATCGTCAATGCCGCGTTGGCGGCGCTGTCGCCGGAGTTCGAGAAGCTCTACGCGCGGTGCCAGTCCTGCGTTTCTCGCTACGTTCGCCCATGCCAGTGCTGAAAGGGAAACAAATGATACTGCAGGTAAAAGCGCTTGCTCCGTTTGTCGCAGGATTGATGGTAGCGGCGTCGGCGCAGGCCCAATTGCTGCCGACCTGGGAAACGCACATCACCCTTACTCAGCAAGACCTCGACATGATCCGCGGCACCGTGACCAATCAGGTCCACGGTAAGCCGGTAGGGACCAAGGCTACCTGGACCAACTCTGTTTCGGGCAATTCGGGGTCGATCAAACTGGTCAGGAAGCTGATTCGGAACAGCCAGCAATGTGAGCGAATTAAATATACGGTGCGCTCGGGCGGCACGCCCGTCTACATTGAGCAATATTATTTCATCAGTTGCCTACAGCCGGACGGGACTTGGAAAATCGCGTGAGCTTGGCTGTCCGGAAGCATTGTGATGGACCCAGTATTGACAGACGAGATCATCTCAATCCTCGACAACGCAATAGACATAACGATCGCGACTGTCCGGCAAGACGGTTATCCGCAAGCCACGACCGTCAGCTATGTCAACGACGGTCTCAAGATCTATTTTGGCTGCGCGGCGGAATCTTAGAAGGCGAAAAACCTTGCCCGCATCAGGAAGATCTCGCTCACCGTCAACCTGCCCTATGCGAGTTGGAAGGAAATTCGCGGTCTCTCGATCGGCGGCAGCGCGGAGCGCGTCACCGACCCGCAAGAGATGGACCAAGTCAGTCAGCTAATGTTCGAGAAGTTCCCGCAGATCGCAGGCTATGCGCCGGCCGAGCTGGAGCAGATCGTGCTGTTCCGGGTTACGCCGGAAATCATCTCCGTTCTCGACTATCGCAAAGGCTTCGGGCACACCGATCTGGTCAAAGTCGGCGGTTGAACGGATGGGGCGCGCGGAGGTGCCCCGAAGCATGTCGACGTCCGAGCAGAAAACGCAAAGCCATGGCCCGGACGTCGAACTGAGCGCCGGGCCGCAAGAGCCGCAGGCCGGCCTCCCGGCCGTCATCGAACACGCTCCGCCGCCCAGGAGACGGAGGGGGCGAGTTTCGATCCTCGCTGCGTTATTGCTGATCGTCGCCGGAGCAGGCGTCGGCTGGTTCTGGTGGCATCAGCATCAGCTGCGGTTGCCGCCTGGGCTCGCATTCGGAAATGGCCGTCTCGAAGCCGACGAAATCGATATCGACACAAAGTTCGCCGGCCGCATCGCCAAGCTTTTTGTCGATGAAGGCGACATGGTGAAGGCGAGTCAGGTGGTTGCTGTGATGGATACGCGGGATCTGGAAGCTTCGCTGAAGAAGTCCGAGGCGCTGGTAAATCAGGCGCAGCGCGTGCTCGACGAGGCGAAAGCGAACCTCGTGCAGCAGCAGACCCAGTTAAAGCTCGCGCAACAGGAGCTCGACCGCACAACTGCGCTGGTGCCCAAGGGCTTTGCCACGGTCGAACTACTCGATCAGCGACGGCAACAGATGAACGCCGCCGTCGCCGCGGAAAATGCGGCGACCCAACGGGTTGCCGAGGCGCAGCATGCGCTCGACGCCGCCACGCACGATGTCGAACTGTATCGGGTCAACATCGAGGACAATACCCTCATCGCGCCGCGCGAGGGACCGATCGAATACCGCGTCGCCAATGTCGGCGAGGTGCTGCCGGCAGGCGGCAAGGTCTTCACGATGCTCGACGCCTCCTATGTCTACATGGACATCTACCTGCCGACGGCCGAAGCCGGGCGGATCAGGATCGGGTCCGACGCCCGCATCGTGCTCGACGCCTATCCCGACCATGTCATCCCGGCCAAGGTCGTGTTCATCGCCAGCCAGGCGCAGTTCACGCCGAAAACCGTTGAGACCAAGACCGAGCGCGACAAGCTGATGTTCCGGATAAGGGTGCGGATCGATCCCGATCGGCTCGAGGGTCGCGCGGCGATTGTCAGAAGCGGGCTGCCGGGTCTCGCCTATGTGGCCACGGACCCCTCGGTCGCCTGGCCGCCCGGCTTGCGGCCGAGTGCGCCGCCGAGCATCCCACCCCCGGTCTCGCGATGAACGAACGGATCGCGTGCGTCGAGGATGTAACCCAGCGTTACGGCAAGGTGGCGGCGCTCGACGCCGTCATGCTGGCTCTTCCGGCCGGGTGCACGGTCGGGCTGATCGGGCCCGACGGCGTCGGCAAGTCGTCACTGCTCGCCATCATTGCCGGCGCGCGACAGATCCAATCGGGAAAGGTCAATGTACTCGGCGGTGATATGGCGCAATCGGCACATCGCGCCGCCGTCTGTCCGCGCATCGAGACGGCCCGCAGCAGCACGTAGGGAAACTGGCGTCCTACCGCGGCGCCGATCTGCGCCACGAGTCGCACCGACGCCAAACGGTCGAGCCGCGACATCAGCGAGTCGTGCAACGTTGTGGGGATCACGAGCGCCACGCCGCTCTCCAC
>Ga0318517_10000065_pt1 | contig 16041 bp, 16 predicted proteins | sample GRESIP176b2f21_FD_203661 | JGI IMG/M metagenome (GOLD analysis project Ga0318517, IMG submission 203661) | Tropical soil microbial communities from Luquillo Experimental Forest, Puerto Rico - GRE.SIPMG.176b2f21 | ecosystem: Environmental > Terrestrial > Soil > Tropical forest > Bulk soil... | reverse complement strand
GTCCACGGCCACGACTCGCAATTCCGGTGCCTGTGCGGCTAACTCGGCAACCGTGAGATCCCAGCAGTCGGCGGCATGTGCGCCACCGTGCACCAGGACGAGGCCGGGCAGTGCCATCCGATGACTGTATGCGGGATCAGTTGCCGCGCAGTACGCCGCGGAGGAACAGATTGACGGCGTATTGCAGGTGGCGCTCCTCTTCCGCGGCGCTGCGGAAGATGCCGCAATCGGCCAGCCGCGAGGGCAGGTGTTCGACCAGCGCGATGAAGTGGCCGGCGGTCAGCTCGAGATCTTCCACCTCGATTGTTCCGGCTTCTTGGTGGTGGCGAAGCAAGTCCATCACCTGTCGGTGGCGTGCCGACCAGGTCATGGAGTGCGCACTGACCGCGAATTCGGGAAACCGTGCCGACTCGTTCATCGCGATTCGCTTCAGACGCACGATGTCCGGGTCGATCGCTCGCGCCAGTCCGGAGCGGCCGATCGCAACCAGCGAGGTCCGCAGGTCGCTGTCGGCCATCTCGTTGCTGGATTCGCGCTCGGTCGTGCGGGTGAGCGCCCAGGGAATGACGTCGAGGAAGACCGCACGCTTGTCCGGATAGCGGGCGTAGAGCGTGCGCCGAGTGATGCCGGCCGCTCTGGCGATCGCTTCCATGGTGGTGCCGTCATAGCCGTATTTGACGAACGTCGCGACGGCGGCCTTGCGCAGTTTTTGATGCAGCTTCTTGGCTTCGGCCTGTGTCGGCCGTCCGCGTCGGGTCGTCGTCACCACGCCAGAAGTATACAGTAGCGTATAAATACTCGTTGGTACGACGCACGACAGTCAGGGGTTACCGTGACCATCACGCAGTCCTTCATCGATGGCGAGTCGGTGGCCTCGGCAGAGCTGTACGACAACATCGACCCGGCTACCGGCCTATCCCTGGGGCCCGTGGCGCGCGGCGGCAGCGACGAGGTCGATCGCGCCGTCGCCGCGGCGCGACTGGCTTCGACGCGGTGGCGAGACACGTCGCCGGCGGCCCGGGCAACGCTGTTGACCCGGATCGCCGATCTGATCGACCAAAACCACCAGCGGTTGGCGCGGATGGAAAGCGAAGACACCGGAAAACCTCTAAGCCAGGCACGCGCGGATGCCACCGTCGCCGCGCGGTACTTCCGCTTCTACGGCCACGCCATCGACAGCTACTACGGCCAAACCATTCCGCTGTCAACGGATCTGCACGTGTACACCCGCCGCGAGCCGTTCGGTGTCACCGGCCACATCGTCGCCTGGAACTATCCGATGCAGTTGCTGGCGCGCGCCGTGGCACCCGCGATCGCGGTCGGCAATTGCGCCGTGGTCAAACCGGCGGACGAAACACCCCGCACCGCGGTGGAATTGGCAGGCCTCGCGGTTCAGGCCGGCCTGCCGACCGGGGTGTTCAACGTGGTGACCGGAATCGGCGCCGAGGCCGGTGCCGCTCTGGCGGCACATGCCGATGTCGATCACCTCGGCTTCGTAGGATCGACCCAGGTTGGATCGGTGGTCGCCCACGCCGCCGCCGATCGCGTCGTGCCAACCACCCTGGAATTGGGCGGTAAATCTCCGCAAATCGTTTTCCCCGATGCCCATCTGGGGCGTGCCGCGGAGTCGATTGCGAAGGCGATCCTGCAGAACGCGGGTCAAACATGCTCGGCCGGCTCGCGGCTGCTGGTGCACGATTCGGTTCACGACACATTGGTCGACATGGTCTGTCAGCTCTTGTTATTGGCAACGATCGGCCCCGGAGTCGAAGACCACGATCTCGGACCGCTGATCTCGCGCAAGCAGCAGCACCGGGTGCGATCGATGATCTCCGACAACGTCAAAGGCGAAATCCTATGCGGCGGAGAACCCCCACGGGATGAACGGCTGGCTGATGGCGCGTACTTTGCGCCCACGGTGATCTCCGATGTCGACCCGGCGTCGCCGATCGCACAGGAGGAGATCTTTGGCCCCGTGCTCACCGTGAACAGATTCTTTGGTGAGGAAGAGGCCATCGGGCTGGCCAACGGCACACAGTATGCGCTGCTCGGCGCGGTGTGGACCACCGACCTATCCCGCGCCCATCGGCTCGCGGCCGAGATCCGGGCGGGCCAGGTCTATGTCAACACCTACGGCGCCGGCGGCGGCGTGGAACTGCCATTCGGCGGCTTTAAGAAGTCGGGGTATGGCAGAGAGAAGGGCTACGAGGCGCTCGATACTTTTACGGCCACCAAAACGGTGGTTGTGCGCCTGTGACACAGCGGGCGCTCCCGTACGATTCGTCCTCGCAATGACCCTGCACCGCCCGGCTGCAAAGGAGAAACCATTGGATCGCGAAACATACCAGCGAGGACTTGAAATCCGGTCCGCCGTGCTGGGCGAGGAATACGTCAACCAGGCGCTGTCCAACACGAACGACTTCACCAAACCGTTGCAGGATCTCATCACCGAGTATTGCTGGGGGGCGGTATGGGGGCGTGAAGGGCTGGCCCTCAAGACGCGCAGCATGCTCAATCTGGCCATGATTTCGGTCCTCAACCGGCCCAACGAATTACGGACGCACATCAAGGCGGCACTGACCAACGGCGTCACCCGTGATGAAATCCGCGAGATATTCCTCCAGGTCGCCATCTACGCCGGCGTGCCGGCAGCGGTGGACAGCTTTCGCATCGCGAGCGAGGCGTTCGCCGAAGTGGACCAGGGCTAGGGGCGCGTGATGCAGGTCGGGTTTATCGGGTTGGGAAACATGGGCTTTCCCATGGCGCGTCGCCTCATCCAGGAGAACCACGATGTCGTGGCCTTCGATACGCACGGCCCGGCGCTCGAGCGCATCGTCGCCCTCGGCGCGCATGCCGCGTCATCGTCCAAGGAAGTGGCCGATCGCGCCGAGACGGTCATGGCCAGCCTGCCGTCGCCGGCCGCGTCGCTCGCGGTCGCAACCGGCGACGGGGGCGTGATCGAGGGCTCGCGTGTCAAGCGCTATGTCGACCTGTCAACCGTGGGAAGCCAAACGGCGGCGCAAATCCATCGCCTGCTGGCCGAACGGAACATCGTGGCGATCGACAGCCCGGTCAGCGGCGGCGTCGGTGGAGCGGAAAAGGGGGCGCTCGCGGTCATGGTGTCGGGCCCCCGCAACGAATTCGACGTCATACGGACCGCACTCGAGGCGATCGGCCGGCCGCTCTACATCGGCGAAAAGCCCGGCTCGGCACAGACGATGAAACTCGCCAACAACATCTTGGCGGCCAACGTCTTGGTAGCCACCGCGGAGGTCATCGTGATGGGCGTCAAGTCCGGCCTGGATCCCGGCGTGATGATCGAGGTGCTCAACGCGGGTTCCGGCGCGACGAGCGCAAGCCGCGACAAGTTTCCCCGGGCGATCCTCCCGCGCACATTCGATTACGGTTTCGCCACCGGGCTGATGGTCAAAGATGTGCGACTGTATCTCGAGGAAGCGAAAGCGCTTGGCGTGCCGGCCGACGTCGCCGAAACGATCGGTCGGCTCTGGGAAACCGCCGCGCATGATCAAGGTCCCGATGCCGATTTCACGACGGTGATCAAACCGTTCGAAAAGGCCGCCGGCGTCACTGTGGGCCGGGTTGGCCCACCGCCGTCGGGCTAGCTTCGATTCCAACAGGCCACGCAACTGATCCCAGCAGGTGCCTCACGGTTGGACGGTCGTGCGCGTGCCGAGCGGCTGCGCGTGGGGCCAGCCGAAAAGCCATGCGGCGACGAGGAAGCACACCGCGCCGAAAAACGTGCCGATGTTGGCCCACACCAGACTGACGTCGGTCCCCGAGCGCAGCACCAGCGCGCTCACGGCCGAGACGCCGAACAGGATGGATCCGGTCAAGTTGAGGAAAGCGATGCGCTGCGAAGCGTTTGCAACGTGGGAATGCCGCCGTGCCCGAACCTCGGGGACGACCGCGATGGTCGAGGAGATCAGGAACGCTAAAGAACCGACGATGTCCGGCACCCACACCTCGGTGTCAACCACCTCTGGGCGCGCCCCGATCGTGAGAACCGCGTCCATGGTGTTGATGTTGAACAGCACGGTCCCCACCAATTGGATGGCCGCGGCCAGCCAGTCGGCAGTGCGAGCCCGCAAAGGGAGCGAACGCCGCTCGGCCTCGGGCAGTTCACGGCGAGCGAGAACGAACTGAAGGGTCGCGGCGGCCGTGAAGAACACCGCCCCGATCGCATAGGTCACCGCTGAGAGCAACGGCGGCGATGCCGGCAGCAGCGACAGCAAAACTCCGAGCGCGAAGAGTGCCGCGCCGACCACGAACAGAAGACCGGTCCAGCGCACCATGGACGGCGCAGGGCCCGCACCACTGATCGGTAGTTGGTGACGCAGAAAGCTACGAAGGTTCGGCATTGCTTCGCACATGTTAGCCGTGGCGCCCGCTTCCGGCCGCCAGAAGCAGGTGGCCTGGCGCGATGCGGATGACCCAAATCCGGCACCACTGAAGGTCCGCCTCAGCCCGTCATGCACCCGCTGGTGGCGGCACGAGAATGGTATTATCCAGTTTGAAGAACGGCACTTGCTACAGTGGCCGCAAAATCGATGCCTACCAGGGCCGATGAATAACCGAAACGCTTACCGGAAAGACCGTTGATTGGCGATCAGAGAGAATGTTAGATTATCTATCAGATGACCCGACAGGGCTCACTTTGGCTACCCGAGCCGAAGGATGGCTTTCGTGATCGAACACGCTGACGGAACCCGCACGCCGGTGATCGACGCCAGCGTGCACATCTTCTTTCCGTCCAACAAAGACCTGCGCTCCTTCCTGCGCGAACCGTTCAAGAGCCGCGGCTTCCCCGACTACGAAATGGACTGGTACGGCGCTCCGGGCAGCGAATACGCGCCGAACACCCGGGGCCCAGACCGCCAGTATCCAGGCTCGGATCCGGAATTGGTTGCCAATGAACTGTTTTCGAAGCGCGGGGTTGATGTGGCGGTCCTGCATCCGATGGGACGCGGCATCATGCCCGACCGGCACCTGGGCACCGCGCTGCATGCGGCCCACAACGAGATGATGGTGTCGCGGTGGCTGGACTCCGACGAGTTCGGCGACCGCTTCCGCGGCACCATCCGGGTCAATCCCGACGACATCGCCGGCGCGGTGCGCGAGATCGAAAAATGGCGTGCGCACCCGCGCGTGGTCCAGGTTGGCGTGCCGCTGCAATCCCGTGAGCTCTACGGCAAGCCACAGTTCTGGCCGCTGTGGGAAGCGGCCGCCGACGCGAATCTTCCGGTCGCGGTGCACATTGAAACGGGCGAAGGCATCGGATTCCCGCCGACGCCTTCCGGCCACACCCTGACCTACGAGCAATACGTCAGCTTCATGGCGCTGAATTACATCTATCACCTGATGAACATGATCGCCGAGGGTGTGTTCGAGCGCTTTCCGAGCCTGAAGTTCGTGTGGGCCGATGGTGCCGCGGACTTCCTGACGCCATTCATCTGGCGGATGGACACGTTCGGCCGGCCGCACCTGGAACAGACGCCGTGGGCCCCGCGCATCCCGAGCGACTACATCCCCGGCCACGTGTATTTCGTGCAGGGCAGCCTCGACGGCCCCCCCGACGTCGAATACGCCCGTGAGTGGTTCGGCTTCACCGGCAAAGAGGACATGGTGATGTTCGGCTCCAGCTACCCGCACTGGCAGTGCGGTGACATCACGAAGCTGCCCACAGCGCTGTCCACCGAACAACGCGACAAGCTGTGCTGGCGCAACGCGGCCAACCTGTACGGGATCGACATTTCGGTCGACCTCGCGGCGGGCTAGTCGCAGAATGTTGAGAGGGAGACTGAGGAGATCGAGGTGACAACGACCCACACGCAGGAACGTGTTCCTGCCGCCGAGCGCATAGCCGTCCGGTGCGTCGACTCGGACGTCCACCCGGTGCCCAAACGCGGCGAGATCACGCCGTACATCCCCGAGCCGTGGCGCAGCAAGTACTTTCTGCAGCACAAGGTGGGCGAGCTCATTTACTACGACGCTCCCGACTACGCGCACGCCTTCGCGATGCGCACGGATACTTTCCCGCCCGACGGGGAGTTCCCCGGGAGCGACCCGGACATGGCCTTCCGTCAGCTGATCATGGAGGCCGGCTCCGACATCGCCATCCTGGAGCCCGCCGGCCGTTCGCCGCGCCTGCCCGAAGCCAACCAGGCGTTCTCGAGCGCGCTCAACGATTGGCAGGCAAACCACTGGCTCGACAGCCACAACAACTGGCACGAGCGCTGGCGCGGGTCGATCTGCGTGGCGATCGAGGATCCCGACGGTGCGGTCCGCCAGATCGAGAAGTGGGCCGGACACCCGTACATGGCGCAGATCCTGATCAAGGCCGAGCCGCGGCCGTCGTGGGGCCACCCGAATTACGACCCCATCTGGGCGGCGGCCACCAAGCACGACATCACCGTGAGCTGCCACCTCTCGCGCAGCAATTACGAGTTATTGCCGACGCCGCCGGTGGGCTTTCCCAGCTACAACCACGACTTCATGGTGACCTACTCGCTGCTGGCCGCCAACCAGGTGATGAGCCTCATTTTCGACGGTGTCTTCGACCGATTCCCGATGCTGCGAATCGTGTTCGTCGAGCACGCGTTCAGCTGGATCCTGCCGCTGATGTGGCGCATGGACGCGATCTACGAAGCCCGTAAGTCGCGGATGGACATCAAGCGCAAGCCATCGGAGTACGTCAAGGAGCACATCAAGTTCACCACGCAGCCGCTGGACTACCCGGAGGACAAGACCGAGTTGACCCGCGCGTTGGAGTGGATGGAGTGCGACAAGATCCTGCTCTTCTCCTCGGACTACCCGCACTGGACTTTCGACGACCCGCGCTGGCTGGTGAAACATCTTCCCAAAGCGGCCCGGGAAGCGGTGATGTACAAGAACGGGATCGCGACCTACCACCTTCCGGAGACCGTGCCGGTCCTCGAGGGCCAGGTCCGGGTGCTCTGAATTGACGGAACCAACCCCCGCGCGGCCCCAGCCCCGACTTGCACAGGGCCGCGAGCATGTCGTCGCCACCGTGGACGAAATCCCGCCGGGCAGCCACAAGCTGGTTCCTATCGGGCGGCACGGCGTCGGTGTCTACAACGTCAACGGCAACTTCTACGCCATCGCGAATTACTGCCCGCACCAAGGTGGCCCGCTGTGCTCGGGGCGCACCCGGGGACGCACGATCGTCGACGAGACCGTCCCCGGTGACGCGGTCATGGTGCGGGATCTCGAGTACATCCACTGCCCTTGGCATCAATGGGGTTTCGAGTTGGCGACTGGGACCACCGCGGTCAAGCCGGAGTGGAGCATCCGCACCTATCCGGTGCGGGTCGTCGGCACTGACGTTCTGGTGATGGCGTGACTGTGTCTTGTATCGAAGTGAACGGCGGAAACGTTGTCTACGAGATCCTCGGTGACGCGGGCGATCTCATCGTCCTGACGCCGGGCGGCCGGTTCAGCAAGGAAATCCCGGGGCTGCGTCCGCTGGCCGAGGCGCTGGTCGCGGGCGGCTATCGGGTGTTGCTGTGGGACCGGCCCAATTGCGGTGCCTCCGACGTGCAGTTCTACGGGCAAAGCGAGTCGCACATGCGCGCCGAGACCCTGCACGGCCTGTTGGGCGCGCTCGGTGTGCAACGGTGCATCCTCGCCGGAGGATCCGGTGGCGCAAGGGATTCCATGCTCACGACGATGCTCTACCCCGAGCTGGTCGAGGAGCTCGTGGTGTGGAACATCGTCGGCGGCATTTACGGCACGTTCGTGCTGGGTTCCTTCTACATCGTCCCGAGCATTCTGGCGGCGCGCGGAACCGGAATGGACGCTGTGGTCAAGGTGTCCGAGTGGCGCGATCGCATCGAGGAGAACCCGAACAACAAACAACGATTCCTCGACTTCGACCGCGACGACTTCCTCAAGGTGATGCTGCGCTGGCTCAACGCGTTCGTATCCAAGCCCGGCCAGACCATCCCCGGTGTCGAGGACGAAATGTTCGACCGCATCAAGGTTCCCACATTGATCATTCGCGGCGGGGAGAACGACTGGGATCATCCCAAGCGGACGTCGCTGGAGGTCAGCTGCCTGATCAAGGGATCGAAGCTGATCGATCCGCCGTGGCCGGAGGACGCGTGGGAGCGGGCGTCCGAAGAGCGCGCGGCGGGTAGGGTGCAGCACTTCAACATGTTCGACACGTGGGTGCTGGCGGCGCCCGCGATTCTCGAATTCCTGGGCTCCTGAAGGCCGCTGATGCGTTTACACGGTGCGGATGTGAACCTCACAGTTGAGCGAGGCCTCGAGGGCCGTATGGATCCGGCTTTCCGGGATCCGCTCGAGGTCGGCTTCGCGCAGCGTCACGTAGACAATGTCGTAGCCGTCGTCGCCGGGCGACCGGACAATCTGGCCGGTGAGCCCGAACGCGGACAGCACACCGCGCGCGTCGTCGTCGGTTCCCCGGCTGATAAAGGTGACCACGCCGGCCACCGGGTCAGTACCAAAGGCTTTGGCGCACAGGTCAATTCCTGTCTGCTTGACGGAGCCTACATCGTCACCGCCGATGAGCAGCTCGACCTCACGACGGCTGGCCGGCATGGCCGCGAGATCGTTCTCGACTGCGCCCGCGCCGAGCTCGTCAACAAGCCCGAGGAGCGCAGCCATGCCCTGGCTTAACTGTGCAGCCGTGAGCGCACCGGAGGGGTCGACGTTGACGCGCACCACCGCAGTTCGCATGTGCGCAAGACTAACCGCGACAACTTTTACAGCGGGGAGCTAGCCGATGGAAACCAGCGCCGCGCCGGCCATCACCGTCACCAGCTTGCCCGGTTTCCCGTCCCGGCTGCTTGGCGATCGGCCCGGCCACTCGCGGGAGGCCTACCAGGCTTACCGGGAGCTCGGCGGCTACCATCCCCTCGCCGACATCGACGACCTGCTCGGCGAAGTCGAGCGCAGTGGGCTGCAAGGCCGCGGCGGCGCCGCCTTTCCGCTCGCGGTCAAGTTGCGCGCCGTCCGCGACAACGGGCGCCTGGCCGGTGGCTGTGTGGCAGTCGCCAACGGCGAGGAGGGCGAACCGGCCTCGATCAAGGACCGATGGTTATTGCGGCACCGGCCGCACCTGGTTCTCGACGGGCTGCGAATGGCCGCGGCGTTGGTGTCGGCCGACCGCGCCTACGTCTACGTGTCCGACGCCGAGTCCGCCCACAGCGTGGAGACCGCTCTGGCGGAACATGCGTTCGGCGACCTCACGATTGAGCTGTTCAAGGTCGATCCGGGATACATAGCCGGCGAGGAGACCGCGGTCACCCGCGCGATCAACGGCGGTCCGGTGAAGCCGACGGACAAGCCGCCGCGCCCCTTCCAGAAAGGCGTCGGCGGGCTGCCCACCCTGGTGAGCAATGTCGAGACCCTGGCCAACCTGCCCTACCTCCAGCGGCACGGCTCGGCGTCATTCCGATCGCTGGGCACGTCATCCTCGCCCGGCACCTTCCTGGTAACCCTCACCGGCGGCGGCCGACCACCGGGTCTGTACGAGATCCCGCACGGCTTGCCGCTGCGCGAACTGCTTGCCCTGCATGGGGTTTCGTCCGAACAGGTGCAGGGTGCGCTGCTGGGCGGCTATTTCGCCGGGCTGCTCAATCGGGCCGTGCTGGACGCCACGCTCGACCACGAGACACTGCGCGGCCTCGGAAGCGGCCTCGGCTGTGGTGCGATCGGGGTGATCACCGAGGACTGTCCGGTCGCGGTCGCAGCCTCCGTCCTGGCCTACTTCGACCGGGAAAACGCCGGGCAGTGCGGTTCGTGCTTCAACGGCACCGCGGCGATGGCCGCCGCCTCAGGCGCGCTGCGGGACGGTCTCGCCACGCCCGAGGACCTCGACCGGTTGCGGCGCTGGTCGGTCGTGCTGCGCGGCCGCGGGGCCTGCGCCACGCTGGACGCCGCGACCAATGTGGCGGGAAGCCTGCTCGACCAGTTTCCGCAGGCGGTGGCGCGCCATCTCGAGAACACCTGCGAAACGTGCCGTGCCCACGCGTTCCGCGCCCAACGCCCCTACGAGGCGGAGGCGGTGACATACGCATGACCGAAGGCATGAAGATCCACCTCGACCGCACACTGTGTGACGGCTTCGGCATCTGCGCCAAGCACGCGCCCGGATACTTCTCGCTCGACGACTGGGGATACGCGTGTGTGATCGGGGATGGCACCGTCGCGGCGGCCGACCGCGACGCCGTCATGCGCGCGCTGATGGATTGCCCGGTGCACGCGATCATGGAGATGGACGAACGTCGACCCGACGATGTGCCGCCGCCCTTAAGTGGTGACGAGGATCCCGCCGCGCACCTCAAGACCGAGGCGAACGAAGCCGAGTGGGGTTTCACGCGGTAGCCGAAGGCATAAGCTGAAGCAATCCAAGGTCGGGATGGTCCGTCTGGGAGGCCTACCATGGGGTGGTTTGTTCGTCGTCTGGCCGCTGTTGTCGCGGTCGCGTTCGTGCCGATGGCGGCTGCGGTGGTCGCGACGCCGGGAATCAGTTCCGCGGAATGCGCCCCGAACATGTCATGGAATCCGACGACCAATGTGTGCAAACTGCCACCGCCGCCGCCCGACTGGTATCGGGCCCCACCGCCGTACGCGCCGTCGTTCGCGCCACCCGACGTGCCGCCGCCGCCTCCCACGCCAGGGTGGGCACGAACGGACCCGGTTTGGAGTAACGGCTTCCAGCGTTGGGGCATTGTCATAGGCGGGGTCTGGGTGCCGCTCTGACGGCGGGACAGTTCGACTGGATCGTCAGCTCGCCACTGCCGCGACGGAGCGTTCGGCTGTGCCGCCAGAACTGATCTTGCCGTCATTGGGCAGAGACAGCCTGATGACCTTGCGCCAGGCCGATGCGACCTGGCGCACCAGCGGACCGGATGTATACGTCAGCCCGTACTTCTCGAAAACCGCGCGCACCTGCGGCGCGATTTCCTGATAGCGGTTCGAGGGCAGATCGGGGAACAAGTGATGCTCGATCTGAAACGACAGGTTGCCACTCATCAGGTGCATGAAGCGGCTTCCACTGATGTTGGCCGAGCCGATCATCTGACGCAGGTACCACTGGCCGCGCGTCTCGCCATCGATGCTGTCGTACGCGAATGTTTCCACGCCCTCGGGGAAGTGCCCGCACATGATCACCGAGTGCGTCCACAGGTTTCGCACCACATTGGCCGTGACGTTGGCCGCGAGAGTGGGCATTGCACTCGGCCCCGACAGCAGCGGGTGGACGACGTAGTCGCGGGTGGCCTGCGTGCGCACCTTGCGCAAGGTCGCCTTGACCCGCGCCCGGAACTGCGGGTTGTTGCGGCGCTCTCTGCTTTTCAGGTTCTTGCCAAGTTTGAGGTCGTAGGCGGCGATGCCGTATTGGAACATGAAGGCGTTGATCAGGTTCCACAGCGGCTGACCGAGATGAAACGGATGCCACGGCTGCTCCTCGTCGACCCGCATGATGCCGTAGCCGAGGTCACCGTCCTTGCCGATCACGTTCGTGTAGGTGTGGTGCTCTTCGTTGTGGGCGTGCTTCCAGTGCTCGGCCGGAGACGCGTTGTCCCACTCCCACGTCGTGGAGTGAATCTTCGGGTCGCGCATCCAGTCCCATTGCCCGTGCAGCACGTTGTGGCCGATCTCCATGTTTTCCAGGATCTTGGCCACCGAAAGGCCGGCGGTGCCGGCCAGCCAGGCCGGCGGGAGGAGCGAAAACAGAAGCACAATGCGGCTCGACGCCTCCAGCGTGCGCTGGGCGGTGATGACGCGTCGGATGTAGGTCGCGTCACGTTCGCCACGGGTGTCGAGCACCTGTTGGCGGATCGCGTCGAGATCCTTGCCGAGGTTTTCGATGTCCTCGGCAGCGAGGTGATCGATGGGGTTGACGGGCTTGTTCTGAATGGTGGTCATTGAATGTCCTTCGTATGAGTCAGATATCGAGTTGGCATGGCCCCGCCGCGGCGGAAATGCAGGTCTGCACCAGCACGCCATCGCCGGGGTTGGCTGAGGTGAGGTCGCCGTTGCGCACATCGCGCACTGCCCCACTGCGCAGCGGGACCACGCAGCCGAAGCAGACGCCCATCCGGCATCCAGAGGGCATCAGCACGCCGGCGGCCTCTCCAGCCGCGAGAAGCGTTGTGCCGTTGCTGGTTTCGGTGGTGACCCCGGAGCGGGTGAACGTCACGGGGCCACCGTCGCCAGTCGGAATGGCGGCAGCGTGGAAGCGCTCCATCCGCAACTTCGCACCCAATCCTGCTGCCGCGTAGTGCGTTTCGAGGTCATCGAGCAGGCCGCCCGGGCCACACGCCCAGGCGTCGCGCTGCTTCCAATCCGGCACCAGCTCCGTCAGCCCTCGCGCGGTAAGCCGCGGCCGGCCCTTGGTGTGGTGTTCGATCAACCGGATCGCCCCGTCGCGGGCGAGCGCACGTAGCTCTTCACCGAAGATGACGTCACTGGCGCTACGCCCACTGTGCACAACCACGACGTCGGCGAGCTCATCCCGATGCGCGCGGAGCATGCCCATCACCGGAGTGATGCCACTGCCCGCGGTGACGAACAAAAGCTTGTCGGGCAGCGGGGTGGGCAGCGTGAAGTCACCGGCGGCCTGGTCGAGGTGGACGAGTGTGCCGGCGGTCGCCTCGCGCACCAGATAGTTGGACACCAGCCCGTCGGCGACCGCCTTGACAGTGACAGTGATGTGGGAGGTCTGCGGCGGCTTAGACGTGATCGAGTAGGTCCGCCATTGGCGCACCCCATCGATGTCGACGCCCAGCCGCACGTACTGGCCCGCTCGGTGGCCGCACCAGCCGCGGCCTACCCGGATCCGCACCGTGGCCGCTTGGGCGGTTTCGGTTGTGGTTGCCTCGATGCGTCCACGCAGGTCGGTGCTGCTGGCCAGGGGATTGACCAGATCGAAGAAGTCCTGTGGTACCAGCGGCGTGGTGAGCAGGCGGGCGACCGTGTTAATCGTCGTCATGCTTACTATCGTGACTGTCTGTCCGGACGAATTCTCGACTGATACAGGTGAATGTGCGCGCATTTTTTGTGCATTAGGGATAGTTTCTGGGTATGAACGCTGGTCGGCCGCGGCTGCAGCTTCCGGAACCGGCGCTTGCCGCCATGTGGGGATCCTTGCCGTCCGTGGCGGAGCACACCGTGGCCGCGGTCGTGGCCGAGGTGCCCAGTTACGCCGACGCATTCAGCGGTCGGATGGGGCGCACGATCGAAGCCGCCGTCGAACAGGCGCTGGCCGGATTTCTTCGCCTGACGGCAGAGGGCGCCGACCCGGACAGCTCCCCGGGCATCAAGCCGGCCCTGGATGGCGCATACGCGTTGGGGCAGGGGGAGGCACGGCAAGGGCGCTCCACGGACGTGTTGCTCGCCGCGTACCGCGTGGGCGCCCGAACCGCGTGGCGTGAACTGAGTGCGATAGCCGTGTCGCATGGCGTGCCCGGCGAGACCCTCGGTGTCTTCGCGGAACTCGTCTTCGCGTACATCGACCGGCTGTCTGCGCTCAGCGTCGCTGGTCACGCCGATGAGCTGGCCAAAACGGGCCTGGCTCGACAACGACAACGAGAAAAGCTGGTTCGCCAGCTACTCGCGGGTGCGTCGATCGAGGATCTCGAGATGACCGCCGATCGGGCGGTATGGACGCCACCGCTGACCCTGACGGCGATCGCCGTGGACCGCGGCCACGAGGGCAGCATCGCCGCCACCCTCGACCCGCGAACGCTGGAAGCACCCGAAGACACCGTCGAGCCATTGCCGCGCCCGGTCACGGTGCTGCTCGTTCCCGACGTCGGCGGAGGAGCGCGATCCGCTTTCGTCGACTCGATCGGGACATCCGGGACCGTGATCGGCCCGGCGCGGCCGTGGCAAATTGTCGGGGCGTCGGTGCGCCGGGTTCTCCGCGCCCTTGAACTCAGCAGTCAGTCCGACCCGCCGCTCGACACCGACGACCGTCTGGCAGACCTCGTGGTGGGGGCCGATGGCGAGGCGCTGGCGGATTTGCGGGAGCGGGTGCTGGCCCCCATGCGGCACCTGCGGCCACGCACCCAGGAAAAACTCATCGAAACGCTGCGGACGTGGCTTCTGCATCAGGGCCGCCGCGACACGATCGCAAGCGCCCTGTTCGTGCATCCACAGACTGTTCGTTACCGGCTAGGACAGCTGCAAGAGCTGTACGGCGACAAGCTCCGGGAACCGAACACCATCATGGAGATGACGATCGCGTTGGCAACCGCCGACCCATCCGACTTCCGCTGACTTACTCGGACGAAAGATGGCGTTGCATCCGTGGGCGGTGCAACTCCGACGCAACTTTCTCTTGCCGCCACGGCAATGCCGTTGCCGGACAGCAAGATCCACTGGGTGGTGGACTCGGAGGCGGACGTGCGCGCGGCGGTTGGGCGGCGGGCGCTGCGGGCCACGGGGTTACAGCAGCGGTTGGTGGCTGGGAAGCCAGAGCGCCCAACCCGGCCGCCGGTGATCCGCGGCCTGGGCTGGGCGGCTCTTATCCGGCGTCAGGCTTCCGTCCTGGAGGCGCGACGGGCGCGCGACGGGCTTTTGGCCACGGCTCCGCGCCCTTGCATTTCGCTGCTGGCGCTTCGCGTGGCTTCCGACCCGGTTTGGCCGACATCGCCACCGCCCTTTCCGGCCGGTGTCTCCGCACTGGCCGCGGGGCCGACCGCGGCATCGCCGCCGCCCGTGCCCAATCCCTGCGAAGTCGAGCGGGAGCCATTCCCGCCGGGTGCGACTGCGGGAGCCGCGATCCCATTGCCACCCGCCTCAGCGGTATCCCCGCCGCCGTGGCCGACGCCCGCCCCGACCGACGCATCGGCACTGGGTCCTTCAGCGGTCTCCCCGCCGCCCTGGCCCACGCCCGCTCCCACGGACAAATCGGCACTGGGTCCTTCAGCGGTGTCCCCGCCGCCGTGGCCGAGGCCCGCTCCGACCGGCCCATCGCCAGAGGGTGCTTCAGCGGTGTCCCCGCCGCCCTGGCCCACGCCCGCTCCCACGGGCGGGCTCGCCGCCACAACGTCCGAGACACCTACTCCGCGGCCCCCCATTTCCGAGATCGCGAGCCGTTCGACGCTCACGCCCGCTTCGGCCTCGCCAATTGCCAGGGAACCCGCCGGCGCGCCGGAAGCATCGAGCGGTACCTCGATCATGTCGATGAGACGCAAATTCTGGTTCGCGAGCGCGTTCCACTTGTCGATGAAGTCGGCTTCGCTGACGTTCGCCCACAGGTAGTAGCTATCCGAGCCGCTGCGCCAGATGCCAGCCCACAGGCCACCGTAAGTCCTCACGCCAACCAGCCGTAAGTTCTGCGACGCGAGTTGGGACCATTTGGCGACGAAGTGGCTCCAGTCCGCATCGATCCACAGGTAATAGCCGTCGGAACCTTGGCGCCAAACTCCCGCCCACAGCCGTTGCCCGTTCACGACGTAGGTATCGAAGTCCACGAGCCGCAGATTCTGGGCCGCTAACGCGCTCCATTTGGCCAAGAAGTGTGACTCGTCGGCGTCGACCCATAAGTAATAGCCGTCGGTTCCTTGACGCCAGACACCGGCCCACAGGCCGTCATAGTGCTTGATGCTGACGAGCCGCAGATTTTGGGCCGCTAACGCGCTCCATTTGGCGATAAAGTGCGACGTGTCGGCGTCGATCCACAAGTAGTAGCCGTCGGTCCCTTGCTCCCAAATCCCCGACCACAGCTGCTGACCGCGGATTGTCGTCACCTCGATGTCGGTGAGCCGCATATTCTGCGACGCGAGGGTTTGCCACTTGTTAAGGAAGTGGCTCTGGTCGGCGTCGGTCCACAGGTAATAGGGGCCGCTGCCGGAGCGCCAGACGCCGGTGTAAGCGGCGGCAAGGAGCGGCCACGGGTCGTCGAAATTGGGGCCGGCAACGGCCGAACTCGTTTGGGACGGGAACCAGAGGTCCAGAATGCCCTTGAACAGCGGGAACGGGTCAGACCCGTCGCCGGTCAGGTTGTGATAAACGCCGGCAAGCGTC
>Ga0318517_10000064_pt1 | contig 16095 bp, 16 predicted proteins | sample GRESIP176b2f21_FD_203661 | JGI IMG/M metagenome (GOLD analysis project Ga0318517, IMG submission 203661) | Tropical soil microbial communities from Luquillo Experimental Forest, Puerto Rico - GRE.SIPMG.176b2f21 | ecosystem: Environmental > Terrestrial > Soil > Tropical forest > Bulk soil... | reverse complement strand
ATGGTGCCGTGATAATCGAGGTGGTCGCGGGTGAGATTGGTGAAGGCGGCCGTATGGAAGCGCACCCCGTTCACCCGCCCCTGATCGAGTGCGTGCGAGGAGACCTCCATGCTGACGCCGGAAGCGGCGGCGGCGGCGAGCGCCGCCAGCAGGCGCTGCACCATCACCGCATCCGGTGTCGTGTGCGGCATCGGAGTCACCTGCGGCGGCAGACCGACGCCGAGCGTCCCCAGGTAGCCGCACGGCCGCTGGCAGCGCTGCAACGCCTGCGCCAGCAGCCAGGCGCAGGTCGTCTTGCCGTTGGTCCCGGTGATGCCGGCCACGGTGAGCCGCTCGGACGGGGCGCCGAAGAAGCGGTCGGCGATGAGGCCGGCGCGCTCGCTGAGCGCAGGCAGCGGCGCCACGAAAACTTCCGCGGGCAGCCGCGGCAGCGCGGGTGCCGCGTCATCCGGCTCATAGAGGACCGCACGCGCACCACGCGCCACGGCCTCGGGCGCGAAGCGCATTCCGTGGTGGGTGCGACCCCGGCAGGCGAGGAACAGCGCGCCGGGGATCGCCGCGCGGCTGTCGAGCGTCAGGTCGCTCACCGTGAGCCCGGGGGGCACCGCCACGAAGTCCGCGACCAGCTCACCGAGCCGGCGGGGCGCTGCCCGATAAGCCTGCATTCCCCCGCTCATCGCAGTGCCGCCGTACGCACGTTGCCGAGCGCCGGCCCGGCCGGCAGCTGCTCGGGAGTGTTCACAGGCTCATCCGGCGCCACCGCGAGAAGGCGCAACGCACCGCCTACGACCTTCGAGAACACGGGAGCGGCGACCTGCCCGCCCATGTGCTGACCCGCCCCCGGCTCATCGATCACGACCACCGCGGCGAGCCGGGGTGCCGTCGCCGGCGCGACGCCGCCGAACACCGCCATGTAGCGGTCGGTCGAATAGCCGCCCGCTATCGCCTTGAACGCGGTGCCGGTCTTGCCCGCGACCCGGTAGCCCGGAATGGCGGCGAGCTTGCCGGTAGCCCCCTCGGCGGTCACCACGGACTCGAGCATGCCGACGAGCTCGCGGCAGACGGGCTCCGTGAGTGCCGACTCACCGAGCGGCGGTGCCTGCACGCGCAGGAAGGTGACCGGGCGTGCCTCGCCGAAGGCGCCGATCGTCGCGTATGCGTGCGCGAGCTGCAGTGGCGTCACCGACAGTCCGTATCCATGCGACATCGTGGCGATGCCGATCGGTCGCCACTGCGCGTACGCGGGCAGGAGTCCCGCCGACTCGCCGGGGTAGCCGCCGGTGGTCACCTGTCCGAACCCGAGGTGAGTGAGCGTCGTCCAGATCTGCTGCGGCGCGAGCGAGAGCGCAATGTGCGCCATGCCGACATTGGAGCTCTTGGCGAGCACGGTCGCGATGTCGATCGCACCGAGGTTGTGCTCGTCCTCGATGTTCTTGACGCCGACTTTGAAGTAGCCGGGGGAGGTATCGATGATGCTGCGGTGGTCGTACTTGCCCGAGGCGAGCCCGGCGGCGACGAAGAACGGCTTGATGGACGAGCCGGGCTCGAAGATGTCGGTGGCGGCACGGTTGCGGTAAGTCGCCGGCTCGATCTGGTCGCGGTCGTTCGGGTTGTAGGCGGGCTGGTTCACCATGGCGAGCACCTCGCCGCTCGCGATGTCGAGCACCACGATCGAGCCGGCGCGGGCGCGCTGGTCGCGGATCGCGGCCTTGAGCTCGCGATACGCGAGGTACTGGATGCGCAGGTCGATCGACAGCACCAGGTCCCGGCCCTCGCGCGCCGGTCGGATGCTCTCGACGTTCTGCACGATGCGCCCGTAGCGGTCCTGGATCACGCGCTTGGCGCCGTTCTCGCCGGCAAGCCAGTGATCGAACGCCAGCTCGAGCCCTTCCTGACCGGTGTCGTCGATGTTGGTGAAGCCGAGAAGGTGACCGGTCACCTCCCCCGCGGGGTAGTAGCGGCGGTACTCGCGCGAGGTGTAGACGCCGGGGATGCCGAGCGACTTGATCTGCTCGGCTTCGGCCGGCTGACGGTGGCGCGCGACGTAGAGGAATTCGCGGTCGAGATTGCTCGTGACGCGGCGTGCGAGCTCCTGGCGATCGAGCTTCAGCGCCGCGGCGAGGCGCGGAATCTGGTCGGTCGCGCGCGCGAGCTCCGCCGGGTTCACCCAGATGGAGTCGACCGGCGTGCTGACGGCGAGCGACTCGCCGTAGCGGTCGGTGATAGTGCCGCGATGGGCGGCGATCTCGAGCACCCGCGAGAACCGGGCATCGCCCTGGCGGGCGAGAAAGCCGTGATCGACTAGCTGCAGGTTGACGGCGCGCCACAGGAGCCCGAGCGCCGCGACCGCCAGTAGGGCCATCAGGAGAGCTGCGCGCCAGCGGAAAGATACCGGCGCGCCTTCGCGTACGTTGCGCGCCTTCATGGTGAAATGATCTCGATTTCCTTCGGCGGCGGCATCGCCATGTGGAGCCGGGTGCTCGCGACGCGCTCGACGAAGGCGTGGGTCGACCAGGCACTCTGCTCGAGCTGCAGTTGACCCCACTCGATCTCGAGATTGTCGCGGCGCGCGTTCAGTGTCTCGAGCTGCACGAACAGCTGGCGGGCGCGGTGCTTGCACCAGATCGCGCCCGCAGCCGAGCCGAGCGTCGCGGCCCACAGCAGCGGCACGGCCAAGGCGAGCAGGCGGCGGCTCATGGCAAACGCTCCGCCACGCGCAGCAGCGCACTGCGGGCACGTGGGTTGCGGGCAAGCTCCGCCGCTCCCGGGCGCTGCTTGCGGCCGATGAGCTTCAGGCGCGGGCGCGCCTCGGCCGGGATCACCGGGAGGTCAGCGAGCGCCGGATCGACCTGGGACTCGCGCTGCATGAAACGCTTCACCGCGCGATCCTCGAGCGAGTGGAAACTGATCACCGCCAGCCGTCCTCCGGGGGAGAGCACCTCGAGTGCGGCGGCGAGTCCCCGCTCGAGCTGGCCGAGCTCATCGTTCACGAGCATGCGCAGCGCCTGGAAGGTACGCGTAGCCGGGTGTTTGCCGGGCTCGCGCGTGCGGACCGCACCGGCGACCACCGCGGCGAGCTCGGCGGTACTCTCGAGCGGGCGGGTGCTGCGGCGGGCGACGATGGCCTGGGCCACGCGCCGCGCGAAGCGCTCTTCTCCGTAGGTCGCGATCACCTGGCGTATCTCATCGAGGCGCGCCCGCGCGAGCCAGCCCGACACAGGCTCTCCGCGCGTCGGGTCCATGCGCATATCGAGCGGACCGTCGGTGCGGAAACTGAAGCCGCGCCCCGGATCCTCGAGCTGCGGTGAGGAAACGCCGAGGTCGAAGAGCACGCCGCGGCAGGGATGCTGGTGCGCGTGCGCCGGCACGAGCGCGGCGAGATCGGCAAACGACGCGTGGACGAGCGTAAGCCGCACTTCGTCGGCAAAACGGTGGCGGCCGGCCGCGAGGGCCTCCGGATCCCGGTCGAGCGCCAGCACGCGGCCTTCAGGGCCGAGTGCCTGGAGGATGAGTGCCGTATGACCGCCGCGCCCGAACGTCGCATCGACATAGTAACCGCCCGCTTCCAGGGCCAGCCCCGCGAGCGCCTCAGCGGCGAGCACCGGTGTGTGCTCAACCACGTTCGAAGCGGCGCGCCCCCGCCTCCTTGAGTGCTCTTGCCACGGGCCGCAGCCCAACCACCTTCGTCGTTACACCCTCTACAGCTTGAGCGACTGCAGGGATGGCAGATCGGTCTGAATATCGGGGTGAGCGAGCCAGGCGTCGCGCCGCTCGCTCCAGCGCGCTTCGTCCCACAGCTCGAAGCGAGTCCCCTGTCCGATCAGCATCCCGTAGCGCCCAAGCTTGGCGAACTCCCGCAGCTCGGGCGGGAGCAGCACCCTGCCGTGCCCGTCGAGCAGCAGATCGGTTGCGTGACCCACCATCAGCCGCTGCAACCAGCGCGAGGTTGCATCGAGGCTCGGCAGGCTCATCAGATCGCGTTGGGTCTGCTCCCACTCGGGCAAGGGATAGATGAGAAGACACAGGTCCTTGTCGACGGTGACGACCAATTTGCCCTGCGCGAGTTCGTTGATCTGCTCCCGGTATCGGGTGGGCATGACCATCCGCCCCTTGTCGTCCAGAGTAATTTTTGTTGCACCGCGAAACATAACCGGCGGGGCGGCATTACGCCCATTTCCCCCCACTTTCTCCCACTAGTCACCACTATGAAATCGCGGGCGCACTATGTCAATTGAAAAAGTGAGAAATTCGTCGCAGTGCCAACGACTTATGTTGTAAACGAACCGTGGGCGTGTGCGGCGCGTGAGACTCGTTTTGTTAGCAATCAGCGGCTTGCCGGGGGAAGCTTATACAGTGCCTCAGAAACGGGCGACCTGGGAAGGGGACGGGAGTGCAGGAGAAGGGCTCGCGGCGGGCGATCGAGCCGCCGGGGCGATGGCGCGGGCTGGCGTCCAGAGTCAGGGGATCGCGGCGTGCCCTGGTGCTATATCAACATGTTTATATAGCACGCCGTCGACACAGCACCCGTGGACCATTTCAGTTGCGCATCCCCGGCTGGTTGCCCCTGGTGGATGAGTCTCAGCATGCCTCGAAGGCATGCCGTATCCACTCGATGGAAGGAGACGGCCCGTACGGATCGCTCACCACCAGCACGTCGAAGCGCACCGGCATTGCGGCGAGATCCGGACGTTGTTGCAGCAGCTGGTTCGCCGCGCGCGTGATGCGCTGCTGCTTACGGCGGTCGATGCTGGCGGCCGCCCCGCCCCAGGCGTTGCTCGTGCGCATGCGCACCTCGGCGATGACCAACTCGCGATCCGCACGCGCCACGATGTCGAGCTCGCCGAGGCGGCGGCGGTAATTGCGATAGAGAATCTCGCAGCCGGCGGCGCGCAGAAATTCCGCCGCCAGCTCTTCGGCGCGCTGCCCGCTTTGCTGCCGCGCGGTGGGCACGGTGTTAGATGTTAGATGTCAGAAGTCGGCGGGCAGCACCCGCAGCTCGCCATCGTGCAGCTGCGCCCAGCCGAGCTCGCGGCGCACGTGACGCTGACCATCGAGGCTCAGCCGCCCGGTGAGGCCCGCGACGCTGATGGTGCCGCCCACGCCGCCATGGCGCAGCGCCTGCACCAGGCGGAAGGCATCGAAGCCGAACGCGAACAGCCGTCCGCGGTACGGCCCGCCCGCCGGCCACGCCTCGCGGGTGGCGGCGCGCACGGCGTCGGCGAGGTCGCCGCCGAGCATCCAGGGCATGTCCGGAAACATCAGCCCCTCGAGGTCCTCGTTGGCACGCGCGTCCGGCTCGAAGGCATCGGATGTGGCGTAGGTTGGAATGTCGCCGGCGTAGTGAAAGCGCAGCTGCGGCCGTAACAGCCGCTCGAGATTGGCCGGCGCCGGCGCAAAGATGAACTCGATGTCGTTGCGGCGGCGCGGCTCGAACTGGAGCTTCGTGCCGAGGATCGATTCCAGGCGGTGGAAGCGCGCGGTGCTGTCGCTCTGGCGCAGCACGTCGGTGATGGCCGGCGAGTAGTCGGTGCGCGCTGTGTCGATCTGTGCCACAGCCAGCAGGTCGCCGCCCCCGGCCTGCAGCTCCTGGCGGAAAGCGGCAAGCACGCGCGTACCCCAGTCGCCGGCCGGCACCAGGGCCACGCCGCGCCGGTGATGGTCCTCGAGCACTCGCCGCGCGACGAGGCGCGCCTCGTCCTCCGGTGACAACGCGAATTGATAGAACTGCGCGGGCGGGGGTCGCTCGGGCGGGAGAAAATTGAGCGCCAGCAGCGGCACGTGCAGCCCCGGAAAATCGGCTGCGGCGGCGACCTCCTCGCGCGTGAGCGGACCGACGATGAAATCCGCCCCCGCGGCGATTGCCTTGGCTAACGCATCGGCGACGCTCTGTGAGCCGGTGTCGTAGATCTGCACGCGCGGACGTTCGGCCGGCGGCACCTGGTAATAGGCGGTCATGAAGCCATCGCGCACGCTGATGGCCGCGGCGGCCGCGCGCCCCGTGACGGGCAGCAGCAGCGCGATGTGCGGCCCGGTAGCCGCCGCGGCAGTGGCCTTGCCGCCTTCCCCGCGACCGGCGACGAGCGCGCTGGCGCTCGCCCGCGCCGCGCGATAGCGGGCGGCCTGATCGGCCGCGGCGGGCACCGGTATGGCATTCAGCAGCCGCAGCGCCTCCTGCGGCTGGCCGCGGGCGAGCATGACTTCCGCGGTGAGCAGCGTGTGCTCGCTGGTCTGCTCCGTGGAGAAGGGTCCCTGCGCCTGGCCGAGCACCCGGGCCGCGTCATCGATGCGCTGCGCGGCGAGGTAATTCCGGGCCGCGTGCAGCAGCAGCCCGGTGCGATCGGTGCCGGTGTTCTGCGCCGCGAGCTGCTCGTAGACGCGCGCGGCGCCCGCGCGGTCGCCCGTGCCCTCGAGTGCCTGGGCGCGATCGATCGAGGGCGGCAGCTCAGCGCGCTGACTGAGGCTCGGACATCCCGCGAGAGCTGCCGTGGCGAGCGCCAGGAGCGCGAGGCGGACAAGCGGGCGGGCGTACATCTGTTGAAGAGCCTCTCGCTGGGGGGCAGGATGCCTGCGGGCCGCCATCCTACGCGGCGCGAGGCGCGATTATAGTGGTCACCGGGCGGCTGCAGGTCATCGCCACGCCGATCGGCAACCTCGCCGACCTCAGTGAGCGGGCGCGCGAGGCGCTGGCGCAGGCGGACGTCATCGCCGCCGAGGATACCCGGCACACGGGCGCGCTGCTGATGGCGCTCGGGCTCGCAACGCCGCTCCTCTCTCTGCACGAGCACAACGAGTCGCGGCGCGTGCCGGGGCTGCTCGCACGACTCGCCCAGGGGGAGCGCGTGGCACTGGTGAGCGATGCGGGCACCCCGCTGTTGTCGGATCCAGGATACGAGTTGGTGCAGGCGGCGATAGCGGCCGGCTTCGAGGTGAGTGCCGTCCCCGGCCCCTCGGCGATCACCGCGGCGCTGGCCATCGCGGGTCTGCCGACGGACCGTTTCTGCTTCGAAGGCTTCCTGCCTGCGGGCCAGCGCGAGCGGCGCGCAGCGCTCGAGGCGCTCGCGCACGAGCGGCGCACCCTGGTGTTCTTCGAGGCGCCGCACCGAATCGTGGCGGCGCTGACCGACCTCGCCGCCGTGTTGGGTTCGGAGCGTGCAGCGGTCGTGGCGCGCGAGCTCACCAAGGCGCACGAGACGGTCTACCGCGGCACGCTGGGTGAGCTCGCGGCGCGCGCGGCGACGGTGGCCAACTTCGCGCGCGGCGAGATCACGCTGGTGGTGCATGGCGCGCCAGCCACCGCGGCGGGCGTCGACGAGCGACTGCTCCATCGCACCATCGCGGTGCTCTCGAAGGAGCTTCCCCCGGGGCGCGCTGCCGCCGTCGCGGCGCAGCTCACGGGAGCCACGCGCGCCGCAGCCTATGCGCTCGCGACACGCGCTGTCCGCGACGCCCCGGGGGCGCCCCGTGAGGAGGAGGCGCCCTGACATACGGTCCCGCCGCCCGCCTGGGCTAGACTTAGCAGCCCCGCACAGCCGATGAGAGTTGGCCATGCAGCTGGTTTACGTGGTCGGAGTTCGATACCGGAGCTACAACCCTGGCGCTGCATCCGAGCTCCAGGGAAAACCCCGCCGACTGGTGACAATTGACTTCCCTGGCTGCCGCCGTATCGTGCGCGACGAGAGTCGGCCGGGCAGTCGCTGCCGGAGCTTCGCTTCGGTGGAGGAAAGTCCGGGCTCCAGCGGATCGGGTGCCAGGTAACCCCTGGGGGGCGCGAGCCCACGGAAAGTGCAACAGAGAGCAGACCGCCCAAGTCCCTCGCGGGACCGGCAAGGGTGAAACGGTGCGGTAAGAGCGCACCGCGTCGGTGGTAACACGCGACGGCACGGCAAACCCCACCTGGAGCAAGGCCAAATAGGGAAGCCGTACCCGCTCCCAAGGCGGGTGCAGCGCTGATCCGCGCGCGCTTCCGGGTAGGCTGCTAGAGGTCCCCGGTGACGGGGATCCCAGAGGAATGACTGTCCTCGACAGAACCCGGCTTACAGGCCGACTCTTTTTACGCGCTGTCGCGCGGTTTTTAGGCGGGGAAGAAGACCGGAGGCGCTGCGCGCGGTATCAACGGGCTTCGCAGACGCGAAGCCCGTTACTTGACGACTTTCAGCTGCGGGCGGCGTGCGCCGCCCTCTTCCGCCTGCGTCGGGCGGGTCGGCGGCTCGGGCCCGAGATCCTGCTCGGAGAACACCATTCCCTCGCCGGTCTCCCGCGCGTAGATGCCGAGTACGGCACTCACCGGGAAGCGCACGTGATGGATCACGCCCGCGAAGCGGGCGTCGAACTCGACGTCCTCATTCCCCATGTGCAGCCGCTGCGTCGCGCCCTCGCTGAGGTTGAGCACGATCTTGCCATCCTTGACGTAGGCGCGCGGCACCTCGGCGCCCTCGCGCGCCGCATCGACGATGACGTGCGGCGTGTGCCCGCATTCGGCGATCCACTGGTGCATGGCGCGCAGCAGGAAGGGACGCTTGGGCAATGCCTTGGCCATGATTACGGCAGGCGCATCTCCTGCTCGCGCTCGGAGAGGGCTTCGCGAAAGGCGGGACGGGCGAACACCAATTGTGCGTACCTCTCGATCGGCTGCGCCTGCGGCGGCAGGTCGATCTCATAATACGGCAGCCGCCAGAGGACCGGCGCGATGGTCGCATCGACCAGCGAGAACTCGTCCGAGAGGAAGAACGGCTTCACCTTGAACAGATCGGTGCTCTGCAGGATCGTGTCGCGCAGGATCTTCTTCATCTTCACCGTCTGCTTCTTGTCCGGCTCCTGATCGATCTGACGTGCCAGGCTGTACCAGTCGCGCTCGATGCGGTAGAGCGCGAGGCGAAACTGCGCGCGCGTCACCGGATCGACCGGCATCAGCGGCGGATGCGGGAAGCGCTCATCGAGGTATTCGATGATGACGCGCGAGTCATACAGCACGAGGTCGCGGTCGACCAGCGTCGGCACGCTGTGATAAGGGTTGAGGTCGAGCAGATCCTCGGGGAAGCGCCCCGCCTCGACGCTCACGATGTCGATGCTGATGCCCTTCTCCGCCAGCACGATGCGCGTGCGATGACTCCACGGGTCGGCGGGCGCGGAAAACAGCGTCATGATGGATCGTCTGCTCGACAACTTTTGCGCTCCTGCGGCCTCTGCCTCAGCGGATGCCGCTCACGCCGCGCGCGCCGGCCGCGGCGATCAATGAACGTCTTTCCAGTATTCGCGCTTCACGAGCCATGCGAGCCAGGTGAACACGAGCAGGAACAGCACCACCCATACCCCGAGTGCGCGGCGCGCGGCCTGCGTCGGCTCGCTGACGTAGTCGAGGAAGTTGACCGTGTCGTGCACGAACCCATCGTACTCGGTCGCGCTCAGACGGCCCGGTGCAAGCGTCTCGAAATGGTCGAACACCTGCTCGTGGGTGAAGCTGCCGCCCTCGCCCCTTCTCATGACGTCGCGGTACACCGCCTTTTTCAACCCCTCGAGCTCGGAGAGGACGTGGGGCATCGCGGTCGTTGGCAGGCGCAGGTTATTGGCGCCCGTCTGCCGGGTGGGATCGACGTAGAAGGTCTTCAGGAACTGATAGACGTAGTTGCGGCCGCGCGCACGCACCATGAGGGTCAGATCCGGCGGACTCTTGCCGAACCAGGTTTCGCCATCCCGCGCCGGCATGGTGGTGAGGATGTAGTCGGTGATCCTGTCGCCCGGCGGCACCAGGTCCTTCTGCAGCAGGTCCGTCGGGATCGAGAGGTCCGTACCGAGACGCGACCAGCGCTGGTACTTCAGGCTGTGACAGCCGAGGCAGAAGCTGACGAAGTTGCGTGCCCCACGTTGCACCGAGGGCATGTCCGTCACGTCGGTGTTGACACGCCAGCTCTGCCAGTCCGCGCCGAACCTGGCCACCTCGCCCGCGCCGGCCGCCTCCTCCGCCGCGCCTGCCATGCCCGGCACGAGCACGCCCGCGAGGAGCGCCACCGCGAGCAGCAGCCCCGGCAGGTCAGTGCGCATGGTAAACCACCCTCTCCGGCACGGGCTTCACCGGGTCGAGCTTGGTGTAGAACGGCATGAGCAGGAAGAAGAGGAAATAAATGACGGTGAAAATGCGCGCCAGCACCACGTACAGGCCTTCCGCGGGCTGCAGGCCGAGGTAACCGAGCGCGACGAACGCCACGGTGAAGAGTGTCAGCGCGGTGCGCGACATCCAGCCCTTGTAGCGTATCGACTTCACCGGCGATCGATCGAGCCACGGCAGGAACAGGAAGGCGGACACCGCGAGCAGCATGAGCAGCGCCCCGAGCCGCTGGTCCGGCACCGCGCGCAGGATCGCGTAGTAGGGCGTGAAGTACCACACCGGCGCGATGTGCTCCGGGGTGGAGAGCGGATTGGCGGGTTCGAAGTTCGGCGCCTCGAGGAACAGCCCGCCGAGGGTCGGCACGAAGAACAGCACGATGGCGAACAGCACGGCGAACACCCCGAACCCGAAGACATCCTTCACCGTGTAGTAGGGATGGAACGGAATGCCATCGAGCGGTTTGCCGTCCCGGCCGGCCTTGTCCTTGATCTCGATGCCGTCCGGATTGTTCGAGCCGGTCTCGTGCAGCGCCGCCAGGTGCAGCACGACGAGCAGCAGCAGCGCGAGCGGTATCAGCGCGACGTGCAGCGCGAAGAAGCGGTTGAGCGTCGCGTCGGCAATGCCGTAGTCGCCACGGATCCACTCCACCAGCCCGGGTCCGATCCCGGGGATGGTGCCGAACAGGTTGACGATCACCTGCGCACCCCAGAACGACATGTTGCCCCAGGGCAGCACGTAGCCCATGAAGGCCTCCGCCATGAGCGCCAGGTACACGAGCATGCCGATCAGCCACAGCAGCTCGCGCGGCGCGCGGTACGAGCCGTAGAGGAGCGCCCGGTACATGTGCAGGTACACGACGATGAAGAAGGCCGAGGCACCGGTGGAATGCAGGTAGCGGATGAGCCAGCCATAGTTCACCTCGCGCATGATGAACTCGACCGAGTCGAACGAGGTGGTCTCGCCGACCTTGTAGAACATGGTGAGGTAGATGCCCGAGAGCAGCTGCAGCACGAGTACGCCGAGCGCGATCGAGCCGAAGAAATACCAGATGTTGAAGTTCTTCGGCGCGAAGTAGTCCGTCACCTGGCTGGTGATGAACTCATCGACCGGCATGCGCTTGTTGAGCCACGCCCAGAAGCGTCTCGCCGCCGGCTCCGCGACGACTCCGGTCGACAACGGCGCGGGTGCGTCCGGTGCGGTCTTTACGGCCATCAGGCGGCTCCTTTCTCATCGACCCCGATCCGCAGCGTGCGCGGGTCGGGGTAGGAGTACGGGGGCACGCGCAGGTTGATCGAGGCCGGGGAGCCGTTGAAGACACGGCCGGCGAGATCGAAGCGCGAGCCGTGGCACGGGCAGAAGAACCCGCCCGGCCAGCTCGGATACAGCTCAGCCTGCGCGAAGCGCTGCTTCGGCAGGCAACCGAGGTGCGTGCAGGTACCGACCAGCACGAGGAACTCGGCCGTGCGCGAGCGCAGGGTATTTCTGGCATAGGGCGGCTGGTCGGAGTACTGCGAAGTGGGATCCTTCAGCTCCGCGTCGTGCCCGGAAATGCGCGCCACCATGTCCGGTGTGCGCCTCACCACGTAGATCGGCGACCGGCGCCACACGGTGGTGGTCATCTGCCCCGCGTCGATCTTGGACAGGTCCAGCTCGACCGGCGCGCCCTGGGCGCGCGCACGCTCGGAGGGGCTCCACGATGCGATGAAGGGCACCGCGGCGAATGCGACCCCGACCGCGCCGGTCGCTATCGTGGCCGTGGTGAGGAATTTCCGCCGGCTCAGGTCGACTTCGTCGTCGGCGACGACTGCGTGATCCGCCATCGAACCGTCTCCACTTTCGTTCGCGTTTCGCGCGCCGCGCGGACGAAGCGTCAGCACGCGCGATTTCGTACCTTGCGGGGAGCGCGGCATTATACACAATCGAACACCCCGTTCCGGCCGCGCCGCCGCGGTGCGCGCACGCGGGTTGCTCGCGGAGTGCGACAAATGCTCGGGCGCCTCGGCAGCGCATTGGTCTTCGTGGCCGGATCGGTCGTCGGCGGCCTGGCGCTCGCCTTCCTGATCGTGGCGCTGCGCCCGGAGCTGATCCGCAACGTTACCCGCGCCCCACCGGCAGTACCGCCCGCCGCGGCGCAACCCACCGCACCCGCGGCGGCGCGGGTCAGCTACGCGGACGCAGTGCAGCGTGCCGCGCCGGCGGTCGTCAACATCTACACGCGGCGCCTGGTGACCGAGCGGCTCGCGCCCCCGCTCGGGGGGCTGTTCGGCGACTACATGCCCCACTACCAGCAGCGCATCGAGCGCAGTCTCGGCTCCGGCGTCATCGTCGATGCGGACGGGCACATCGTCACCAATCACCATGTGATCGCCAACGCCGACTTCATCCGCGTGCAGCTCGAGGACGGCCGCGAGGCGGAGGCGCGCATCGTCGGCCGCGATCCGGACACCGATCTCGCGGTGCTCAAGATCGATCTCACCGCGCTCCCCGTGGCCACTTTCGGCCGCTCCGATCGTTTGAAGGTCGGCGACGTCGTGCTCGCCATCGGCGATCCGATCGGTCTCTCTCACACCGTCACTCACGGCATCGTGAGCGCCGTGAGCCGCCAGCAGCTCGGCATCGCGCCGCTCGAGGACTTCATCCAGACGGATGCGCCGATCAATTTTGGCAACTCCGGCGGAGCGCTCATCGATTCGAACGGTGCGCTCGTCGGCATCAATACCGCGATCGTCGCCAAGAACATCGGGGTGGAGGGCATTGGCTTTGCCATCCCGGTGAACATGGTGCGCGGGGTGCTGAGCGACATCATCGCCCACGGGCGTGTGATCCGCGGCTGGATCGGCATCGTGCCGGAGGACCTGACCGAGGAGCAGGCACAGAGGCTCGGGCTCGGACAGCCGGCCGTGGTCATCGGCAATCTCTACGTCGGCAGTCCCGCGCAGCATGCGGGACTGCAGCCGGGCGATTTTCTGGTCCTCATCGATGGGACGCCGCCGCGCAGCGCGCTGGATGCCCTCGGGCGCATCGCCAGCCGCCAGCCCGGCACGAGCGTGCTGCTGCGCTGCTGGCGCGCCGGGCAGTTTTTCGAAGTACGCGCGCAGGTAGGGGAGCGTCCGCGCAGCGGTTGACGGCATCATCTTAAGGAGAGCCCGATGACCACACTCACCACGCGCCGCTTCGACACCCGCCGCGCGCTCGATACCGCGCTCGAGGCGCGCCTCGCGGAGACGATCGCTGCCGCCGGGCCGCGCGCCATCATGCTCTCCGGCGGCCACACACCTCTCCCGGCGTATGGCGCGCTCGCCGCGCGGACGCCGCAGCACGATGGGCGGCTGCACGTACTCTTCTCCGACGAGCGTTACGTACCGATCGACTCCGAGGCGAGCAACTATCACCAGTCGCGCCTGCTCCTCGATGCGCTCGCGCTCGCCCCTGCATCGCTGCTGCGGGTACGCACCGAGTTGCCACTCGAGGAGGCTGCGGCGGACTACGAGCGTGCGCTCACCCGGCTGCTCGAGTCCGGCGTCCGCATCGGCCTGGGTCTCCTCGGGCTCGGTGCCGACGGTCATACGGCGTCGCTCTTCTCCGCCGACAACCTCGCGCGCGCACGCGGGCATCTCGCGATCGCGGTACAGCGCCCGGACGGGATGTCGGCCGTGAGCGTGACCCCGCAGCTGCTCGCACAGATCGAGGTGCTGCTCTTCGTGGTCGCGGGAGCCGACAAAGAACGCGCGGTGCGGGCGCTCGAGGCGCACGATCCGGGACTCACCGCCTGGCACGCCGTGCAGGGCTGCCGCGCAGTCGAGCTGTGGACCGCCGTGCCGGGTTGAGCGCCGGCCGCTGACGCCCAGTGTCGGCTGCCGTATGCTCGGCGCCGCCCATGAGCACCCCTGCCGCGCACGTCGTGCCGATCTTCGCCACCCCGTTTGGCGTCGTGACGGTGCCCGACGCGGCGACGCTCAATCCGGCGCTCGCGGCACTTTTCACCGCGCGTACGACCCCGCAATGGCGCGAAGCAAACGGCGCACCCGGAGCGCTGACGTTCCGCGGTCGCGACGACCTGCTCGAATGGCCGGAGCAGCCGGTGCGCCGGGCGCTGCAGGGCATTCTCGCCGGCGTGCGCACCGTCGCCGGCTCGATCAGCGAGCTCACGGAGCAGGAATTCGGGGCCCTGGAGCTGGAAGCGCGAGCGTGGTTCACGCTGGTGCGGCCGGATGGCTGCGTCCCCTCCACGAGTTATCCCAATACCAGCTGGCTCGCGGTGTATTGCGTGACGGCGCCCGAGGCCTCGAAGGCCCGTGTCGACAGCGGCATGCTGCGCTTACACGAATCGCGACTCCTCACGATGTTCCAGGATCCGACGCAGGGGGGCGTGCGGCTCCCCTACCGGAGCGGCCACTGCACCTGGCGGCCGGTGCCGGGCGAGATGGCCGTATTTCCCGCCGCACTCACCCACGAGATCGCGCTGGTGCGCTCTTCCGGCATGCTCACCCTGATCAGCGTCCGGGCGAGATTCGTCGGATCGGGCGGCGCCTGGATGCCGCCGTGGTGACGCCCGGGGTGACGTTGAGGCCCGCGTTCGCGGTCGCGCTCGGCACCGCGGAGCTCAGCCCCTGCGAGCGCCTCAATCGCGAGCTCGAGGCGCTGTTTCTCGCGCGCGAGGACGATGAGCACCGCAATCCTATGCCGAGCCATATCCCGCAGGCGGAGACTTTCGAGAGTCGCTTCAACCTGTTCCGCTGGCCGGAGCCGTGCGTGCAGGAACTGCGCAAGTTCGTGCTCGATACGGTGGTGGCGACGGTGCGGGAGGCGACGACGCTCGGGGCGGGGGATTTCGCCCGACTGAAATTGCACAATCACACCTGGTTCCACGTCACCCGCCCGGCAGGTTCTTTCATCTCGCACAACCACCCCATGGCCTCCTGGTCGGCGGTGTACTGCGTGCGGGCCGGGGAACCGGTGCCCGGCGAGCCCGGGAGTGGCGTGCTGCGCCTCCTCGATCCCCGCGCCGGTGCCGGCGCGTATGCGGACCCTGCAAATACCCGCCTCCATCCGGCCTTCGCAATGGCGCCGATCGATTTTCGACTGACCGAAGGCCAGATCGTCGTCTTCCCCTCGTACCTCTTTCACGAGGTCACGCCCTTTTACGGCCGCGACACGCGGATCACGGTGGCCACGAACTGCTGGTTTGCGTGATGTTGCTTCCGGACCCGGTCTAGATCGCTGTTGCCTCTCCGCAACACACTCGGGAACGCATCCCGGAGTGAACGAAAATCAGGGGCCAATGCGAATGCTTCTTTTGCACAAGCCAGGCTCCGTGTGTAGTATTTGTGCAAACTAGTTTGCGCGGCGGGTCGCCGCAACATTCCCGCAACCGGAGAGCCCGACTCTGCGGCTGCGCGTTGAGTTTCCACTTAGGGGAGGCTTTCGAGTGATTAATTCCAAGCGTGTGCTTCGCCAGGCGGTTCGCCTCGCTCTGGCAACCGCGGCAGGTTCGGCAGCTCCGTTGGTAGTGCTGGCTCAGGCAACTCCGGCCGAGAACGCGGCCGCGGCACCTGCGGTCGAGGAAGTCGTCGTCACCGGGTCGCGCCTGCTGCAGGCTCCGAACGACATCTCCATCAGCCCCATCACGAGCGTCGGGTCGGAGGAGATCGCGAAGACCGGCCTGGTCCGCGTCGAGGATGTCCTCAACATGCTGCCGCAGGTGACGATGGAGCAAGGCTCGGGCAACTCCATCAGCTCACTCGGCAACGCCACCGTCAGCCTGCGCGGACTCGGTTCGCAGCGCACCCTGGTGCTGATCAACGGCCGGCGCATGCAGCCGGGCGGCTCGGGCGGCGTCCCGGGGCCTGGCGGCTCCTCCAACTCCGCCGACATCGATCAGATCCCATCGGAGCTCATCGAGCGCGCCGACGTGCTCACCGGCGGTGCCTCCGCGGTGTATGGCGCGGACGCGGTCGCGGGCGTCGTCAACTTCGTGCTCAACACCCACTACC
>Ga0318517_10000061_pt1 | contig 16372 bp, 14 predicted proteins | sample GRESIP176b2f21_FD_203661 | JGI IMG/M metagenome (GOLD analysis project Ga0318517, IMG submission 203661) | Tropical soil microbial communities from Luquillo Experimental Forest, Puerto Rico - GRE.SIPMG.176b2f21 | ecosystem: Environmental > Terrestrial > Soil > Tropical forest > Bulk soil... | reverse complement strand
GGACCAACGATGTGTTTAGCGCGCGGATCGGCGGCCCCAGGCGAGAAAGCCGTCGTTCTTGAAGCCGGGCTTGCCGTAGGCAAGCGGCTCGCCAGTAAGGGTCTCGACGCGGCCGCCGGCGGCTTCGAGGATCGCCTGGCCGGCTGCGGTGTCCCATTCCATCGTCGTGCCGAAACGCGGGTAGAGGTCGGCTTCGCCGGCGGCGATGACGCCGAATTTAAGGGCGCTGCCGCAGCTTTTGCGCGCCTGTACTGGATAATCCTGCAGAAACTCGGCGAGCCGGCGGCTGTTCTCGTGCGAACGGCTGTGGACGATGACGAGCCCGTCCGCCGGACTGCGCGCGCGAATCGGCTCGGGCCCGCCACCCTTCCGCCGACGGACTGCCGTACCCGGCCCGCAAGCGGCGTAGGTCAGACCGACCGCCGGCCCGTGCACGACGCCGAGCACCGGCCGCCCCTCCTCGACAAGCGCGATCAGCACCGCGAACTCGCCGTTCCGGGCAATGAATTCCTTCGTCCCGTCGAGCGGGTCGATCGCCCAGAAGCGGTCACAGCAGGGCGGGATCCCCTCGGACTCGCACAATTCCTCGGCAACGCAGGGGATGTCGGGAAAGACCGAGATCAGCCGGTCGACGATGATCCGCTCGGCGGCGAGATCGGCCTCCGTCACCGGGGTCTTGTCGGTCTTGTGGCGAACGTCGAATTCTTCGGCATACACCTTGAGGATCGCTTCGCCGGCGGCGACCGCTGTCCGGCATACGATGTCGAGCATTTCCTGCCGGTCGGTGCTCACGCGGCCTTCCTCGCTGCGATACCGCGGATCGCGGCCCACACGCGCTCGGGGGTCAGCGGCATATCGAGATGCTCGATGCCAAGCTCGCCGAGCGCATCGATAACCGCGTTGACCAGGGCGGGCGGAGCGCCGATCGCGCCCGCTTCGCCGGCGCCTTTGATGCCGAGCGGGTTAGTGCGGCACGGCACGACATTGTACGCGAATTCGATCCGCGGGAGGTCGTCGGCGCGCGCCAGGCTGTAATCGGTCAACGAGCCTGTCAGAAGCTGTCCGGTCTCGGGGTCGAACACGGTCCGCTCGAGCATCGCCTGCCCCACGCCTTGTGCCACCCCGCCTTGTACCTGTCCGGCAAGCAACAACGGGTTAATGACGGTGCCGAAATCGTCGACGACGAGGTAGCGCAGGATATCGATGTGCCCCGTCTCGGGCTCGATCTCGACCTCGCAGACATGACAGCCATTGGGGAAGGTCGGCTGCGGCGGCGTGAAGTGGCCGCTCTCGGCAAAACCAGGCTCGACCCCCGGGGGCTGGCGCGGCGGATCGAAAGCGGCGCGCGCGACCTCTTCGATGGCAACGCGGCGATCGGTGCCGGCGATCGTAAACACGCCGTCGGCGAATTCGACATCCGCCTCGGCCGCCTCGAACAAATGCGCGGCGATGCGCCGGCCTTTGGCGATCAGCTTGTCGGCGGCATGTGCGAGCGCGGCGCCGCCGACCGGCAGCGAACGCGAGCCGCCGGTGCCGCGGCCGAACGCGATCGCAGCGGTGTCGCCTTGCAGGACCCGGATCTTTTCGGGATCGATGCCGAGTCGCTCGGCGGCGAACTGGGCGTAGGCGGTCTGGTGACCCTGCCCCGATGACTGCGTGCCCATCAGGATCGTCAAAGTGCCGCTCGGGTCGAAACGCAATTCCGCGAATTCGTCGGGCGGGAAGCCCGATTGCTCGATATAGACGGCGTGGCCGAACCCGCGATAGCGGCCGCGCGCCTGGGCTTCGACGCGGCGTGCCGGGAAGCCGGCGAGGTCGGCGGCAGCGAGCGCTTGGTCCATGTTGCAGGCAAACTCGCCGCTGTCATAGTTGAGGCCGAGCGGGGTCTTGTACGGCATCGCCTCGGGCGTGACAAAGTTGCGCCGCCGCAGCTCGTGCGGTGGCACCCCCAGTCGGCGCGCCGCGTAATCGACGAGCCGCTCGACCGCATAAGCCGCTTCCGGCCGGCCGGCGCCGCGATAGGCATCAACGGGTACGGTGTTCGTGAACACCCCCTTGACGCCGACATGGATCGCCGGGATCGCATAGACCCCGCTATACATGACCGCCCCGGAGATCGTCGGGATCTCGGTCGCGAAATTCGACAGATAGGCTCCCATATTGGCGACGAGCTCGACTTTGAGCCCAAGGAACCGCAGATCTTCGTCGAGGGCCAGTTCCAGTCGTACGATGTTGTCGCGGCCCTGCGTGTCGGTCATGAAGGCGTCGGCGCGGTCCGGTATCCATTTGACTGGCCGGCCGAGCTTTTTGGCAGCCCACAGCACGAGCACATGTTCGGGATAGAGGAACAGCTTCATGCCGAACCCGCCGCCGACATCGCGCGTGACGACGCGGATGCGGTTTTCCGGGACCTGGAAAACATTCGCGGCGAGCAGGTTGCGAACGAAATGGGAGCCCTGTGTCGAACTCCACAACGTATAGGAATCCTCGCCCGGATCGTATTCACCAAGCGCGCCGCGTGGCTCCATCGAGTTAACCACGATGCGATTGTTGACGAGCTCCAGGCGTATGCGGTGCCGCGCCGTTGGCATCGCACTCTCGACCCCGGCGCGGTCTCCGACGTCCCAGTCGAAGCACAGGTTTCTCGGAGCCTCCTCCCACACTTGGGGTTGGCCCGGATCGAGAGCGTGAGCGGTCTCGACGACGGCTGGCAGCGGTTCGTAATCGACGGCAATTAGCTCGGCCGCATCACGGGCGGCGGCGGCGCTCTCCGCCACAGCCATCGCAACCGTGTCGCCGACATGGCGCGCCCGAGCATTTGCGATCGCCGGATGCGGCGGCAGCACTGCGGGCGATCCGTCGCGGTTGGTGACGGCGCTGAGGCACGGGATCGTTCCGATCAAGTCGCGGGCAAGGTCCTCACCGGTAAAGACGGCGAACACACCGGGGGCGGAACGCGCCGCCTCGGTATCGATCGCGGTGATGCGGGCATGCGCATGCGGCGAGCGCAGCATGAAGGCATGCGTCTGGCGGGGCAGGCTGATATCGTCGAGATAATTGCCGTGCCCGGTGATGAAGCGCCGGTCTTCGACGCGGCGGACCGGCTGACCGATGCCGAATTGCTTCATGGAACATCACCTCCGACCCGGATATCGGCGACGAGCACAGGTTTCGCCATAGCCCCTATCGTTTATCGTTTTAATGACCGCACATCATCCCTCCAAAGCGTTACCTCGGCATGTCTGAGAGCTTTGCAGTCATCGAGACCGATATCCCCGCGCGGCTCGACCGCCTGCCGTGGACCCGCTTTCATACCCTCATCGTCGCCGCGCTCGGTATCACCTGGATCCTCGACGGCCTCGAGGTGACCCTGGCCGGCTCGATTGCCGGAGCGCTGCAGGAAAGCCCGGTCCTGCATTTCAGCGCGGCGGAGGTTGGGCTCGTCGGCAGCGCCTACCTCACTGGCGCGGTCACCGGGGCCGTGCTGTTCGGCTACCTGACCGACCGGTTCGGCCGCAAGAAGCTCTTTTTTGTGACGCTTGGTCTTTACTTGGCGGCGACGGCTTCGACCGCGGCGTCCTGGGATTTCTGGAGCTTCGCGCTGTTCCGTTTCCTGACCGGCGCCGGGATCGGCGGCGAATACACGGCCATCAACTCGGCGATCCAGGAGTTCATCCCGGCGCGTTTTCGCGGCCGCACCGATCTGGCGATCAACGGCAGCTTTTGGCTCGGCGCGGCGCTCGGCGCGGCCGGCGCGGTGCTGTTCCTGCAGCCCGGGAGATTGCCGCCGGATTGGGGCTGGCGCGCCGCCTTCGGGATCGGCTCGCTGCTCGGCCTCGGCATCCTGGCACTGCGGCGCCTGATCCCGGAGAGTCCCCGTTGGCTGATGCTGCATGCCCGGACCGATGAGGCCCAGGCGGTCCTCGGCGAAATCGAACGCCGGGTGAAGGAGGCCGCCGGAATGGCAAGGCTGGCGGCCGCGGAAGGGCGAATTCGGCTTGCCACGTCATCGCATACCCCGCTTGTACGAATGGTCCTCGCGATCATCCGCGACTATCCGCAGCGCACCGTGCTCGGCCTTGTGCTGATGGGCTCGCAGGCGTTTTTCTACAACGCGATTTTCTTCACCTACGCGCTCGTGCTGACGCAATTTTATGGCGTGCCGTCGAGCTCGGTCGGCTGGTACATATTGCCTTTCGCGCTGGGCAATTTCTGTGGGCCGCTGTTGCTCGGGCCGCTCTTTGACCGCATCGGGCGCAAGCCGATGATTGCCTCGACCTATGCGATCTCAGGTGTGCTGCTCGCAGTCGTCGGCCACCTGTTCAACGTTGGCGCGGTCGATGCCGCGCAGCTCACCTTGTGCTGGACCGGGATCTTCTTTTTCGCCTCGGCCGCCGCGAGCGCGGCTTATCTGACGGTCAGCGAGAGCTTTCCGATCGAGGCCCGCGCGCTCGCCATCGCGTTCTTTTACTCGGTCGGCACCGCGCTGGGCGGCGTCGTCTCGCCATGGCTGTTCGGGACCCTCATCGGCTCGGGCGAGCGCGGCACCGTTTTCAACGGATATCTGCTCGGTGCGGGGTTGATGGTCGCCGCGGCGCTCACCGAACTCGCGATCGGCGTCAAGGCCGAACGCCAGCCGCTCGAAAGCGTCGCGCGGCCGATCTCGGCGATCGGCGACTAGGCAAAAGCGGGAGCAACTTCGGCGATGAAACGCGCCATCTCATCCTTGACCTGAGAGTGCGGCTTCAAGCCGACATTGAAGTAAAGGATGACCTCGGCGAAACCGGCGTTCTCGACCTTTTTCAGAATGTCGGTGATCTGCGCCGGCGAACCGAGCAGTACCGAATTCTCGGTCAGGTCCTGCGGCCGCACGTTGCGCAGCCGTTCGACCATGCCGACGAAGTAGCGGTAGCTCGGCGGCGCCGTTCTCGGATCGCCCGGAAAGGCGGCGATCACGCACTCCTTGTAGTAGCGGATCTGCCGGGCTCGGGCCGCCTCCGCCTCCGCCTTCGTATCGGCGAAGTGGATGAAATAGCTGCACATCAGCCGTCCGGGCGGACGGTCATGCTTGGCGCAGACCTCGCCGTAGAGCTCGGCTACTTGCTTGAGACCGCCGTAGCTCATCGCGGCGGCGAACGGTGCGACGATCAGTCCGCAGCCGAGCCTGCCGGCGAGTTCGATGGAAGGCTGTGAGAATGAGGCGACATAGGCCGGTATCGGGCGCTGTACCGGCTTCGGCGTGATCGACAGATCATCGAACTGGTAATGCTTGCCATGATGCGAGATCGGCTGGTCACTCGACCAGAGGCGGCGGACGACCTCCATGCCTTCATCAAAAATTTCCTGATTGTCCTCGAACGAAACCTTGAGGGGCAGGTACTCGCGCCGGTCGTAACCGCGGCCGGCGGCAAAATCGACCCGGCCGCCCGAGAGCAAGTCGAGCGTCGCCCATTGCTCGGCGACGCGGATGGGATGATGCAACGGCAGCACGGTTACGGCCGGCGCGAGGCGGATGCGCTGGGTGCGGGCGGCGACATTGGCCAGAACGAGGTCGGGACACGAGAGCACGCCGAGCGTGCTGAAATGATGCTCACCAATCCAGGCCGAATGGAGCCCGACCTCCTCGGCGTAGACCGCTTCGTCGAGGATATCGGCGACAAAGGCATTGGCGTCCCTGCGGTTGTTCTCGTAATGGTTATCGCTCAGCGTAAAATAGCCGAATTTCATCTGCTTCTCCCGCTCCATCAAAAAATGCGCCGCCCACGAGGTGCGTGCAAGCGTGAGGTGCTCGGCACCTCATCGATCGGTCTCGTCTCACAACCAAAGATTTTATCGGCGAATCCTTATCTGCAGCAAATCAGCAGCAAAATCTCGCCTGTTGGTTGAATATCCCTCGATAGCCGGCTTCAATCACCGGAACGTGCCCCGTCCAACCGCGGCACGTTGCCGAAACCGTCAGCAGTTCAAATTATGCAATCAGAAAGTGGCAATTTCTTGATCGTGTTTCTCGCAACGTGTGCGCAACAACCGAATAGCGTTGGCTTGTCTTTTCGTATGGAGACAATAGCGCCGAGGTATTAAGATTGCAGGGTTTTAGGGGAGGATCGGATGGCCATAGCACGTTTCCTGAGCCGATGGTCGCGTTTGCCGCGCCGCATTGCGCTGATCCTTGGATTGGGCGCACTGTCGACCGCCGGGGCCCGAGCCGACACCCCTGAGCCAGGCAAGCTCACGGCATCGCGCGACGTGGTCGTCCGCAGCGAAGGCGGTCGGGTCTTCCTCTCCGAAGGCGGCCGGGAAACCGAGTTGGGTCTCTCCGCAACCCCCGAGCGCGCTCGCCTCTTGCGGCTGCTAGAGCATCATGGGCCTGCTGGCGTCAAACTGGACCGCGATCCCCGCCTGATCATGTCCGGCGGCGGCGGCTCGGGATTTTCGTTGCGGGACATACAAAGGTCCATATTTGGCGAGCCGACGCCCGCGCCGCGCGATGCGCAGCAACCCGGCGCCCCGAAGCGCGCGCCGGCGGGACGGGAAACTAAGCCGGCCAGCGACAAAAAAGGTTGACCCCCGGCAATTGTAACGTCAGAGCCGCTGCAAAGGCGGCCTTAGCGAAGGCGTTCCGGCACGGCACCCATCGTGAGGTCGCGCCCTCCGAAACCCTGGCCCGGTTTCGTCCCTTTGCGCCGCAGATGGGGATTACACGCCTCGGCAACATCACCGGCCTCGACCGCATCGGCATCCCGGTTGCCGTCGCCGTGCGCCCGAATTCTCGTTCGGTTTCCGTTTCGCAGGGCAAGGGGCTGGATCTGACACAGGCGATGGCCTCAGCGCTGATGGAAGCCATTGAAGGCTTCCACGCCGAGGAGGTCGGCGCCGGCTGGCGCGCCAGCTACGGCGAGATTGCCGCAAGTGGGCGCGCCGTCGTCGACCCGCTGACGTTGTGCTCGACGGGTCGGCCCTTCGATGCAGACGCTCCGATTTCGTGGCTGGAGGGGTTTGACCTGCTGCAGCAAGAACCCTGCTGGGTCCCGGCCGAAACTGCGCACACCGACTACACACGGTCGCTCGACGGCTATTTTCTCGCCGGCTCGAACGGACTGGCCTCCGGCAATCATTTGGTCGAGGCGATCAGCGCCGCGATCTGCGAACTGGTCGAGCGCGACGCCGTCGCGTTATGGGGCGCGTCGGGCATTCGTGCGCGAGCACAACGCGCTCTCGACATCGCCTCCGTCGACGACCCGGATTGCCAGGCGTTGCTGGCAAAATACGACGCGGCCGGCATCGCGGTCCGGTTGTGGAACGTCACGACCGAGACCGGCATTGCCGCGTTCATCTGCGATATCCGCGAGCTGTCCGAGGGCGAGCCACGCCGGCTGCGCCGCTTTCACGGCGCCGGATGCCATCCCGACCGGACGATCGCTCTGAGCCGGGCTCTCGCCGAGGCGGCGCAGACACGGCTCACCTACATCGCGGGCATTCGCGACGATCTGTTGCCGGCGGAATATGAGGAGCCGCCGACCGCCGATATCGTTGATGCGCTGCTCGATGCGCTGCGCGAGGAGAAAGCGCCCCTTTCGTTTCGCGAGGCTCCGAGCTTTACCGCGGATGATCTGGGTCAAGATTTGCGCTGGGAGCTGGAACGCCTACGCTTGGCAAGGATCACACGAGCCGTCGCCGTCGACCTGACCCGCCGGGAATTCGAAATCCCAGTCGTCAGGATCGTGATCCCCGGTCTCGAAGGCGACATCAGGCACCCGCATTACACTCCCGGCGAACGGGCGATGCGAGCGGCGCAATGCCGATGAACGCTGTCATTTTTGCCGGGCCCTCGCTGCCTCCGGCCTATCGGCCGAGCGATCCGGCGCTGGAATGGTGCCCGCCGGTAAGGCAGGGCGAAGTTTACAAGGCTGCGCTCGCCCGCCCGGCGATCATCGGCATCATCGACGGCTATTTCGAGGTGACGCCAACCGTTTGGCACAAGGAGATCCTGTGGGCGATGGCCCAGGGCATCCATGTCTATGGCGCCGCCAGCATCGGTGCATTGCGTGCCGCCGAGCTCCATTCCTTCGGCATGGTCGGCATCGGCCGCATCTTCGAGGCTTACCGCGACGGCATTCTGGAAGACGACGACGAGGTCGCGGTTCTGCACGGCCCCGAACAGCTCGGTTACCCCGCCGTGACCGACGCGATGGTCAACATCCGCGCTACCCTCGACAAAGCGGTCGGCGCCGGCGTGGTCGATCGTTCGCTGGCCGGCCGCTTGACCAGGATCGGCAAGACTTTATTCTATAAAGAGCGCAACTGGGATGCGATTCTGCGGCTGGCCGCTCGTGATCCTCCACCGGTCGCGCTCGATCATCTCGCGGCTTGGCTGTCCACCGGACAGATCGATCAGAAGCGGATCGACACCCTGGCGATGATCGCTGCGATCCGTAGACATGGAATTGCCGGGGTCTTCCCGCTCAAAGTCTGCTACCACTTCCACGCGACGGGCTACCACCGTGCCGCGGCGGGGCCGGCGCATTTGCGGCACCAGGAGGACTTCTAAATCTATGCGTTTTCGTGAGACGACCTAATCGGCCGCAGGGCCGTTTCTGAAGTCTACTAGTCGCTGAAAATTCGCGGCCAAAACAACAAAAGACAGCGAACCGCATAAGGCGTCCTATCGCACGGCTTGCCGGCCTCGTGTTCCTTTGGAGCGACACAGAGGTAAAGAGCGCCACTTCACCGCCGATTCTCTCGATCGGCCCGGCGCGCGCATCGCGCGATGCTTTTAAATTCTGTGGCTTAACAGCCAAATTGGCGCTCTGCCGCCGTCCCGGGTTATGGAGACGGCCGTTTGGGGGACAGTTCAATGACGAAGCTGACAATCGCCTTTTTCGCGAGTGCGCTCGCGTTTGCGAGCCCGCCGGCGTTTGCTGGTGACTTGCCCGATTACGGTTCCAAAAACTTCAGCCCGTCGGAGGACACGCCGACGCATTTCGCCAACGAGGACCTGCCGGTGTCCGCCAGAACCGCGGACGCCACGGAACGCGATTGGTCTGCCGTCGATGCGATGGCGCCAGCGCCGCCACCCGGGTCTTCCCGATCGGCCCATCGCAGCGCGGGACGGCACGGCAGATACGGATTCGCCCGCGGGCCCGGACGGCACACCACCGCTGGCTTGTCGAGCAGTGCGTATGGGACGAGAAGTTTGTCCGTCCGCTACCACGCCACGCCCGCAGGCGCCACCAAGACGATGAGCGCGAAGCACGGCAAACCGGGCGCACGGCATGCAAGCACCGCCATACACGATACCGTGTTGTAGCCGGCGGCGAAGCGCCTAACGCGCTTGGCGCCAGGTCTTCCAACGTTGGACAGAGCCGCCCCGGCCGCCATATAAGCGGGGCATGGGCAAGGTCGCGTTTCTCAAGATGCACGGGCTCGGCAATGATTTTGTCGTGCTCGATTGCCGTCGCGGCGCGGTGGCTCTCGGTGCAAAAGACATACGCGCGCTCGCGGATCGGCGCACCGGCATCGGCTGCGATCAGGTGATCCTGATTGGGTTGCCGCACGATCCCTCCGCCTATCTGTTCATGCGCATCTATAATGCCGATGGCAGCGAAGCCGAGGCTTGCGGTAATGCCACGCGCTGCGTTGCCGCCCTTGCTCATCGCGAGACGGGTGAGCCGCGGATTTGCGTCGAGACCTTGGCGGGACTGCTCGAAGCCGAGGCGCTGTCGGACGGGTATATTGCCGTCGATATGGGGCCGGCGCGCACCAGCTGGCGGGAGATCCCGCTCGCGCAGGCGATGGACACCAACCGCGTTGAACTTGCGCTCGGCCCGCTCGCCGGGCCGGTTTGCACCAATATCGGCAATCCTCACGCAACGTTTTTTGTCGATGAGGTCGAGACGGTGGATCTCGCTCGGCTGGGACCTGACCTAGAACGCCATCCGTTGTTTCCGCAGCGCGCTAATATCGGCGTCGCCGCAATTCGCGACCGCCGGACCATCCGGCTGCGCGTTTGGGAGCGGGGCGCGGGAATCACTCCAGCCTGCGGCAGCGGCGCTTGCGCCGCGCTCGTCGCCGCTCATCGGCGGGGGCTCGCCGATCGCTGCGCTGCCGTCGAGCTCGATGGCGGCGTGCTCGACATCGCTTGGCGTGAGGACGGCCACGTGATCATGACTGGGCCGGCTAAACTGAGCTTCGAAGGCGCGTTCGACACCGACCTCCTTACCGCGAGCTGAGCGCAATGCGGGACAACGAAGTCATTACCTTCGGGTGCCGGCTGAACAGCTTCGAATCTGAAGTCATCCGCCACGCCGCCGCGGCCGCCGGCCTCACGGGCGCGGTTATCGTCAATACCTGCGCCGTTACCGCGGAGGCCGAGCGTCAAGCCCGCCAGGCGATCCGTCGTGCCCGCCGCCGGCACCCCGAGGCGCACATCATCGTGACCGGGTGCGCCGCCGACATCTCGCCGGAACGCTACTCCGCGCTGCCCGAAGTCGACCGCGTTCTCGATAACCGCGCTAAACTGCGGCCGCAGAGCTATCGGCAAGGTGAGCCTCCGGCCGAGGATTTGGCCGAGAGCGCCGCGCATCTCGTCGACGGCTGCGACGGCAAGCGCCGCGCTTTTCTGCAGGTTCAGCAGGGTTGCGACCACCGCTGCACCTTCTGCATCATCCCCTATGCGCGCGGCCCTAGCCGGTCGGTCCCGATGGGCGCCGTCACCGATCAGGCACGGCGACTTATCGCCGCCGGCTATCGTGAAATCGTACTTACCGGCGTCGATCTGACAGCCTACGGCGGCGACCTTCCAGGGAAGCCTAGCCTTGGCCAAATGGTGCGCCGGCTGCTCGCTGCGGTTCCCGAACTGGAGCGTCTGCGCCTATCCTCTCTCGACCCGGCCGAGTTGGACGCAGAGCTGTGGCGGCTCTTAGCCGAGGAGGAGCGGCTGATGCCTCATCTGCACCTGTCACTGCAGGCCGGTGACGATCTGATCCTCAAGCGCATGAAGCGGCGGCATTCGCGATCGGAGGCAATTGCCGTGGCGCGGCGCGTCCGCGCGTTGCGTCCCGATGTCGCTCTCGGTGCCGATTTGATTGCCGGCTTCCCAACCGAAACCGAAGACATGTTCCGCCGCAGCCTCGACCTGATCGCGGAATGCGGGCTCGCCTTCGTGCATGTGTTTCCGTACAGTGTGCGGCCCGGGACACCCGCTTCCCGGATGCCTCAGCTTTCCGGAGCCGTGATCAAGGAGCGAGCGGCGAGACTGCGAGTGGCAGGCGCGGCTGCTCTCGCCGCCGACCTGGCGGCACGTATCGGCGGCGAGACCGACGTGCTGATCGAACGCCCGGGAATGGGCCGCGCCGCCTTCTATGCGGCCGTGAGCTTCGAGGCGCCCGCGGCCGAGGGGGCGATCCGGCGCATGCGGATTATCGGCACCAGCGGGCGCAGTCTTACCGGAGTGCCTGTTCGATGAGATTGTGGAGGCGCCCGACATCCGAGCCAGTTCCGGAACCTGATCCGGACGGCGATGCGGCGACGGCAGACGCCGAGCACCGCCGCCCGGCGCTGGTTCCAAGCGAAGCACGGGAATCCATGCCGGAGCCAGACGGCGCAGCCGTCTCACCGGAAATATCAGGCTGGCGATTATCGCGGCGGGAATCGACAGAACCCTCCGAGAGCCTGCGGCCCGCCGAACAGGGGCCATTAGAGGAATCTGAGCCGACGCTCGCTCCCGAGGGCTCCGAAACCGGGGAACGCCATGGCTGGTTGAACCGCCTGAGGGCGGGGATGGCGCGCAGCTCAGCGCGGCTCACCGACGGCATCAACACGATTTTCAATCGCCGCCGCCTCGACGATGCCGCGCTGGGCGAGCTCGAGGAGCTGCTGATCGCGAGCGATATGGGCGTCGGCATCGCCGCCGAGGTCACCGAGGAGCTGCGCCGCAGGCGTTTCAACCAAGAGGTCACGCCCGAGGAGGTGCGTTCGGCTCTTGCCGAGCAGGTAATCCAGCTCGTCGAGCCGGTAATAAAACCCTTGCGCCCCGATCCAGAAAAAAAGCCGTTCGTCATTCTCATCGTCGGCGTCAACGGGACCGGCAAAACCACCACGATTGCCAAACTTGCCAAGCAATATCGCGATGCCGGTCATGACGTCGTTCTCGCCGCCGGCGACACGTTCCGCGCCGCCGGTATCGAGCAACTGCAGATCTGGGGGGAGCGCACCGGCTGCCGGGTCGTGACCCGGCCGATGGGGTCGGATGCGGCAGGCCTCGCTTACGACGCGTTGGAGCAGGCCCGCGCCGAGGGCAGCGACATCCTGTTGATCGATACCGCGGGGCGGCTCCACAACAAAGCCAATCTGATGGCCGAGTTGCAAAAGATCGTGCGCGTGCTCAAGAAGGTGGACTCGAGCGCACCTCACTCGGTGCTGCTCGTCCTCGACGCGACGACGGGCCAGAATGCACACGCACAAGCCGAAATCTTCCGAGATATGGTCGGCGTCACCGGCATCATCATGACCAAGCTCGACGGCACCGCGCGTGGCGGCGTTTTGGTGTCGCTGGCCGAGAAATACGGCATTCCAATCCACGCAATCGGGGTCGGCGAAACCTCCGAAGATCTCCGCCCCTTCGAAGCGCGGGCGTACGCCCGCAGCCTTGTCGGGCTCGAACCCTAGGTAGGTCCGGTTGCTCGGGGGGCGGGTCTTTCCAGAGCGGGACGGCATCATGAATATGCCCAAATCGGGCGCTAGGACGGGGCAGCCAAGCAATTATTGATGCGTTCGACGTGCGCAACACAAAGAGCATCCTACTCCTCCCCCTCCCTACTGACCCCTGCGGTGAACTCGAGCGACGGCAGCGCGGCTTTACGTTGCTCGAGCTGCTTGTCGTGCTCGCCATCCTCGGGCTGCTGATCGGGCTTGTCGCGCCCGCGGCGCTACGGCAACTCGGCTCCGCCAAAGAAAAGATCGCGCACCAATCGATCGAACGCCTCGCCGGCGTGCTCGATATCTACAAGCTTGACGTTGGAACCTACCCCACAACTGACCAGGGCCTACAAGCGCTGATTACCCGGCCTTCGGGGGTGACTCGCTGGAATGGGCCGTACGTCAAGGGCGAAAAGGTCCCCGAGGATCCATGGGGACACCCCTTCATCTACCGCAGCCCGAGCCAACGCCCCGGGCGCGAATATGATCTCTTATCGCTCGGCCCGACCGGTCGGGCTGGCGGTACCGGCGAGAACGCGGAAATTGCTAACGAGTGAGTGAGGTCGTTAGCGCTCCCTGGGGCTGACCGGCATCGAGGTTGTCGCTCCACGCGAGGACAGTGTATCCCTGCGGCAAACTTGTCCCGATGCGGACGACAGCGGTCCGAACAATACGCGCGTTGCCCGGACCGGAAGCGAGGGCGGTGATCCGCACGGTCAGCAGATCCGGGATCGCTTGGTTCGACGGTGATGGAGCGGGCCCCGTTTGCGGCGCCAACAAAGCGAGAGCTGCGGCGACCACCGGATCGGTCGTGACGGGGTTTGGTTCTGGTGGCCCGAACATTGTGAGATGCGGACGGATGGTCGCGAGCAGCGCCGGCGTCATCCCGAGCACTCGGCCTAATTCGTCGAGGGTCTCGATCGGCGTCCCCGGCGGGCCATAATCGAGCCCCGCCGCACGATACTCCGCCAGCACCGCGTCCTGCGGTCGCGCAATGCCCCCCGAACCGACCCATTCGCTGATCGCCGCCGCTAGGCGATGCGCGGTGTCGGGATCGCTGCCGATGACGCGCAGCAGCGCCTCGGTCAGCTCGGGCGGAGCCGTGCTCGGATTGATCCACGATGCCTCGTCCTCCAGCCGCACCACCACTCGGCTGTTGCCGATCGCGATTTGATGCACCGTGCCGTCGACCGGCCAGCGCTGTTCCGGCCGCTGATCAGACAAGTTGAAGATGGCCTCGAAGATCGCGCCGTCGGCTGCCGCCTGCGCCACCGAATTGGCCACCAGATTGCTCGCGATTTGGACCTCGGTTCGCCCGGTAGCGGTGAGATGCGCGACGATGAAGGCAATCAGCACCAGCGTCCACAACACGACGATCAGCGCGAAACCGCCGGCCCGGTGGCGTGCCTCGGGCGATGGCGGCGATCTCACCATGGCTACAGGCCGTTGGGATTGGCTAAGCCGGGTGGTCCCCTGCGTTGCAGCTGTTGCGGGAGCAATCCGGCGTTGACTAGCTGGCTGCGGAGATCCTCAGTCAGCGCTCGGGCATCGCGTTGGTCATGCACAACATGCGGCGTGATCAGCACTAGCAGCTCGCTGCGGGCGCGCGTGTTGTTCTGCGAGGAAAGCAGCGTGCCGAGAAGCGGGATGTCTTTGAGGAAAGGAAGTCCACTGTTTCCCTCTGAGAGATTGTCGCGGATCAAGCCCGCCATCCCAACGGTCTGCCCGTCTTGGATCGCTACCCGGGTGCGAAACGTCTGATCGTCAAAGGTCGGTGAGCCGGCGACCGAGTTCGTCGCCTGCGGCGCGACATCACTGACTTCCTGCGCGATGTCCAGCGTCACGAGACCGCCCGAATTGACGCGGGGCGTGACTTGCATGATGACCCCGGTCGCATGATAGTCGACACTGTTGACGACCGGCGCCCCCGTGGTCAGCGTGCTCGTGGCCGTCCCGGTCAGGACCGGCACTTGTTGACCGACCTGAAGACGGGCTGGCTCGTTGTCGAGAACCATGACCTGAGGCGCGGATAGCACCTTGACCTTGGTGACGGCGGCGAGCGCCTCGATCGCATAACGCGGGGCGTGACTGAGGATGAAACCCGAAAACGTCGAGGGGAAGGTCAGGCCGCCCAAAGGCTGGAACGGCGGATTTGGGGCACCAAGTGTCTGGGCGATGTGGCCCGTTTTAAGAAAGAATTGAGTGCCGTACTGCAGGTCATCGTTGAGGGTGACCTCGGCGATGGTCGCCTCGATCAGCACCTGCAGCGGGATGATGTCGATTTTTCGCAGCATCCCCTCGATCACAGAGTACTCGCTGGGGGTGGCATAGATCAATAGAGCGTTGTTGCGGCGATTGGCGATAATGCGAATGCGGTTCTCCGCACCGGCGCCGGCGGGGCCCGTCTCGGCGGACAAGGGCTCAGTAGCGAGGGGCGGGGCCTCGGCCGTCTGCGGAGGCGGCGGAATTCCTGCACCAAACGCACCTGCAGCCCCGCCTGCCGCCGCGCTCATTCCACCCGCGGCTCCGCCGAGGCCCCCGGCAGCTCCGGTAACACCGATGGCCCCCCCTAAACCTCCGCCAATTGGCCCGCCGCCAGGAGCGCCCCCCGGGGCGATTGCTAGCGGTGCTGCTCCAGGCGCCGTGGTACCCGGCGGGGCCGGAGTCGGTGAAACATTGCGCGGGGTGAAAGCCCGTTGGAGCAGCAGTTCGAGATCCGCACTCTGGCCGTTCTGCACATAATAGACATGCCAGCTGCGCGCGGTCGCATCCTCCACCTCACGCGTGAGCCGGAAGAATCGCCTTGCCGCGTCGATGTAGCGAGGCTGGGAGGAGACCACGAGAACGGCGTTCACTCGATCCATCGGAATGACACGGACGAGGCCGGCGAGCGCGCCTTCGCCCTGGGCCTGAAGAACCCGCTCGAATTCGCTGGCGCGCTTGGCCGGATCGCCGTCGCCGACCGGGAATAGGGCATAGGACTGGCCGACGAGAATATCGATGTCGAAGGCCCGGACGAGGCCGACCAAGGTTTAGCGAACCGCTTGGTCGCCAGAGACGATCACCGCATTGCGTGCCGGATCTGCGGCAATTTTGCCGCCTTCGGCAACGTAAGGTTCGAGAACTTTTGCAAGGTCTTTCGCCGACGCGTAGCGCAGCGGCACGACCTGTGTGCCGGCCCCAGGAGCATTTGTGCCCGAGACCAGGTTGCGGGTCGCGCCGGCCGGCAATGGAACCACAGCGTAGATCCCGTTTCGCTGAATGATCGTCGCCCCGTTCTCATTGAGCAAGGTTTCAAGCGTCGGCAGCAACGCAGAACGCGGCAGCGGTGTGGGAGTATCGATCGATCCGGTGCCGTGCACATTCGGGTCGATCGTATAGTTCACATTTAATGTGGTTCCGAGGACGGTGCGAACGATCTCGCGAATGTCGGTGTCGACAAAATTGAGAGTGATATCTCCGTTCTGCTCTGTCTTGACGCTCAGAGATGGGGGTGCGGGCGCGGGGACGGCTGGGCTGGCAGTCGAGACAAAGGCGCGTTGCTGGCTGCGATCGGAAGGAATCGTGCTGTTTACCCGGGCCTCAGCCGCCTGCAGATTGCTCGGCTCTTCAAGAGGCAGCAGACCGGGAGGTGCCGGCATTTGCGCCTGACACCCCATCAGCAGCGCTAGCGCGG
>Ga0318517_10000047_pt1 | contig 17252 bp, 27 predicted proteins | sample GRESIP176b2f21_FD_203661 | JGI IMG/M metagenome (GOLD analysis project Ga0318517, IMG submission 203661) | Tropical soil microbial communities from Luquillo Experimental Forest, Puerto Rico - GRE.SIPMG.176b2f21 | ecosystem: Environmental > Terrestrial > Soil > Tropical forest > Bulk soil... | reverse complement strand
TACTAATTCATGGGGAATCCGAAAGTGCGGGTGCCACGAACCCAAAATGCATGCCAAAAATGCCATATGTCAAATCAGTAGCATACACACAAAGATTTCACGAACATTTCGTCAGAAAAAGTCCGAAATCTCTGAGTTTTCACCCTGCAAAGAGACTCTAATCCTAAGTCGACCGAAATAAACTCAGAACATGGCGAAAAATCGCTGATTTTACGCTTTAGAAGTGATACGAGTTTGAAGACCATGGTAAAACGATCCCATGGCACTACATTTCTACGAATAGTAAAGTTATGCTCCACTACACAAAAACCAAACGATTCCCGTAGAACGAGATCGCTAACTGCGGCCGACCCTCTCGATCGCGCGTGCACGCGAGATCGCGCTCGAACAAAGGTTTGGCACTACGAAAAGTTCCGATTCCACCAAATGCAACGCGAGCGCGTGCATGCGCGATCGGGAGGCTCCACCGCCTTAGACTCGCCGCCCACCGGCGCGACCCCAGGTAGTAGCAGAAAATCCTCGTCATAAAATCCGCCTAGCGTCCCACAGAAAAATCCGGTAGACTTCTAGTCGCCGAAACGGGATCCGCCGATTTCGTCAAGGCCACCGGGCGGGTGCGGGATCAACCAAGGGTCCTGGTAGTGTCCCCGAGGAAGATCTCGCATCTCGCCCGGTTCAGCTTCACCGACACTACCACCAGAAAGGCACAATGGCAACAGTCAGCAAAGTAATCTCCGGCGGTCAAGACGGAGCGGATCTGGCAGGTCTCATGACCGCGAGACTTCTCAACATTCCCACCGGCGGGCACATGCCAGCTGGATACCGCACGCGCAGTGGCAGCAAGCCTGAGTATGCGAAGCGGTACAAGGTGGAAGAACACGGCAGCAAGGACTATCCGCCGCGCACACAGGCCAACGTCGCGAACAGCGATGGGACGATCCGGCTTGCCACATCTTTCAAGACGCCGGGCGAGAAGTGCACGCTCAAGTACATCTTGATGTACAAGAAGCCGTACATCGACATTCGCATTCACGAGTACGAGCCACATCCACCAGCCACTGATCCAGTTTTCAGGATCCGTGTGCAGCCCAGTTCCGTAAGGAACTGGATCGAGAAGCATCAGATCAGGACCCTGAACGTTGCCGGAAACGCCGACCCGCGCATCGAGGCAGAGGTCATCCGATTTCTGACGGAGGTGCTGCGATGAGTGAGTCACACAGTGGTGAGCCACTGCCCATCACGCTGAGGGACATCGAGCGGCTGCTGTTCGAGACCCGCGAGTGCATTCACGATGACGAGCAAGGCATCGGTGGGTGGTTTGAGAAGCGCGGGTTCGACTACGAAAGCATGCGAGCGTTTTACGTTGGCCTGCTCGCGGCCACCACGATGCAGATTGCGCGCATCGAGCATGCCGGCGGTGACGGCGGTGAGGCTCTGTTTGAGTTGATCCTCACGACGTTCATCATCGGCTGGGTCATGAAGGAGCAGTACGGTAAGGGTCGCCCATGACCCGTACCTTGCCTCCGCCACCACCGAACATCTGCGACGTCTGCCACGGCGAGAGCAAGGGTGCGGTGTACGTTGGCGTAGCAGCAGTGCCGGCGGCTCCGATGAGCGTGGCGTGGTGCCAGAACTGCCTACACGTGAACGCGATTCCGCGCCACGTCGCGGAGTACTGGCTGTTCGCGGAGTTTGACAAGCAGCAGTATCCCGATGGTCCTGTCATGCGCAAGAAGCCGCCACGGCACTTTCCGCTCGCCGACTGGGCCGGTGAGTTCAAGATCTGGCTGGGACCGGTCGCCGAGTATGCGAAGCTGAAGGATTGCTACAAGACTCTTTGGAAGCACGAGTACGAAAGACAGGGAGGAGACGCATGAGCTTCAAGGTCAAGCTCAACTACCACAACCTGCCACCAGGTGTAGACCCACGAGCAGTGGACCCACAGCAGCTTGCATTGGCCACCGCAGATGCGGCTGCCGAGGCTTCCGCTCGAACGGCAGGTGTACCAGATCTCGTGTACCACATGGTGGAAAGTCTCGAGGTCAAGCTGCCGCACAACATGACGCTGCGCATCTTCGAGACTGACGAGGACTACGCGATCGTCATGGAGGTCGAGGGTGAGGAGCCGTATGCTCTCGAGACGGTCATGAAGGAAAACGATGCCCCATCCTAACACCAGTCAGCCACCGCATCCATTCGAGAAGCGGTTCTACACATTGGCATGGATGCTCATCAGAGAGCGGTTCCGCAAGACACCCAAGCCACCGCCGATCCCACCGCCGACGGGTGTACCGCCGGTCAAGAAGATCCGCTAGGCTTCCGGCACACTAGTGGAAGGAGACAGGCATGTCTCGTAACGTCAGGGTGGTCCGCACCGGCTGGGGCCACTATACCACAAAGCCAGGGGGCCGCTGATGTTCAAGCTCACCGGCTCTGGTGGCTACCGCAAGGCGAGTGGCGGCTCAACCGTCCCTCGCGTGAATGCTGCGCAGCTGAACCGCGTCGCGTTCGCTCCGGTCCCGACAAGAGGTGCGTGGGTGCCCGAGACCATGCAGGAGCAGGGTCAGGATGCCAACACTCCTCGTGCTCAGGGACTGGAACAGATCTACCGCTGACGGTCATGGCTGCTCGGCGGCGCAAGCCAATCAAGATCAAGAAGAGCAGACAGGGATCCTTGCGGCGTGCCACCGGCACGAAGAAGGGCAAGAAGATCCCCGTCAGCACCTTGCGTCGGATGAAGAGGTCCAAGTCACCGGCCATGCGCAAGAAAGCCACCTTCGCGCTCAACGCACGGAAGTGGCGCAAGACCGGTGGGAGGCGCAAGCGCAGATGAACATCGGTGTCTTCGGCTGCGACCCTGGCGGCCACACAGGCATTGCCTGGGGTGTGTTCAACCCGCACGCCAAAGGGGGAGCAGCCGAGGCACTGAAGTCCAAGATGTGCGACGGTAGCACGACCATCGACGGAGACGCACGCTCCCAGATACGGCAGATCGTGAAGCTGTGGCAAGGCTTCTACCGTGAGTGCGTGTTCGTGAAGCAGCTGCCGCCTGAGAACGTCTGGTTTGTGATGGAGGACTTCATCTACAAGCCTGGGACGATCTACGGCGGCGAGTCCTCTGAGATCAGTACGCAGATCATCTGGGGAGTCGAGGGTTACAGGATGGGCACAAAGGATGAGTGGTCGAAGCACAAGCGAGGTGCGTTTGCCACTCATATGCCCGACATGATCCTGCAGACCGCTGGTGAGGCCAAAGGCTACTGCACAAACGACCGAATGAAGGAGTTTGGCATCTGGGTGCGCGGTCGTGAGCATGAGCGTTCGGCATGGGCCCATATCGCAACCTTTGTGGCCCGGTACATAAAGCAGCACGGGACCAACGGTCGCTGATCCTCCCGATCGCGCGTGCATGCGCGCGCTCTCCTGCGCCCGCGCGCTCGTACGCTCGCGCGCGCGCGTGCTCGCGGCGCAGGCGACCAAATCCGCCACGCTCCTGCAGGTTCAGGTAGCGTACCCACCCAGTCATGCCGTCCAACTTCCCGAGGAACGATGCCTACCCAGACTGCCTTCCGCAGACCTGGGTGCCCATCGCACTCGGAGCAGGTCAAGAGCCAAATGCGTATGGTCATGACGGGTCCTTTGAGTGGGACAGCGGCGCTGATGCCGGTACAACCGTAGATCCGCTTTCAGTTCGCCGCAATGGCGAGCCGATCACGTTCATCTCGCGTTGGCCGGAGCGCTGGTGAGTCCTGAGGAGCGCAAGAAGCGAGGTCGGCGCAGCGCCACCACCCAGGCTGCCTCAAAGGGTGGCTTCAAGCTTCCCGGCGCGACGCAGAAGCCGCCAAAGGGCAAGAAGCCAGTCCTTGGTACGAACAGGACTCGCAAGGCTGTGGGCGGTCAGTTCTGTGGCGCCAAGAAGCGCGAGGGTGGGACCTGCCTCCTCGCCGCAGGCTGGGGCACCAATCATCTGGGCATCGGAGCGTGCAAGTACCACGGTGGCAAACTGCCGAACCATACCAAGCACGCGCTGACGCAGGAGGCCAAGGTGTTCTTCGGCACGCCGATGGAGATCAACGCCATGGACGCGTTGATGTGGATGATCAAGGTCACGGCTGGCGAGATCAAGTGGCTGTCCGACCAGATGGCTGGCCTGCAGGAGAAGGACTGGGTGGAGGACACCATTGCGGGTAGACAGTTCCACCTGTATGCCCGTGAGCGGCAGAAGCGCGCAGACAGTTTGGCCCGCTACTCTGCGCAAGCGATCAGCCTTGGTATCGCAGAGCGCGCTGTCAAGATGGCGGAGACCTACGCCGACCTGCTGGCGCGGCTCATTCAGGGCATACTCGGTGACCTGGATTTGACGCCGGAGCAGCGGGCCAAAGCACCCGTGATCGTGCGCAAGCATCTGATTGCCATCGACGGTGGCATGCCTGACGCTGGGCACGCGAGCCATGCGCGGCTCGCGCTGGAGGCTGGTAGGAGTGAAACAGGTTGAGTCCCATGACGACGTCATTGATCTCGTCACCCAGTGGCGACTCAGGCAGCTGCTCGAAGCTCGGGTCCAGTACGGCACGGCGTTACCTCTTGCTGAAACGACTGAAGACCTCCACCAAATGATCGCTGCCAAGGAGCGCGGTTGTCCAGACGATCTGCTACTTCAGATCTATCTCCCGTAGCCAAGTTGCCTGCCGGCGTGGGCTCGCTGGCAATCGACAGGCTGTACCCTCCCGAGGATCCGTGGATAGCGGATCCTGTTGGTTGGTTCCATGACAAACTGGGCCACCATCTGTGGAGCAAGCAGGTTGAGATCCTGGAGTCAGTCAGGGACAACCGCATGACTGCGGTGAAGTCGTGCCATGGCCCAGGCAAGTCCTTCACGGGCAGCGGCGTGATCGGGTGGTACATGGACGTGCACCAACTCGGCTCTGCGTTTGCCGTTACCACGGCTCCGTCATGGCCGCAGGTTCAGGCGATCCTGTGGCGTGAGATACGTCGTCGTCATCGAGAGGGTGATCTAAGGGGACGGATCACGCTCGACTGTCAGTGGCATATGGGTGATGTGGGCACCAAGCGTGCTGATCAGAGTGAGGAACTGATCGCCATGGGTCGAAAGCCTGCTGACTACGATGAGGACACGTTCCAGGGCATTCACTCGCGTTACTTCTTGGCAGTGCTAGACGAGGCCTGCGGCATTCCGCTGTCGCTATGGACCTCAGTTCTCGCCCTGGTGACGAACGAGAATGCGCGAGTGCTTGCCCTGGGTAACCCAGACGACCCGAACAGCCACTTCGCCAAAGTGTGTAAGCCTGGCTCGGGCTGGAACGTCATTCAGATCAGCGTCTGGGATACACCCAACTTCACCGGCGACCACAACTGCGCGGTATGCGGGCAGTACATGGGCGACCTGGTGATGGAGAGCCTGGTCAGCAAGATCTGGGTGGAGACCGCACGTCAGGAGTGGGGCGAGGGTTCACCGACGTGGGTGGCAAAGGTGGATGGCGAGTTCCCAGATGTCAGCGACGAGTACCTCATCTCTCCGGCGCTGATTCAGTACTGTTGGAACCAGGACCTGCCCGGTCTGGGCGTGGGCCGCTATGGCGTAGATATTGCGCGCTACGGGGTGGACCATTCCGTCATCTATCGCAACCGTGATGGTGTGGTGCGACTCACCGACCGCTGGAGCAAGACCGACACCATGACGTCAGCGGGCAAGATCCGCACCTGGATGACGTCACACGGTAACTACACGCCGCCAGCCACGATTGACATCATCGGGGTAGGTGCCGGCGTGTACGACCGGCTGAGAGAGCAGCGCCTCAACGTTGCCCCGCATCAGGGCAGCCAGGCAGCAAGCAATCCGGCCAAGTTCAAGAATCGGCGTTCAGAAGTCTGGTGGACGTTCCGCGAGCTCATGGAGGCTGGTCTCATCGATCTGGACCCGGCCGATGAGACCTTGGCCGCCCAGCTAGGGTCGGTCAAATGGAGCGTTGACAGCGCTGGCCGAATCTTCGTGGAAACGAAAGAGGACATGCGTGAGCGTGGCCTACCTTCTCCTGACCACGCTGATGCAGCCATCCTGTCCACGGTCAGCGCTGTCACCGTTCTCGACATGAACGCTGTCTCGTCAACCGCAACGATCACGGGTGATCTGTTGCACAAGAAGATGTGAGGAGGGATCATGGGACTAGCATCACCGAAGGGCGGTAAGGGATCGTACCAGCCCATGGCGAAGGTGCCGAAGCCCATCAAGGCTCAGCCGATCAGGAAGGTTGGCAAGGCCAGGAAGGTGCCTCGGGCATAGTCATGGCCGACTGGTGGACAAAGGGATATCCGGGTGGGCCCATGGTAGCGGTCAGAGGCTTCCCGCGTCCTCTGTACCCACCCGATGCCAACAAGCAGGGCAAGAAGCCCAGCGTGGATGGCCCCGACGTCGAGGCCTACAAGCGCACGGTCAGCCGTGCCGGTCGTTGGCTGTGGCAGCCATTCGACCAGGACTTCAGCAATCTCTTCAGTCACGGCAAGAGCGGCAACGTCGTTGACACCGGCATCGCCGGGATCCAGCGCCAGCAGAACATGGACGACACGGGTTGGGTCGGCGAGAAGACGTTCAACACGCTGCGCTCCATCAGGATCCCCGAAGGACTGCCTCACGCCGGAGAGCCAGCCATGGACGCCCGTTCCGTGGAGCTCATCAATGCCGCGTGGGATCAGTTCAAGGGGAAGGAGCCTGCGCAGCCACCCCCAGCCGTAAAACCCCAGGCTGCGCAGGCTCGCCTGAAGAAAGCGGTTGCGGAGATCGGGGTCAAGGAGTCGCCGGCAAACTCCAACCAGGTGAAGTACAGCCAGTGGTACAACATGATCGGGCCATGGTGTGCGATGTTCTGTACCTGGTGCGATCAGACCGGTGAGGCTCCGACCAAGTCATTCGTGAAAGGTCAGTACTACGCATATGTACCGTATATCGTCTACGACGCGCGTATGGGCTACCGGGGTCTGAGCATCACGAGCGATCCTCAGCCGGGCGATCTCGTCTGCTTCGACTGGGATCGCAACGGGGAATATGACCATATCGGTATCTTCGAGAAGTGGGTGAACAGCAACCAGTTCAAGTGCATCGAGGGCAACACCAGCGCCTCCAATCAATCCAATGGCGGAGAGGTCATGCGGCGTGACCGATACGTTTCCGGTCAAGCTACGGTCTTCGTCAGGGTGAAAGAGTGAAGGGACGGAACTTTGCAGCATACTCCGTTCTCGCGTTGGCACTCGGAGTATCAATCTCAATCATCGTCCTCACGGCTGGGATCGTGTGGACGGCGATCGAGCATGGAAACACGGCATCGTCCCTTACCGAGAATGAGACGCAGGTGCTCATCTCATCGTTCAGCGGCATCTTCGGGCTGCTCGGTGCCTTCATTGGGTACCAGGTGGGCAACGGAGACAAGCGAGATCGGTACCCGAGGATGACTGATCTGCCGGAGCCGCCGAATGACATCGAGGATACAAAGGAAAGGTGGCCGACACCATGAAGCGTGAGTATGGCCTGACAGAGATCGCGGTCATTGCCATTGCGATCATCCTCCTCATCGAACTGATTCACACCTGGTAGTCAGATGCCTCCTGTCGGTAGACCACGGATCACGACGACGCAGGGCGCACGTCCTCCCGTCAACCTGATCGGCGTCGCTGATCCGTTCAACTACGGGGTCGGCCTGAATCCGCAGACAGGCGGCGTGGCTCCGTGGCACATGTTCATCGATCTACAGGAGACAGTGCCAGAGTGGTTCTGGCCGAACAGCGTCTGGACAGCGGAACAGATGCGCACGGACTCGCAGCTGGCTGCCCTACTAACGTCCGTGATGTGGGGGATCAGCCAGCTGCGGTTCGTGATTGACCCGAATGGCTCTCGCGCGTCGCTCGTTGAAGAGATCAGCCAGGATCTCAACCTGCCGGTGATGGGTGAGGATCACAAGCCGCAAGGACGGCTGAAGGGCAGGTTCAGTCATCCACGTTTTGTCCTGCAGTCCATGCTGTCCGTTATCTACGGTCACATGTTCTTCGAGCAGAACGGTGAGGTGGTGGATGGCAAGTGGCGTCTGCGTAGGATGTTCCCGATCATGCCTCGTACGATCGCGCAGATGAACGTCGAGGATGATGGCAGCCTCGTGAATGTGGTGCAGTGGGCGAGTAGGAACTCGTTCCTGTCAGCAAACCCACCGCTGTCCTCATTCGCCGAGCCGATCCCGGTTGACCGGCTCACCGGCTACATCTTCCAGATGGAAGGGATGAACTGGCACGGTCGCAGCATGATGCGCGACTGCTTCAAGGATTGGGTGCTGAAGGACCGCCTGATGCGAGTGGAGGCAATCAACCACGAGCGTGCCGGCGGTGTACCATATGCCGTAGGTCCTCAAGGTGCAACGATGACCGAGATTGAGGACCTGGGCCAGATGATGCAGCAGTTCCGCATCGGCGAGACCGCCGGTGGCGCTGTTCCCTATGGCAGTTCGCTTCACATCGCCAAGGGTTCCGGTTCCGACATCGACGCAACGATCAAGCGATACGACGAAAGCATGGCTCGTCGTTTCATGCTGATGCTCGCCAATCTGGCCCAGGGTGGGGCGCATGTCGGCAGCTACGCGCTGGGGGAGACGTTTGAAGACTTCTTCCTCGTCGCGCAGCGCCACATCGCGCAGTGGTACTGCGACATCACCAACGAGCACATCATCGAAGACATTGTCGACTGGAACTACGGCGAGGACGAGGAGTTTGTCCCGAAGATCACGTGGGAGCGCACGAGTGAAGACAGCCTGGGCGTGGAGCAGCTAGCCACCCTAGTTCAACGTGGCGTGATCATCGTGGACGAGGAACTGGAGAATGCCATCCGTTACAAGTACCAGCTGCCGAGCCGCAGCACACCGAGGCCGAACATCATCGTCGGTCCTGGTGTACCACGGCAGCCGCAGGAGCTTGCCCCTGGGCAAGTTGTGCCACCGCGAGGGGAGTTGCCAGAGTCTGCACAACCCGTTCCTCCTGGTGCGGGTGTGACACAACCCCTGCAACGGACACAGGCCGCAGGGGACCCGTCGGGTGCTCCCTCCTCGGGTTCCCCTGCGACTATCAGAGCTTCCTTCCGCAGATGGTTGGGAAAGAAGCCTGATGTCATGGCATCGTCTGCGCCAGCACTTGTCACGGTAGCAAACGTGCCGATCTTGCACGCCGGAGTGGAGTACCCGCTGAGCACAGGGCCAAGGACATTCACCCCAGAGGACCTGCGTGATGCCGTGATGGCGGCGAACGAGGACAGCAGCGTTCCTCGTCCGCGCCTGAAGATCGGTCATATCGATCCTCGGTTCAACGATGCCCAGGTCTTCGATGGCTCACCGAGTTTCGGCGTTGCAACCAATCTCCGTCTGTCGGATAACGGCACGACGGTGTACGCTGACTATGTCGGCGTTCCCAAGTGGCTGGCGGACATCATGCCGGCAGCCTATCCCTCGCGCTCGGTAGAGGGGTACAGTAATGTGCCTGCCTTCGCACCTGAGGGACAGCAACTGGAAAGTCAGATGGGCAAGCGGTGGCGTTTCGTGATCTCTGCCTGCTCATTGCTCGGCGTACAGTGGCCGGGCATCTCCGTACTTGAGGATCTTCCTCAGTTCTACGGCGAAGAGATACCGGATGGAGTTACCATCGACCCGGCGCTCTTGCAAGGAGGCGATCCAATGAGGTTGTTTGGCAAGACTGCTGCGTCGGTGAATCTCGACGACGTGCGCAGAGCTTTCTATGGCGAGTACGTTCCAGCCAATCCAGAGAAGAACTGGTGGTGGGTTCAGGCTGTGCTGATGGACCCGAACGAACTCGTTGTGGAAGATGACGAGTCCGGTCAGCTGTACAAGCTGTCCTTCTCGTCGGACAAGGGAGCAGTCAGCTTCGGCGATCCGCAGCCGGTTCGCATCGACTACATCCCCGAGACGGTCGAGGCGTACAAGGCTGCTGCCTCGTACGTTGCAGCGACACTGGCGGTAGGCAGGGAAGTGGCCGCCAGCTGGAACACAAGGGATGAGAGCATCCCGCAACCCGACACAGGAGGTTCGATGGATCCCAAGCTGATCCGCGATCGCCTGGGACTGCCGGAGGAAGCAACCGACGCGCAGGTCCAGGAGACCCTCCGCGAGCTCAATGCCGCTGCCGGCATCATCGAGCCGCAGGTGCCAACACCGCCTGCTGCCGAGCCGACACCGGCGGACGAGCCGATCGGAGAGCCTGTCGCTCCTCCGGCAGAGCCTGTGGCTCCTGCCGCTGTGGCGGCAAGCGCACTTCCTCCGGGAACAGTCCTGGTGGACAAGGCGCAGTACGACGGCCTTGTCGCAGCCACCAACGAGTCGCGTGACTTCATTGCGGAGCGCCGCAAGGAGAAGCGTGACGAACTGGTGACCGCTGCGATGAAGGACGGTCGCATCGCTCCGGCCAGCAAGGATCACTGGCTGAACTACCTGGAGCACGATCCCAAGGGTGAGGAGACGCTTGCGTCTCTGCAGCCCGGTCTCATCCCGGTCGAGCTTCGCGCAACGGCGGTTGGCGGCAATGGCGAGGAGGGAGACGCTCTGTCAGCGGATCAGGTGAGCGAGTGGTCTGCTCAGCTGTTCCCCGAGGTCCGTGCGCAGAAGGAGCAGGACGCAGCGGTCGCCGCTTCGGCGGGTGGCATGCGGCGTTCGCGCATCGCTGCCGACGGGCACTACACAAGGCGGTGATGGCGTGAACAACGAGTGCATCACCTACTTCGAGGGTGCGTACACCCAGAAGGTCACGGTGCACGCTGGGTACGCCATGACGGGCAAGACCCTGGCCGGTCCCAAGACCGGCTACCAGGGCTCAGGTCCGGCTCTGGCACCCGACCCGCTGGCCGCCAACGACGGTGGCAACATGGTCGTCCCTGTCGCTCCGGTGGCCGGTGGCGAGGTCAGCGGTGTCATCAGCTGGGACGTTCCGATCAACGGCAAGGCTGTCATCATCGACGGTGACGGAACGGTTCTGCCCATTACGTCCGGCGGGGCAGTCGCCATCGGCGACCTGCTGCAGTCGGACGCACAGGGACGTGTCATCACCGCCGCGCCGGCATCCGGCAAGGTGGTTGTGGGCAAGGCTCGCAGTGCCGCCGGGGCTGCGGGCGTCGACGTCGTCGTCGAGCTCTACACCTTCAACCCGGCTGTCAAGGCGTAGAAGGGAGGTAGGGATGAGGCCAACGAAGCCTGCCGTTCTCCAGATCGACCACGGCCCTCGTGTCATGGTATGCGACGACACCATGGCGACGCTCGTCGCCGAGGGTCGCATGGATCCGGAGTTCGAGCGGATGCGCTTCCGCGATGCCGAGCAGTTCATTGCTGCTCGGTGGGAGGGTCCTCCCGCAGTCGCTGCTGCGCCGTATCCGGGTGCCGTGATGAATCCGTTGGGACCGCCGACGATCACGGGGACCGTGTTCTCGATCGACATCGCGCTTCAAAACCCCACGCGGGTGCTGACGCCGATGGTGCTCGATCTGACAAGGCAGCGGTTCTTCGTGGACCGCGTGTTCACGTCAGCGGGCGGAGTCACCGGCGGAGCCGTGGTCTATGATCTGGTGGTGACACCGGACTACTACATGGACCGCGACGTTCAGCGGGTGGAGCCGGGATCGGAGTTCCCGGTCGTCAGCTTCAGCCGTCGCGCTCCTGCAGCGGCGGTCGTCGAGAAGTGGGGAGGCAAGTTCTACTTCCTCGACGAAACCCGAGACCGCAACCTGATCTCGGAGTTCACAAAGGCAATGCGTCAGCTGAGCAACACGATCGTGCGCAAGATCAACCAGCGCGGCGTCCAGATCCTGGAGGCGTTCATCACCGCAAACTCGCGCACGTTCACCGGCGTCAGCTGGGGCAGTGTCAACACGACGTATGCCGCAGGATCCAACTGGCCGCTGTTTCCGGCGAGGGACTTCGCCAAGGCGGATCTGATCGCGGAGCAGGACGAGATGGACATGGACTACAACCTGTGGATCATGAACCCCACAGAGATGTTCAATCTCGAGGGCATCTACGGCGACAAGCTCGGTGCCCTGCTCGACTCGTACGACATCGATCTGTTCGTCACCAACCGCATGACTGCCGGCAGCGCATACGCGCTGGCCGAGGGTCAGGTCGGCGAGATGCGGATCGAGGCACCGCTCAGCACGGAGACCTGGCGCGACCCGAACGGCAAGCAGCAGACGTGGGTCCAGTCGAGCGTCCGGCCTGTGATGTACGCGAACAACGGGTTCGCGGTCCTGAAGGCAACCGGACTCACCTAGGAGGAGCGATGACGCAGAAGATCATCAAGCATCGTCTCTTCACATGGTTCGAGGTGACGCCCAATCCTGTCGATCCCAGCGGTCCCGACGTGCTCACCGAGCGCATCAACATCGCCGGGGACGACGTGGACATCACCAACGAGGACTACGTCAAGCGCGGTGAGGACCTGGACGCATTCTACACAGACGAGGAGGCCGACGAGATCCGTGCCGGCACCTACGCTGGGACGGATGCCGATCAGGTGTTCTCTCTTCGCAATCGCGGCAACACCGCACCGCGTCTGCAGGCGCAGGGGCAGATCATGCCGGCCGATGGCGAGAGCAACCCCGGTGAGATGTCGGTCGACGAGATGGCCGACTACATCAAGGACCACAAGCTCAACGTCGAGCAGACGGTGGCCCTGGCAGGTGACGACCTCGACAGCATCGAGAAGGTCCTTGACGCAGAGAACCTGGCGACGGACAACGAGCCGCGCCGGGGCGTCGTCGATCGTCTCGAGGCCAAGATGTCGGCTGCCTCAGGGTAGACGATGGCCGACGAGTACAAGGCTCTGACGTATGTGAACCTCCCGTTCCTGGATGGGAACGGGAGGGCATACGTCCCAGGGCAAATGATCCCCCGCTCTGACTTCGAGGAGTCGGTGGAGTTGGCCGAAGAGGCAATGCCCGATCACGAGGGGCTCACGTCGGCCAGCGACATGATCGACGAGTTGCTCAACTGGGGATCGATCAGCGAAGACACGGACGCGGAGCTTCATCCCGCGCACCGCGCTGTCGATCCTGGGCAGCCCACCGTGTACGGTCTTGCCCAACAGGCCAAGCAACTCGTCACGCAGTTGGAGTCGGAGGGCAAGGAAGTGCCGCAGGAGCTCGCCGTCTTCGCGGAAGCGATCCAGAACATCCAGGCACAGGACGCCGGTGCGGGTGGTGACAAGACGTGATGCGCAACGGAACCACTCACTGGATCTGCGAGCAGTGGTCAGAGGAGGCGTGCGAGTTCGCTCGCCGCAAGCTCTGGCTGCCGAAGGGCATCGACATCGGGTCGCATCTGCTTCGTCAGGTGATCGGCGAGGCAGAGGTTGTCAAGGAGGTCGACGGCAACCTCCTACTCAACGAGGGCATCCAGCGGCTGATGGACATGACCATGATCGCCACCGTTCTCTCGAACCAGGTGGCGGGCAACCCGTGGTCGAACGCCAATGCCTTCACCGGTGTCGGCGACAGCAACACCGCTGAGGCGGCAACGCAGGCGGAACTACAGGCTGCGACCAACCGCTTCTACAAGGCGATGAACGCGACATATCCGTCACGCTCGAACCAGACGGTCAGCTTCCAGTCAGACTTCGCCGGTACAGAGGCGAACTACGTCTGGGCGGAGTGGTCGATTGCGGCTGGCGCCACCACCGCTTCTGGGGCAGGGTTCCTGAACGGCACGACGAACCTGCAACGCAAGGTCGCCGCGCTAGGCACCAAGTCATCGGGGACATGGACGCTGACGGCACAGGTCACGTTCTCGTGAGGTTGTGGGGGATCCCTTCGCCGCAAGGGGTCCCTCGCAACGCTTCTAGGAGGAATGGTGCCAGGATCGACTCCTAACTACGCGATCCCGTATCCCGTCGGGACGGATGCTCCCAATGTCGCCACGGACATGCAGGCTCTGGCGACCAAGGTCGATAGCTCCATCCCACTGCCGAACGTACCGAACGGTTACGTGCGGCTCAACGCTTCCGGCGATCTCATTCTCAGCAACACACAGAAGTTTGGTTGGGCTGACATCCCCATATACAGGGATCCGTCCGGCAATACGCTGCGGATGGACGCCGATGTGCGTGTCTACGCTTACGACGGTACTGCCTCCGACATTCTGCTCACCGATGAGGGTGCCTGGCCCTACCTTTCTCTGCGCTGGGACTCGACTCAGAACGGTGGCGCAGGGATAGAGTTCTTCAACAACCCGGCGAAGACAAAGGGCTGGGGACTCTACTCACAGGATGCTGACGCTGCTCCCGGGTATTTGCGTATCTACGCCATCGCCAATAACCACGACTACTTCAGGTTTGGGTCGAATGGTATTGAGTTCTCCGATGCTGCTCAAGGTGGGGCTGGTAACACCTGGGACACATTTTTCGGTCGAGTTGCTACCAAGACGCTGCAGGTTGGCAAGGGTGGTCAACCGACAGCGTTAGGAATCACTGCTGACAATACCGTTTGGCCATTCTACATCTATGACGTAGCTGCAGCTTCACAACCTAAGTTCCACATGGGGATCAACGGCGACATGAACTGGGGTACTGGTGCTGTAGCTTCGGATACCAACCTCTATCGCATCGCTGCAAACTACCTGGCGACCGACGGCGGCTTTGCCTCTCGCGGTGGGACAGGGTTTGTGTATGCACCCGCGAGCGTCACCGGGGCCGTGGTTACTTCGCAAGTGTCTGGCGAATCTTATGCCCGCTTCGGGGTTGATGTGAACGGTTACACGCAGTGGGGACCGGGTAACGCAGCGCAGGACACAAAATTGTATCGCGCGGCGGCGGGTTCTCTCCAAACAGATGGTACGTTTGAAGCTGGAGTTCTTCGTGCGCTCACTTATGGCATCTTCAATGACAACGGGACGGCTCCCGTTGTTGGGGTTGGTTACGACTTCAACGGTCACCAGTTCTGCGGTATCGGCTTTACCTATGACACGTCTCTGTATCGTTATGCGGCCCAGATCTTGCAGACAAATGCCAGGATCATTGCGAGTGGTGACGGCTCGTTTGCCTTCCACGCTGAGGTTCCAACTTCTGGTGGTGCCTACCAGCCGTTCTACTATCGGGTGTTGGGAGATTCGCAGCCACGGTGGGCCGTGATGTATGACGGTACGATTCAGTGGGGAACCGGAGGATCAACTGCTCCGGACACAACCCTTGCCCGTAGAGCGCCGAACTGTCTTATAACTTCCGGCGAACTTTGGACGACACAGCGTGTCTTCATCAACGAGTCGCGTACAGGTGGCTACTCGGCCATCATGGTACAGAACATGGCCAGCGATGGCTACTACTTCGCGATGAAGAGAGCCTCAGACACTACCAATGTGTGGATCATGGGTGCCGATGGTCGAATGGTTTGGAGCGCAGGTGGCGGCAGCGCGCAGGACACCAATCTGTATCGCGGTGGCGCTGGCTTGCTGATAACTGATGGGCAGTTTCAGGCTAGCGGTGGCATCACAAATGCGAGTCTGCCACCACAGCTGAAGCAATATGCTGCGTACGAGCCGTCTGACATGAACAATTCTCAGACGAGCGGTTGGTATTATGCAAACAGTATCGCGAATCAGCCGCCGAGTTCCACGAGCCAGTGGTTGTACCAGGTCATCATGTGGGGTAGCAACGGCTACGGTAAGCAAATAGCCTATGGCCTCTACTCCAATGAAGTCTGGACGCGGTACCTCTACAGTAGCACCTGGAATCCCTGGGCACAGGTCGGCGGTGTCCCGACTGGTGCCGGCGCTGACTGGTTCGGAGCAACAGCGCCAACAGGGTTCCTGCTGTGTGACGGGAGCGCGATCTCGCGCACGACGTACTCAGCGCTGTATGCGATCCTAGGAACTGCCTATGGAGCAGGTGACGGCTCGACGACATTCAACCTCCCCGACCTGCGTGGGCGCGTGATCGTCGGGATGGCATCTGGTGGACATGCCAGCGTGAATGCCCTCGGTCTGAATGATGGTGCTGCTTTGGCGAATAGGACTCCGAAGCATAGCCACACGAACGGACTCACGCTGCCGACTCACGCGCATGCGCACAGCCTTACGCTACCGAACCACTACCACAACGTCAGCGACCCAGGACACGGACATTCCGTCCAGTCCTGGCAGTACTCGACGGCTGGTGGCGGTTACAGCATGGGATACTCGACCTCAGCATCCGGCTCGTACAGCGTGAGCCCGGTGGGCATGATCAATAACAATGGAACCGGGATCGCTGTCTACGACGTCACACAAGGTGCACTTGCGATCAACGGAGGAGTCGGTAACAACTCATCGAGTCCTGCCATCGCTGGTACGATTGGTGTAGCGGTCGGAGGCACAGACTCACCGAGCTACGTCACCGCGAACAAGATCATCAAGACGTGAGCGATCCCATCCTGAGAAAAATGGTCTTGGAAGTTCTGAGGGGTCAGTCACCCTTCTACTACATCTTCCCGAACGCCAGCGCCTTCGTGGCAGCAGGCTTGATCAACGCTGAGGATGTAGCGGAGGTGCTTACAGAGCTATACAACGAAGGGCTGTTGGAGCGCGAGCATCTCTTCATCGAGGTTACGGGTGGCGTCGATGACGGTGCCACCGAGAAAGTTGATGGAGGATATCGCTTGATCAATGACCCCGGTGAGGAGGGAGCGAAGTGAGTGAGTTTCGCACGTACAAGTTCATGGTTGTGCCGGTTGTGCAGGAAGTGGACGATGAAGGCAACGTCGTCAGCGAACTCACGCCGGAGCAGCCGATTGCGGTGTTCGGGATCGCAGGTCTGCATACATTCGCAGACAACTTCGAGGCCGACCTGATCACGCGCATGCAGCAGTCTACCAACAACAGGAGGGAACATGCAAGTGTCAGTTCAGGTCCTGCTGGGAATTGACGAGGAGCCGAGCATGTCTGCCACCGAGGCGGCAGAAGCGATCCTCAAGGCTCTCGGTGGTGACGAGGCCACCGACTTCGTGACGATCACCGCCAACAGGCAGATGGTCACTGCGCAGGCAGGCACTCCGCCCGCACCGCCTGCGCCCGGTACGTTCATGGCCCCGACGATGATGCCTCCGCCCATCAGGTAGCCATGCCGCAACTGAAGCCCACCGCTGACCCCGACGTCTTCATCGAGCAACAGAAGAAGGACTATGTCCGCTACTGGCGCACCGATGGTTTGCGGTGGGAGGTTCTGGGAACGTGCGCCAGTAG
>Ga0318517_10000036_pt1 | contig 18725 bp, 16 predicted proteins | sample GRESIP176b2f21_FD_203661 | JGI IMG/M metagenome (GOLD analysis project Ga0318517, IMG submission 203661) | Tropical soil microbial communities from Luquillo Experimental Forest, Puerto Rico - GRE.SIPMG.176b2f21 | ecosystem: Environmental > Terrestrial > Soil > Tropical forest > Bulk soil... | reverse complement strand
CTCTCCGCCAGCGGGGCTGGCGCCGTGCATGTGAAAGAGATGATGGAAATGCCGGTGCCAGAGCGGGTACGCCCGGCGCGCGATCGTGAGCGCCTCCGCGTCGGTCTCGCCCATGATCACGAAGCGGGCGAGCCCGAGCATCGGGGTATGCGCCGCCTTGAACGCGGCGCGGTACCGCTCCGTCATGGTGCGGATCTGCGAGGTAAGCGCATTGGCGACCAGATGGAAGCCGTTGCGGCCGGCGGCCTCCGCTCCGTCGGGGGTGCCCGCTCCCGCCCAAAACGGAGGATGCGGCTTTTGGAACGGTTCGAGCTCGATCGGCACGTCGGCATAGTGATAAAATTCGCCGTGAAACGTGAGCGTGCGCCCCGTCAGCGCCTGGCGCAGGATCTGCAGCGCTTCGAGATACATCTTCTGTCGGTTGTCGGGGTTGATCCCATAATAGGCGGTTTCGATCGGCGAGATGCCGCGGCCGACGCCGAGCTCGAAGCGTCCCCCGCTGAGCTGGTCGAGCATGCAAATCTCCTCCACCACCCGCAGCGGATGGTGGAGCGGAAGGGTATAGACCAGCGGACCGAAGCGCAGGCGCTGCGTGCGCTGTGCGACCGCGGCGAGGAAAACGCTGGGCGAGGCGGCAAGGCCCAGCGGCGTCGCGTGATGCTCGGCGGTATGATAGGCATAGAAGCCGCCGCGATCGTAGGCTTCGACGATCTTCAGTCGTTCCTCATAGAATGCGTGCAGCGGACGATCGTTGCGATCGAGGTGGTCGAAAACGCCGAATTTCATTCGCCCTCGCTTCGAGACTACGCATGAGCTTGGCATCATCCGCGAAAGCGCGCGCCCGAACAAGATCGGCCGCGCCGCGCGACGTTGAATGATCGGCGCTTGCCGCCCATCTTGGGACTATGCGCGACCTGTTCGAGGACATTTTCAAAGACGCGCCGCTCGACCCGGTGCAGGCGGCGCGGCGCGCCGTGCGGCCGCATTTGCGGCGCAGGTTCTATGAGCGGGCCGAGGTGGAGGATGCCGACGGCGAGTTCCGCGTCGTTCTCGACGGGCGGCCGGTGAAGACCCCGGCGCGCCGCACGCTGGCGGCTCCGAAGCGCGCGTTGGCGCAGGCGCTGGCCGCCGAATGGGACGCCCAGCGCGACGTCATCGACCCGGCAAAAATGCCGCTCACGCGGCTCGCCAATACCATCATCGATGGCGTGACCGACGCGCCGTCGGCGGTGGCGGACGAGGTCAAACGGTATCTCGCCTGCGATCTCGTGTTCTATCGCGCTCCCGGCCCCGCCGGCCTGGTCGCGTGGCAAGCCGAGGCTTGGGACCCCGTGCTCGCTTGGGTGCGCGAGACTTTGGGTGCGCGCTTCGTGCTGGCGGAGGGGATCGCCTTCGTCACCCAGCCCGCGCAATCGCTTGCTGCCGCGAGCTCCGCCATCCCCACCGACCCGTGGCGGCTCGGCGCCATGCATGCGATCACCACGTTGACCGGCTCGGCGCTGATCGCGATCGCGCTGGCGCGCGGCGCGCTATCGGTGGATGCGGCCTGGGCGGCGGCGCATGTCGACGAGGACTGGAACATGAAATTCTGGGGCCGCGACGCGCTCGCGCTCGAGCGCCGCGCCGCGCGCTTTTCCGAAATGCAGGCGGCTGCGGTGGTGTTGGAGGCAGCCTGATGCAGAAATCCGGCCGATCGGCGCGGCGCTATACGCCATCCTCACGTCCGCGGGGATGACGCGAGCGTATTGTCTACTACTTCTTCTTCAGCGTGCCGTAGGCGACCACGGTGCTGCCTTGCGCGGTGCCGAACCATCCGAGCGCGAGATCGTTGCCTTGCCGCGCCAAGGTGATGGTGCCGTCCGGGCAGCGGCCGCCTTTCTCGGCTTGGCCCTTGGTGATGACCTCGACGTAGAACACGTAGGACTTCGACGATCCCACGCGGGTGAGCTTCCCGGTGCAATCGAGATCGGGATACTTCGTCTCCGCGCCCTTGGCGCTGATCGCGAGCTCGAACTTGTAAGGTGCTTGACTACCGACCTGGGTGAGTTCGCCGCTCCAGGTGCCGTTGATGCTGGGTGCGGCCGCGGCGGCGCCCTTCTTGCCTTTCGCCGCCGGCTGGTCGTCGGAGGCGGGGGGAAATTGCGCGGTCGCGGGCGCGACCGCCGCGACCATGGCGAGAACCAGCGCAGCGCCGCAGTAAGACAAGGCCTTGTAGCGCGATCCTTTGGGCATGCTTTTGCTCCCCTCGAAGACTTGCCGACGGCGGAAAGTTTACCCTCAAATACCCGTACATGCTATGGATTTTCTATCGCAGGGGTGAGGCGCGGCCATGAAGGACATCCTCGACAAGCTCGAAGAACGCCGCGGGCGTGCGCGCGCCGGCGGCGGCCAGGCGCGCATCGAAGCGCAGCACAAGCGGGGCAAGCTTACCGCCCGCGAGCGCCTCGAGTTGTTGATGGACAAAGGCTCGTTCGAAGAGTTCGACATGTTCGTCGAGCATCGCTCGGCCGAGTTCGGCATGGAGAAGAGCAGGATTCCCGGCGACGGCGTCGTCACCGGTTGGGGCACGGTCAACGGCCGCACCGTGTTCGCCTTCGCCAAGGATTTTACCGTGTTCGGCGGCTCGCTCTCCGAGGCCCACGCCCAAAAGATCGTCAAGATCCAGGATATGGCGATGAAGGCGCGCGCGCCGATCATCGGTCTGTTCGATGCCGGCGGCGCGCGCATCCAGGAAGGCGTCGCCGCGCTCGGCGGCTACGGCGAGGTCTTCAAACGCAACGTGATTGCCTCCGGCGTGATCCCGCAAATTTCCGTCATCATGGGCCCGTGCGCGGGCGGCGACGTCTATTCACCGGCCATGACCGATTTCGTCTTCATGGTGCGCGACACCAGCTACATGTTCGTGACCGGTCCCGACGTGGTGAAGACCGTGACCAACGAGATGGTGACCGCCGAGGAACTCGGCGGCGCCGCTGTGCACACGACCAAGTCCGGCATCGCCGACGGCTCTTATGAAAATGACGTCGAGTGCCTGCTGCAGATGCGCCGGCTGCTCGACTTTCTGCCTGCCAACAACGAGGCCGGCGTGCCGGAGTGGCCCTCACACGACGACGTCGAGCGCGAGGAGAAATCGCTCGACACGCTCATCCCCGACAATCCCAACAAGCCCTACGGCATCAAGGAACTGATCCTCAAGGTCTCGGACGAGGGCGACTTCTTCGAGTTGCAAGAGGCGTTCGCCAAGAACATCGTCACCGGCTTCGGCCGCCTCGCCGGACGCAGCGTGGGCTTCGTCGCCAACCAGCCCATGGTGCTCGCGGGCGTGCTCGACATCGATGCCTCGCGCAAGGCCGCGCGCTTCGTGCGCTTCTGCGACGCATTCGGCATTCCGATCGTGACTTTCGTCGACGTGCCGGGATTCTTGCCGGGCACGCATCAAGAATATGGCGCGCTCATCGCGCACGGGGCAAAGCTTCTCTTCGCCTATTCGCAGGCCACGGTGCCGCTCGTCACCGTGATCACGCGCAAGGCGTTCGGCGGCGCCTACGACGTGATGGCATCAAAACACATCGGCGGCGACGTCAACTATGCCTGGCCGACGGCGCAGATCGCCGTCATGGGGGCCAAAGGCGCGGTCGAGATCATCTTCCGCGCCGATATCGGCGATGCCAAGAAGATCTCCGCCCGCACCAAGGAATACGAGGATCGCTTCCTCTCACCCTTCGCCGCCGCCGAGCGCGGCTATATCGACGACGTGATCATGCCGCGCGCCACGCGCTCCCGCATCGTCAAGGCGCTAGCGATGCTGCGGGGCAAGCGGGTGGAGATGCCCACAAGGAAGCACGATAATCTTCCGCTTTGATCGCGATTGCATCCGCGACCTCGTGGTGAGGCCGACGACGTCGGCCTGTTGACGTGGGACCGCAGCCCGTCTCTCCTGACCTCCCATGCGCGCTTTCCGAAACGAGTATGTCGGCGTGCTCGCGGCAGTCACGTCGAGCGCCTTGGGCGGCGTGGCGGGCGGCACCACCCGGTTTGCGATCGGCTCGAGCGATCCGGTCACGCTCGGCGTGTTCCGATTTGGCGTCGGATTCTTGCTCTTGCTGCCGATCGCGCTCGTGCTGCGGACCAAATGGCCGCGTGGGCGGGATTGGCTCGCCGTCGCCGCGCTCGGCATCATGTATTTCGCGTTCTTCGTCGTGCTGTTCAATCTGGCGTTTCGTTACACGACCGCGGCGCGGGGCTCGCTCGCGCTCTCGACCTTGCCATTGATGACCATGCTCGTCGGCGCCGCGTTTGGAGTTGAAGCGCTCGATAGCCGCAAAAGCGTCGGCGTGACCATCGCCATGGCGGGGGCCGCGGTCGCCCTCGTCACCGGCCTTGCGGACGCGCCCGCCGGAGCCTGGCGCGGCGACCTGATCATGATCGCGGCCACGCTGGTGATGGCCCTTTATAACGTGTGGTCGCGCCCGTTCATCGTTCGCTCGAGCCCTTTGGCGTATGTCACCGCTGGCATGGGATTCGGCGCGGCGTGCCTCGTGGCCGTGGCCGCCTGGAGCGACAGCTACGCGAGCGTTGCAAGCTTTCATGGTCCGCAATGGATGGCGGTGGTCTATCTGGGCGTGTTCGGAGGCGCCGCCGCCTTTTTCCTCTGGGTGTTCGCGCTCGAGCGTACGACGCCGACGCGAACCGCCATCACCATGACGATTAATCCCGTGTTCGCTTCGGCCGTAGGCGTGCTCACGTTGGGTGAGCCGATCGGGATCAACCTCGTCGTCGGCCTCCTCGCCGTGTTCGCCGGAATTTGGATCGCGACGAGCGAGTCTGCGGGCAAGAAGCGTGCTAATCTTCCCACGTAGCTGGCGGCCGGCTTCGCCGACCGCCGGCCTTGAGGGGAGGACATCATGCACCGCGTCCTTCGCACCCTTGCTGTGGTCTCGGCGTCGCTGGTTTGCCCACTTTCCGCTTGGGCGCAAAACTCCCCGCCATGGCCTCCGGGCGACGAGATCGGGATGGCGAATACGCTCGGCCCCGCCACCTGGCAGCGCTGTGCCACCCATCTCGCCAACCCGAAGGCGAAATCCTACGAGCTGTCGTTCCTGCGCTCGAACACCATGCCGCAATCCCCGTTCGCGGTTCCGTTGCGCGAGAACGCCAAGCCGACCGTCGGCATTCCGGGCACCCGGCATGCCTTCAACACCGACGAGGTCGTGAGCGGCGATCCCAATCAGCAGGGGACGCAGATGGACGCCTTGGGGCATTTCGCGGTGCTGCCCGAGGCGTGGGACGGCAAGAGCGAGTTTCGGTCGGGCGGCGCAACCTATTACGGCGGGTATCGGCAAGCAGACGTGAAACCGACCCCGGATTCACCGCTCAAAAAACTCGGCATCGACAAGGCGCCGCCGATCGTCACGAGCGGCGTGCTGCTCGACGCCAAGGCGCATCTCGGGCGCGGCAGCGCCATGGCGCCTGGCGCGCTCGTGACCGCGCGGGACATCGAGGCGATGCTCGAGGCGCAGGGGCTGGCGCGCCGCGGCCTCGTGGCCGGCGACGTGCTCTACATCTACACCGGCTGGGGCGATAACTGGCAGGATCCCGACACCGAGAAATTCTACTACACCAAGGGTCCCGGCCTTTCCTACGACGCCGCCAAATATATCGAGGGCAAGGCCGTGGTGCTGGTGGCGCTCGACAACCCGTTCACCGATCCCGCGCCCGAGGGCTTTGTGGCGGGCAAGGCGCCGCCGGCGGCGGGCACGCCGCCCGGCCTGCCGTTCGCGATCCATCACCACAATCTGACGCAAGCGGGCATCCACAACATCCAGAACGCCAACCTCGGCGCCATGGCGCACGACAAGGTCTGGCTCTCCTGCACCATCATCCTGCCGCTGCGCACGCAGGGCGCGGCCGGATCGCCGGTGCGACCGGTCGCGATCGGCGCGCCGGCGCAGTAGAATTCGGCGCAATGCGCGGCAGCGGGGTTAGAGCCGGCTCGAGCAAACTTTCATTCGAGGTGCGGGACATTGACCATCGGCCCTTGCAATCATCACCAAAAGAAAAGGCCGGCGCGGAGGAGACGATGAAGGCAGCGATGGTTCTTCTGGCGGGCGCCGCGCTCGTCTGCGCGTCACCGCTCGCGCGCGCCGCCGACTATCCGAGCAAACCGATCACGCTGATGATCGGCTTCGCGCCCGGCGGACCGAGCGACGTGATGGCGCGCATCCTCACCAAGAAGATGGAGGAGATCCTCAAACAGCCCTTGGTGATCGAGAACCGCGCCGGCGCCGGAGGCAGCATCGCCGGCGCCGCGGTCGCGCGCGCGGCTCCCGATGGCTATACGCTGCTGCTCGCGACCGGCAGCCTGCTCGCCATCAACGTGAGCCTCTACAAGAACATCGGCTACGATCCGGAAAAGGATTTCGAGCCGATCAGTCTGATCGGAACCCAGACCAACGTGCTCTACCTCAATCCGTCGGTGCCGGCGGCGTCGCTCGGCGAGTTGATCGCCCATGCTAAGGCCAATCCCGGCACGCTCAGCTTCGGCTCGGGCGGCAACGGCACGCCGGCGCATCTCGCCGGCGAGTTGCTCAAGCTCGAAGCCAAGATCGACATCACGCATGTGCCGTTCCGCGGCACCGGGCCGGCGCTGCAAGCCGTCATCGGTGGGCACGTTCCGATGGCGTTCAATCCGCCGTCGCCGTTGCTGCCTCACATCCAGAGCGGCACGATCCGCGCGCTCGCGATCACGACGCTCAAGCGGACGGCGGTGTTGCCCGAGGTCCCGACCATCGCCGAGTCGGGCTTTCCCGGCTTCGAGGCGACGACTTGGCACGCGCTCGTGGCGCCGGCGGGAACGCCGAAGGACGTCATCGCCATGCTGCATCGCGCGACCGCTGCGACCGTCAACGATCCCCCCGTGCGCAAAGCCCTGACCGACCTCGGCATCGACGTGGTGGGCGGCACGCCCGAGGAGCTTCGCGCGTATGTGAAGTCCGAGATTCCGAAATGGGCCGAGGTGGTGAGAGCATCGGGAGCCAAGGTGGACTGACGCGCACATGCTCGTTCGCCGCAATGACCTGCGGCGCAAACGCCACGGCGCAATACTGAATGAGCGTGGACGCGATCTGCCGTCCCGGACGATCGGGACTGACCGCGAGATGATCAATGCGTGTCTGAGCCGACGGGGGGCTCGTGCGTTTCCAATTCGTCGCCGCCGCGCGCCGCATGCTCGGCGAGACGCAGCCAAGATTGCGCTAACGTGAGCCAGAAGGGCTTGTCGCGCTCGTCCGGTGTCGCTTGCGCCATCCGCAAGCAGTCTTGCGCGTTGCTGCGGTAGATGTTGTTGGGACTCATGTTTACGCTCCCCGATACGCGTTTGGCCGCAACGCAATCAGCCAACCTGGGCAAACTCGTGGCTCGCCACACGACGGGACGGAAAAAGCGTCCTGCAATGTCGGATTGGCGACATAGACATGAGGGGCGGTCGCATTCCACGCAAAGGGAAGCACCTCGCTCCGAGCACGGCAGGTATTGCCATGCCGATGGCCCCCTCGATTGCCAAGCAGGCTGGGATGTCTATGTTCGGCGGCCATGCCGCCTGCCGCGCCGTCCCGGGATATCGTGGTCGTTCACAGCTCCGACCTGCACATAGATCATGACTACACTGCACGCTTGCATGGGGGTGATGGCACCGCCGGGCTCTCCGGCGTCCTGAGCGCGGCCCGCGCGGCCGGCGCCGACGTGGTGGTGCTGGCCGGCGACACCTTCGATTGCCATCGCGTGCCGATCGATGTGCTCGATCGAACGGCCGCGGTCATTTCGGCCGCGGCGCTGCCCGTCGTGCTGTTGCCCGGCAACCACGATCCCGCGGTGCCGGACGCGGTCTATCACAACGGCGCGCTGGCTGCGGTCGAGAACCTTCACGTGCTCGGCGTCACCCATGACGAGGCTGTCGTGTTCGCGCATCTGGGTCTGGAGATTTGGGGCCGTCCGCACCGCGACTATGGCGACATGATTCCGTTCGAGCGACTGCGGCCGCGCTCGACTCGTTGGCAGATCGCGGTGGCGCACGGACATTATGTACCGGTGCCGGATCGAACCAACCGCCTGCGCCCGTCCTGGCTCATCGGCGACGACGAGCTCAAGGCCATCGGCGCCGACTACATCGCGCTCGGGCACTGGAATCGCGCGGCGAAGGTCGGAGCCGTTGCCGCCTATTATTCCGGCTCGCCGGAATACGCCGGCACCGTCAACGTGGTGCGGCTGACCGCGACCGGCGAGGTCGCGGTCACGCGCGCCGCGCTCGACATTGCGCGCGAGCCCTCGGCCGTCGAATAGCACTCAAGCGCGCGCGGCGCTCGGTAGAATTGGAGGTTCGCATGGGTTGTCGCCTCGCTTCGCTGCCGCTTGCTTTCGCCGTCGCACTCACGGTCGCCGGCACCGCCGCGCGGTCGCAAGCGCCGAGCGGAACATGGATGCAGAAAGCGCCGATGCCGGCGGTGCGCGGCGAGGTCGCGGCGGCGGCGGTCGGCGACAAGCTCTTCGCGCTCGGCGGCGGGGTTGCGGGCAAAGCGGTGCCGCGCAACGAGGAATACGACCCGGCGACGGATCGCTGGCGGGAGCGCGCGCCGCTGCCGCAGCCGCGCGATCATCTCGGCGTCGCCGTGCACAACGGCAAAATCTACACCTTCGGCGGCTTCACCTCCTCGGTGCATCAAGGCGCGGGCGACGTCGTGTTCGAATATGATCCCGCGAGCGACCGCTGGCGGACGCTCGCGCCCATGAAAGCCCCGCGCGCCGCGGTCGGCGTCGCCGTGTTCGCGGGAAAGATCCACGTCATCGGCGGGCGCGGGCTCGACGCCGTGACGGTCGCAACCCATGAGGTCTACGATCCTGCGACCGGGACATGGAGCGAGGCGGCGCCATTGCCGAAGGCGCGCGACCACATGGCGGTGGTCGCGGTCGCGGGAAAAATCCATGCCATCGGCGGACGGCTGGCGGGTCCGCTCGAGCGCACCGGCCAGCATGACGTCTATGATCCGGCGACGAATTCGTGGACGCCGGCGGCGCCGCTACCGACGCCGCGCAGCGGCGTTGCCGCCGCGCTCTACAAGGGAATGATCTTGGTGCTGGGTGGCGAACTTCCGCCCAATCACACCTTCCCGGAGAACGAGAGTTACGATCCGGCGAGCGACCGCTGGGTCGCGCTCGCGCCCATGCCCGCCGGGCGGCATGGCTTCGGCGCCGCCGTGATCGGATCGAATGCTTATTTCGTCGGCGGCTCGTTGACGCCGGGCGGCGGCGGGATAACGGATCAGCTGATCATGTTCAGCCTGCCGTGAACGGCGAACGGTTTGAAAGTTGCGCCGAAGATGGAAAGGCACCCCGGCCTCAGGAGCCGGGGTGCCGCGTAATGAAAAATCTCCGTCGTTATGTCCGTGCCACTATTGGCTCTGGCCCGTTGTGGACGGCGGCTGCGCCGGAGGGACCACGACGGCCGGCGGCGCGGTTCGCGGCGCCATGCCGGTCGTGGCGGGTGGGCTTGCGTCTTCGCGCGCGGTCCGGGTGCTCTCGCCGCCGGCGAACACGAGCGCCAGAATGATGACGATGAAAACGGCGCCGGCGATCCATCCCCATAGAGTGGGGGCGCCCATCCTGCGCTCGATCTCCATCTGACGCTCCATATCCATTCTTCGATCGAAGTCTCTGGGGTCCGTCATGGCGATCTCCCATCGTTGATGTCCGTAGACAGACAACCCCGTGGGCAGGCGCCGAGTTCCCGCCCATGGAACCCTGCATGCAGGGCGCGCTGCCAGCGGGCCTTTGCGCGATGGTTCCGGGGACAATCCGGCCGGGACGGACGCCAGTCACGCGTTGTTGTCGTTTCGGTCGAAGATCAGCTGGGTCTGCGTGACGATGGCGGCGAGCTTGCCGTCGCCGCGGGTGATGCGCGTCTCCAGCACGATGGTGGTGCGGCCGCGGTGCAGCGGCATGCAGACGGCGTACGCGGTGTCGCCCTTCGGCACGCCGGCAAAGAAATTGGTCTTGCTCTCGATGGTCGCGGTGCTGCCACCGTCGGGAAGGCTCACTCTCGCCGTCATCCCGCCGAGCATATCGCCCAAGGCCATCACCGCGCCGCCATGCAGCACGCCGCGGCGGTTGCACAGCTCTTCGCGCACCGGCAGCTCGGCTTCGGTGCGTTCGGGCGAGCGATGGAGCACATTCACGCCGAGGAGCCTGGTGAATGCGGGTAGATCGGGGACGGCCATGGTCGTTCCTCTGCTGCGATCGATGTACTCATAGCATGTACCAACCGAATTGCAGGACTTTGCATCCTAACGCATCCAATCTCACCAAGGTTCGAGGAAATACCGATTTGGCGGGCGCTTCCTTGTCGCCGGGAGTTGCAGGGGGTCGCATTTGACTGTCGCCAAGGGCGAGCATATTGTTGTCCTGATGTTGTCCCTGACCACACCACAGTCTTGGGACAACAACCAGCCAAGGAGTGGATGCGATGAAGCCAAAGAAGCCACTAACGGACCGAGCGATCAAATCGCTCCAACCAACGGCGGAAGGCAAGCGACGGATCGTATGGGATGCAATCGTTCCAGGTCTCGGCATTCGTATCACGGATCGAGGAGTGAAGACGTTCGTGCTCGTCACTCGTTATCCTGGATCAAGCAGCCCCGCTCCACGTTCGCTTGGCGTCTACGGCGCAATCTCGCTTGAAGCAGCAAGGGCCAAGGCCAGAGATTGGCTTGAATTGATCGCTAGCGGCATCGACCCTGAACAGCACTCTATCAGGAAGCGAGAACAGACTTTCCGAGCCATCTCCGAGCAATACTTTCTGCGCAAAGCGAAGGACCACCGCAGCAGACCGCAGAGCGAAGCAACCCTTGCCCGGCTTGTCTATCCATCCTTTGGTGTTAGGCCAATCGAAGCGATCAACCGAAGCGATATCGTCCGACTTTTGGATCGAATTGAAGATGAATGTGGTCCGATCATGGCCAATCGAACGCTAGGCATCATCAATCGAGTTATGAATTTCCATGCCTCCAGAAGTGATGACTTCCGTTCTCCGATTGTCAGAGGAATGGCCAGAGGCACAGAACAAGCTCGATCCCGAATATTGAATGATGATGAGCTTCGGGCAATCTGGAAGACAACCGCCGACTACCCCGTGTACGGGGCCTTACTCAGGTTCATTCTGTTGACGGCAACCCGCCGGAATGAGGCTGGCAAGATGCGTTGGGCAGAGCTTAACGGGGATCGAACCTGGATCATTCCAGCAGCTAGGTACAAGACCAACCTTGACCATGTAATCCCACTATCAGCCCTAGCCTTATCGGTGCTTCCTGAGCGCAATGGTGAATTTGTATTCACGAAGAACGGCCATCAAGCGATGGGCGGATACGAGCGGCATAAGCAGGCTATCGATGAGGCCAGTGGCGTCAGCGGTTGGGTCATTCATGATTTACGGCGCACAGCCCGATCATTGCTGTCGAGGGCAGGTGTACCGAGCGATCATGCTGAACGCTGTCTAGGCCATGTCATCCCTGGCGTTAGAGGCGTTTATGATCGACACGAGTACTTTGATGAGAAGGCGAGGGCACTCGAGGCACTGGCAGCACAGGTACAACGCATTATCGATCCCCAAGACAACGTAGTGCCGATTGGGAGTAAGCGATGACAGGACCAACCATCATCAACGTATCGCTGCGACCCAACCCTAAATTCGGTGGCGTTGCCCGCAACATTGCCAAGGGTGATCCGCCTAAGTGGTTGGTTGTTGGCCTAACGCATTTCAGCGACGGCATTGGCGTTGAGTATTCAAAGAAGGACCAGCACCACTTCAAAACTCAGATTAGGCGAATGCAGGATGCGGTCCATACCCTGATGACCTGGCTTCCAGCATGGGGGCACCTTGCTTACGGTCAGGAATGCCCTGAGTACGTAGCTCTCATGCTGTACGCTCTGCCGCTGATGAAGAAGGACCTAGACGGCCACGCCAAGAAGCGCATTGGCCGCAGACCCAACGTCCAACAGGAAATCTGTGCTGCTGTGGTTATCGAAGCCTGGAAGCTTCTGCACGGCCCACACCGGGGCAGAAGTGATCAACTTCTAGAGGCGTGCAGTGACTATTGGAGGGCCTGTGGCGGCAAGCAAATCGGCGGCTGGGACGATCCCGACAACTGGAAGCGACCAGTCGAACGAGCGTTAAAGACAGACCATTCCTGGATCAGCCAAATTTTGCTGGCGGTACAGAACGCACATTAAATAGTCGTCCGTGAAGAATGAGGAAGCGATTGATCGATCGCGATGATTTGACCTGAGCAAGTAATCGATTTTGCAAGAAAGCCGGGTGTGCATGCCGGTTTTATTGCGGTTTGGGATTCCTGATTTGGGCGGTCCGTGATTCCTTCGACGGCGAGATTCGCTGTCGGGGGGAGACCGATGAGCCAGCCGCGCGACGATCGCCAGGACGACCTGTTTCGCCCGCCTCTCGAGGAGATCATCAACCTTCGCCATCCGCTGGTGCGGCTGGCGGGGGAGATCGATTGGGACTTTCTGGAGCGACGCTTCAGCTCGGTGTGTCGGGAGGGACCCGGACAGCCGCCGTTGCCGACGCGGCTGGTGGCCGGGCTATTCATTCTCAAGCATATGCACAACCTCTCCGACGAGGCGCTGTGCGAGCGATGGGTGGAGAACCCGTATTTCCAGTACTTCTGTGGGGAAGTGGTGTTCCGGCACGAGCTGCCATTTGATCGCTCATCGCTCACGCGCTGGCGCCAGCGGCTGGGTGAGGAGCAGATCGCCGCGCTGTTGCAGGAGAGCCTCTCGGTGGCCCACCGCACCGGGGCGATCGACACAAAAGATCTCGAACGGGTTGCGATAGATACCACTGTGCAGGAGAAGGCGATCGCGCATCCGACCGACGCCCGGCTCACCCATCGCGCGATCGAGAAGCTGGTGGAGCTGGCCAAGCGCGAGGGCGTTGAGCTGCGCCAGAGCTATCTGCGCCTGGCCAAGCGTGCGGCCATCACGGTGGGGCGCTACACGCATGCCCACCAGTTCAAACGCGCGCGGCGAGAACTGAAGTTTCTGCGCACGCGGCTTGGCCGCATCATCCGTGATATTCGCCGCAAGATCGAGGGCAACACAGCGCTCGAAGACCGCTTTGGCCCGCTGCTCGGTCTCGCGCTGCGGGTTCGCCATCAAGAGCAGCGTCAGCGCGGGCCAAAGGTCTACTCGTTGCACGCGCCCGAGGTCGAGTGCATCGGCCGCGGCAAGACGCGCGCGCCGTACGAGTTCGGTTGCAAGGTCTCAATTGCCACTCCGGTCACCGCGCCCAGGGGCGGGCAGTTCGTGCTTCATGCCAAGGCGCTGCACGGCAACCCATATGATGGCCACACTCTCGGCCCCGTCATCGCCGATCTCGAAAAGCTTACAGGTGTCACGGTCCGCCGCATCCACGGCGACAAGGGCTATCGCGGCCACAACTATCCGAACCGGTTCAAGGTCTGGATCAGCGGCCAGGTCCGGCGTGTCACCAAGGCCATCCGCCGCGAGATGCGCCGGCGCGCCGCCATCGAACCCGTCATCGGCCACCTCAAGCAGGATCACCGCATGGGCCGCAACTATCTCACCGGCCGCGATGGCGATCGCATCAACGCCGTGCTCGCCGCTGCCGGCTACAACTTCAGCCTGCTCCTGCGCTGGTTCGAGGAGCTTTTACGTGTCCTCTCGTTGATCCTTTGACACGCCCTCTCGGCCGTCCCGCTTCACCTAACCCGGTGCCGCAAAATTTTCTTCACGGCCGACTAAGTAGCGTCACACAAGCCACCATCAACTTTCTAGAAGCTCTAAGGCTCAAAAAATCGAACATCCGGTTCTACAATGCCGGGTCGTCTGAGATGTTCGGTGATACGAAGGGGCACGCGGCAAATGAGAGCACCGCTTACCATCCAAAGAGCCCTTACGGCGTCGCTAAAGCCGCCGCCGTTTCTCTTGTTGCCAATTACAGGGATGCATACGGGCTTTTCGCCTGTTCAGGACTTTTATTCAACCATGAGTCTCCTCTCCGGCCGGACCACTTTGTGACACGGAAAATCACCGCTGCCGCAGCGCGAATCGCCAACGGAAGTGACGAGCGCCTAAAGCTCGGCGATATTTCGATTCATCGCGATTGGGGCTGGGCGCCGGACTATGTAGAAGCAATGTGGCTGATGCTTCAACATGATCGGCCCGAGGAGTTTGTTATTGCGTCGGGTGTAACCCACAGATTGGATGAATTTGTGTCTGCCGCGTTTGCCGAAGTTGGACTGGCTTGGCAAGACCACGTTGAATACGATGATTCGCTCAGACGCCCCACTGACATTCGTTATTCGAGGGGCGACCCCTCGAAGGCGGCCCGGCAACTCGGCTGGCGATCAAGGGTCGGCTTTGCAGAGATAATTTCCCGAATGGTGCGCGCGGAACAAGAGAAACGCAACCAGTTTGCCGTCAACTCTATCAGAACTTGAGCTTCTTAAATGAGTTGAGGCGGCATTGATCTCCCGACACGGTGGTCACGCGAGCGGCCATGGCGCATCGCGCCCCAGCACGCTCCGCGCAAAGTTGTTCGCGGTCATGGGCTTTGCGAACAGCGCGCCCTGCACCAGGCTGAAGCCCAGCTCACGCGCGGCAAGAAAGTCGGCCCGGTTCTCCACCCCATCGGCGACGGCGCGTGCACCCATGGCATCGGCGAGATCGATGATTCGCCGGCAGGTCGTTCGTTTGCGGCGATCGCCCGCGCAACCGGCGACGAATTGTCGAGCGACTTTGAGCTCGACGAAGGGAAAACCGTCAAGCCCCGAAAGCGACGGCCATTCGGCCCCGAGATCGCCGAGCGAGATGGCGATTGCTCGGTACCGCAACAACCTGGCGACCTTCTTCACCAGCCTCAGGCTGCGAATGACGTCGGCTGCATTGAGTTGGACGATGAGTCCATCGAAAGCCGGATGGTCCGGTATCCGTCGCCACAGATGTTCGATCAGTTCCGGATCCCGAAAGAAGGTCATTGGCAGATTGATCGCGATTTCGATGTGACCGCGGCGAGCGGTGAAATAGCGCCAATCGTTGATCGCCCGGTCAATCACAAGCCCCGACATCGCGCCGACATGGGGATCACCATTCTCTGGCATGACATATCCCGGCGGCATGACCCCCAAAGTCGGATGACGCATCGGCGCGAGGGCTTCGGCGCCGCTCAGGGCGAGCGTGCGCATATCGATCTTCGGCTGATACCAGAGTTCGAGAGCGCCCGCGCGCAGCACCTCGGCCGCGCTCACCGAATGCTGTGCTGGCGATTCGATGGGCAGGAGCGCGGCGATACAGTCGCGCAAATCCCCTTGGCTGAAGGGGGTCGGGAGCAAGGGCAGCATGGCAAGACCGAGCTTCGCACCGAGGTCTTGGATCGCCGCCACCATGGGCGAAGCGCGCGGGCCGAGCACCAGCACGTTGCCGCCGAATTCCTTGGCCGCCAGCAATTCCACCATCTCGCAGGCCTCGATCCCGCCCGCCGACGATCCGATCACGACGAGGTCGGGCGGTCGCGTACCAAGCTCTGCGCTCAACTCGGCGGCGTGCACGCATTCGCGAGTCACGCAGCCGAGGTCTTCCAGCGTCTCGGCGAGGAACGTTCGCATCTGTTGCCCGGCATCGGCGACGCAGACGCGAGGCGTCACGCTGTGCCGCGGGAAGGCGGCAAGCTTGGTCGCGTCGTCGGGTCTTTGATCGTCCATGGCGCCACCCTGTACTGGCGAGTGGTGCCCATTTTAGAGAGGCGGCGGTTCCGAAGCGTGAATTTCTCGAACAAGCACGGCCAATTGTTCGAATAGCATCAACTCCGGCTTGATGAGCTATATAAAATTTTTTTTAATTATCTTGAAACCTTGTTCCGCCTGTTGTCGTGGTGTGAAAGATGTGCTGCGGCCAAGTGTTTTCTAACCCAGCTCCAAGCATCCGAAATCTGATACTCCAAATCGGATCGCGCGGGGGTCCAGCCTAACAAACTGCGCGCACGATCGGCGGTTCCGATAAGGACCGGCGGATCACCCGGACGGCGCGGGGCATTTTCCACGCGAATGCTTCGGCCAGTCACCCGTTCGGTGGCGGCAATAACCTCTTTGACGGAGTGACCGCGCTCATTCGCAAGGTTGAGTGCGCAGCTCTGACCGCCGCCGAGCATACAATCAAGCGCGAGCAAATGGGCATTCGCAATATCCGCCACGTGAATATAATCGCGGATGCAGGTGCCATCCGGTGTTTCATAGTCGGTTCCAAAGATACGGATCGCGGTGCCATCACGAGCGGCCGTGATGACGAGCGGAATCAGATGAGTTTCAGGATCGTGCGCCTCGCCGATTTCACCATCGGGATCTGCGCCGGATGCGTTGAAATAGCGCAACGCGATCGAGGACAGGCCGTAAGCGGTATGAAGATCCATCAACATCCGCTCGACGATTAGCTTCGACTGTCCATACGGATTGATCGGTCGTTGAGGATGGTCCTCAGGAATGGGAACCCTTTCCGGCGCGCCGTAGGTGGCACATGAGGACGAAAAGACGACGGGCAGGAGACGGAAATCAATGAGCGTCTGCAGGAGCGTCGCAGTGCCGGCGACGTTGTTTCGATAATAATCGAGCGGCTTTTGCACCGATTCCCCGACGTAGGCATAGGCGGCGAAGTGCATGAGTCCCACGGGATCGTATTTTTCCAGCACGGCGCGCAAGCGTCCGCCATCCGCGATGTCGCCCTCTTCCAACGGCCCCCATTTGACCGCCCATCGATTGCCACGCGAGAGATTATCGTAGGTGATAGGTAGATAACCTTTCGCTGACAGCGACTTGCAGACGTGGCTGCCGATATAGCCTGCTCCGCCTGTCACGAGTATCTTCGACATGTCTTCCTGTTCAAGGCATTGCGATTGGCGAGATTGCGAATCAGCCGCTCGCCGTTGCGACATGGGCTGATCCAACGCCGCCAACAGTGTTTATCGTATCCTAAAGCTTAGTTGCGATGGTGATGATTGCAAGCTCGGCGCCATGGGCGGTTTGCAGCCGGTGAAACGTTGTGGAGCATTGTTGTCTCGCATTGGCGCGTGAGCGGAAGCATTATCAAAAACTTGTGCTGCGGCGCCGGATGAGCTCTCCCGCTTCGTCACGCATCAACCCCGGCTTGATGAGCTATATAAAATTTTCTCAATTACCTTGAAACTTGTTCCGCCCCGCGCAGGCGCGTCGGACGGCCCCTCAGGCCGTCATGAGAAAGCGAGGTTGCGCGCTCTCAAGCACGACGCAGGTCAGCCGGCCGGTCGCAAACGCCCCGGTGTCGATGTTGATCCGGTTCGGTAACACCTCGGGCCGCTCGCTCGGCGTGTGCCCGTGAACGACGACCCTGCCGAAATCCGCCGTGCTGTTGAGAAACTCATCCCGAATCCACAACAGGTCTTCGACGCTTTGGCGCTCCAGCGGAATGCCCGGCCGCACGCCCGCATGACAGAGGAAATGTTTTCCGGTGATGATCGACGTCTTCAGCGACGCCAAGAACTTGAAGTGTTCGTCCGGCACCGCGGCTTCGAGCGCCCTCGCCGCCTGCTCGTAGTTTGCGCCCATCATCAGGTTGCCGACGGGCACGCCGTAGGAGTGCAAGGTCTCAAGACCGCCCAATCGCCGCCAATGCTCGGCGACAGTGGGATCGTCGAGAAACATCTCGAGCAACGTTTCATGATTTCCTTTCAACGCGACGAAGTCCGTTGGGAACGGATTGCGCACGAGCCGATCGAGCACGCCGCGCGAATCCGGCCCCCGATCCACGTAGTCGCCGAGCGTGACGGTGATGCAGTCGCTGATGGGACTCGCGTCGAGGTCGCGAGAAATGTGCCCGACCATCCGGTCGAGCAGGTCCGAGCGGCCATGAATGTCGCCGATCACGTAAATTCTCGTCCTGTCGAGAACGAGCGGTTGCGAAATTGTGACCACGGACGCAGATGTCCTGAACGGAGGCGCACCTTTCCATTCAAGTGCTTTATTCGGATATTGCCGCCTCGATGACCGTCTCCCGCAGCTTGCCTTGGTTCGATAGAAACCAGTCGTAGTATTCAGCCCCTGCTCGAGCGGTGTCGTGGCCGACCAGCCCAGCGCTTGGATGCGACCGCTATCGAGCAGCTTGCGCGGCGTGCCGTCGGGTCGCGACCTATCGTAGACAACGCGCCCCTCGAAGCCCACGCAGCGTTTAATGTGTTCGGCGAATTCTGCAATCGTGACGTCGTAACCCGCGCCGACATTGATGTGCGACTCGCCGGAATAGTGCCGCAGAAGATGGACGCCGGCGTCGGCGAGATCGTCGACGTAGAGAAACTCGCGCCGAGGCGTGCCGCTGCCCCAGACGACGACTTCGGGAGCGCGCGCGACTTTGGCCTCGTGAAAGCGGCGCAATAGTGCCGCCGGGACGTGGCTGGTCTCGGGATGAAAATTGTCGCCGGGGCCGTAAAGATTGGTGGGCATCGCCGATATGAAGTCGCAGCCATGCTGGCGATGGTAGGCCTGACAAAGCCTGATCCCGGCGATCTTGGCGACCGCATAGGCTTCGTTGGTCGGCTCCAAAGGTCCCGTCAGCAGTGCCGCCTCGGGGATCGGCTGGGGAGCTTCACGCGGATAGATGCACGACGAGCCGAAGAACAGCAG
>Ga0318517_10000032_pt1 | contig 19289 bp, 18 predicted proteins | sample GRESIP176b2f21_FD_203661 | JGI IMG/M metagenome (GOLD analysis project Ga0318517, IMG submission 203661) | Tropical soil microbial communities from Luquillo Experimental Forest, Puerto Rico - GRE.SIPMG.176b2f21 | ecosystem: Environmental > Terrestrial > Soil > Tropical forest > Bulk soil... | reverse complement strand
ATATTGCCGTGGCCGCACAGGCCGAAGACGTAGGGCACCTTTTCCCGCACGAGATAATCGACGATCACCTGACCGCCGTCGAGCATGTTCTTGGACATGGGCGTTGGTCTTCGCTGTTATTCCGGTTTGATATTCGCGTCCCTGATGATCTTGGTATAGCGCGCCAGCTCCGCCTTCAGGTAGGCCTCCCATTCTTCGGGTTGCGTGGCGAGCGGCTCCATTCCCTGCGAATCGAGCTGCGCGACGACGTCGGGCGCCGCGACCGCCTTCGCCACCTCGTCGCGCAGGCGCTTGGCGATCGCCGGCGGCGTGTTGCTCGGCGCGAGAATCCCGAACCAGCCGGAAATCTCGTAATCGGGCACGCCCGCTTCCATCACGGTCGGCACCTCGGGCAGCGCGGGCGAGCGCTTGGTGCTCGTGACCGCGAGCGCGGTGACCTTGCCGGCCTTGGCCTGCGTGACCATGACCGGCATGGCGTCGAACATGCCGTCGATATGGCCACCGAGGAGATCGTTGAGCGCCGGCCCCGCTCCCTTGTAGGGCACGATGGTCAGCTTGATCCCGGTCTTGGCCTTCAACAGCTCGGTCGCCAGGTAGAGCGAGCTCCCTGTCCCGCCGCCCGCGCCGAACGCGAGCTTTCCCGGATTTCTGTTGGCGTGGTCGATCAGCGCGCGCACGCTTTTGATCGGCAGATCATTGCGCACGACCAGGATCAGCGGTCCGGTTGCCACTTGGGTGACGGGCGTGAGCCTGATGAGGTCGAATGGATAGTCCGGATGCAACGGCTGGGTGATCAGCACGCTGGTCGAAATGAAGAACAGCGTGTGGCCGTCGGCTGTAGAGCCCGTGAGTTCCCGCAACGCCGGAATGAAATTGCCGCCGGCTTTGTTCTCGACGAAGACCGTCGTGCGGAGGTTCTCGCTCATCTTCTGCGCGACGAGCCGCGCCATCACGTCGGTCGCACCGCCGGCTGCCAGCCCGACGAGGAGGCGGATCGGCTTGCCGGAAAGGTCCTGCGCCGTGGCCGCCGGCGGCGAAGGGCAGAGCAACACCGCGCAGGCGACGAGGCCCAACACCGTCCGACGTTGCATGCGGTCCTCCCTCGCTATGCGTCAGGCACGGCTTTCGCTCATCACCGTGATGCGGTGAGAGCGCGGCTCATTCCGGCTTGATGCCATGGGCATCGATGAACTTCGTCCAGTTTGCGATCTCGTTTTCGAGCTTCGTTTTCAGCGCATCGCCGGGGGCGTAGCCCGGCTCGATATCGAGATTGGCCAACCGTTCCCGCACGCGCGGATTCGACAGGGTGGTCGAAACGGCCTTGTCCAGTTTAGCCTTGATGGCGTCCGGAACTCCTCTGGGAGCGAAGAGTCCGAACCAGAAGCGCAGGTCCACGTCCGCGGTCTTGACCCCGGCTTCTTTGAGCGTCGGAACGTTCGGCAGGACGGGTGAACGCTCGGCGCTGGTGACCGCGAGTCCCTTGATCTTGCCCGCTTCGATGAGGCCCTTCGCAACCTGGATCGACGCCATGTTGAGGGCCACGTGCCCGGCGATCACGTCGTTCATGGCAGGCCCGCCGCCCTTGTAGGGGACGTGAACCGCCTCCATTCCCGTGGCCGCCTTTATCACTTCAAACGTCAGATGCGAGACACTGCCGATACCGGCGGAGGCATAATTCATTTTCTGCGGCACCTTACGTGAATAGGCGATGAGTTCGTTCACCGAATTGGCTTCCACATTGTTGGCGACTGCCAGAACCAGCGGCGATGTCGCGGCCGTTGCGATCGCGTCGTAGTGCTTGACCGGATCGAAGGAGGAGGAGGTCTTCTTATAGAGGGCTTGGCTGATCCCGATCGCGTTTTCCGCCATAAGGAGCGTGTAACCGTCCGGGTCCGACGCCGCGACGTAGTTCCAAGCGATGTAACCGCCCGCGCCGGGCTTGTTCTCGATGACGACGGACTGGCCCAGCGCCTCTCCCAATTCTTGCGTGATCTGGCGGGCAAACGTGTCCGTCGCCCCGCCGGGCGGGAATGCGACCACCAGCCGGATCGGCCGGTCGGGATAGGAGGAGGGGCTCTGCGCCTGCGCCGAGATCGCGGTGGTGAGCACGGCGGCCACAATCGACCACCAGCGAAAGCGATTGCGCATGATCCGCCTCTAGGTTGCGTTGGCCGGCGCATTGCCCGCTGAGCCGGAGTCCCATTGGATCACGCGCCGGCGTCTGCGTCGACGGGGTCGGACCTCGCAGCAAACACTTTATCGTCGCAGGGGGTCGCTTACATATTCGCAAGCAGCCAGTCGCCGATGTAATCGACGCCGAGCTGGCGGTGATCGACCTGGCAGTGCTCAGCGCCGCCGTCCTCGGCGGTGAAAATCTTCATGTGCTTGCGCGTCGAGCCGACCCGCTCGTAGAGTTTTTTCGCCTCCGCGAGCGGCACGATCCGATCGTTCTCGCCGTGCAGCACGAGAAACGCGCATTCGATCCGCTGTGCGACGCCCTCGAGCGTGAACTTCTTCGCCCATTCGAGCGCGGTCTCGTTGTCGGGCGCGCCCACCACCCAGCGGAATTGGAAGATCGAGGTGGAGCTCGTGCGCGGATCGGCCGCGAGCTTGGCCTTGTTGTCGGCGACCCAATCATAAATGTTCCAATGCATGGCGCCGAACGCGACTGCCGCGGCGTAGCGCTTCTCGAAGGCGGCAATGCGCGGCGCGTGATAGCCGCCGAAGCTGTAGCCCATGACCGCGACGCGTTTGGGGTCAACCTCCGGGCGAGAGGCGACGTAGTCGTAAGCCGCGGTGCCAGCGACCTCGTAGTCGTGACGACCGTGGATGTTTCGCAGCCGCAGCGCCTCGGCCTGGCCGGGCCCGTCAATGGCGAGCGTGTTGATCCCGCGCTTGGCGAAATCGAGGTCGGCAAAGATCACGCTCATTTCCTTGGCGTTGTCCATGCCGTCGAAGAGGACGACGGTGGGGCGCCGGCCGCTGCCCGCGCCGCGCACGAAATAGGCGGGCAGGCTCGTTCCCTCGTAGGGCACCTCGACGCGCTCGATCTCGGGATAGAGGCGCTCCATCGCGGCGTGATAGGCGCGCAGCGCCTTGCGATACATCGCCATCTTCTCCGCGCCGGGCGGGATGAAGCGCTCGGCGCTGTAGTAGTAGTTGCCCGCGCGCATGTAATGGTGGCCGGCGGTGATGGGGCGCCCTTCCGCCGCGGCGGTGTCGGCGACGCCGGCGATGCGGTCGGCCATCGCCGCCCATTCCTCGCGCCAAACCCGATCGAGGTCGGCTTCCGCGGCGCGCGCCTCGAGCCGCCGGCCGACGCGCTCGACCTCATCCATCGCAACGGCGGCGTAAGGCACCATGCCCTTGACGATCTGCATGGCGTTGCTCCAGCGCAGATTGCCGGGAAAATGCACGGCCCAACTATTTGCTGCCGCCGGCGCGCTGTCATCCTCGGTCATTCGCTTGGTTCCTCCCTGGCCAATACATGCGGCAGTACAATTTGGATCCGGCGACGTTCCGATCAGACTTGGCGGGATAACTGCGCGCATCACGGAGAAACGCATGCGCGCCTGCTTTTCCCCGCCCCGTATTGGCGTTATCCTGACGCTTCGGGGCTAGCCTCCGAGCGCGGGCGTAGTTCAGTGGTAGAACGACAGCTTCCCAAGCTGTATGTCGAGGGTTCGATTCCCTTCGCCCGCTCCAACATACCGCTGCATAACTCACCGTACATCTTATCGAAAAGATAGCCTCGCGGCGCAATAACGCAGTTCAAGGAGATCACCCTTGCTGATTGATTGGCACGTCCACATCAACGACCCCAAATATCTCGGTCCGCCGTATTGGCGGCATCCTGTTCCAATGTCGGTCGAACACGCGTTGGCGGCTCATGAGCTCGCTGGTCTCGACAAAACCGTGATCAGCAATGCGGTGCACTATATCCGGTTCTGCAAGACTATGGGTGAAACCGTCGCCGCGCTGGAAAGCTCGAACCGCTATCTTGCAAAGTGCCGCGATCAGCATCCGGACAAGTTCGTGGCGATGGCGACCTGCGTGCCCGGCGGGGGCGATGAGTGCCTGAAGGAGTTGGAGCGGGCGGTGAAGCAGGACGACGCGCGCGCGGTCATCATCAACTCGAGCCACCACGGTCATTATCCCGATGAAGACGCGGCAAAGCCATTCTTCAAGCTGGTGACCGACCTCGATATTCCGGTCTTCGTCCATCCAGGTGACGCAACCACTCCCGCCATGGCGGACTATCGGCTGGCGTCAAGCGTGGGTCGCCCGGCCGACAACTGCCTTGCGCTGGCGCGCCTGATTGTACGCGGCATCTACGAGCAGTTTCCCACCCTCAAGCTCGTCGGCAGTCACCTCGGCGGCGGTATTTGCGAAGTCATCGGGCGCATGGACTACGCATACGAGCTTCTCGACTTCTCTGTTTTCCTCGGCAGCTACGAACCGATGCTCATCAAACATTCGCCAAGTCACTATTTGAAGAAAATGTATTTGGACTCTGCCTGCTACGCGCCCTTCGCCGCCGAGATGGTCCTCAAGACAATTGGCGAAGATAACTTCTTGTTCGCCACCGACTCGCCCCCGATGGTTCCGCTCAAGATGAAGGGCTTCAACATGATGAGCAAGATCGGGATGACTTTACAGCAGTACAACAAGGTTATGGGCGGCAATGCGGCCCGCCTGCTCAAACTTAACTGACCGCCTTGGAGAGAATGGTTGCCGCTCACCCGCTAGCACGAGGCACGGCTAGCTTCGTTGGTAGGAGGAGGAAAAGGCAGGCAGGACAATACAATGAAAAAGGCAACTGCCCTTTGCTTGGCGCACATCGCGATGGCCGCAACCGGTTTGCCGGCTCTGGCAGATGGCGTGAGTGCGTCCGACTACCCGAACAAGAGTATTCGAGTCGTGGTGCCGTTCGCGGCAGCCGGCGTCACGGACATTGTCACTCGCATCCTGTTTGACCAGATCGGGCAGCGCCTCGGCCAACCCGTTATCGTCGATAATCGGCCAGGCGCAGGCGGCAACATCGCGGTCGATCAGGTCGCCAAGTCTTCGCCTGATGGCTATACGCTGGTCGTTGCCGATCCATCCAGTTCGTTGCCCGCCAACGTCACGCTCTTTCCCAAGCTCACCTTCCATCCGGTAAAGGATTTGGTCCCGATTGCTATATTCGGAACCACGGGTGCAGTGGTGATCGTGACCAATTCGCTGCCGGCAAAATCCATTCAGGAATTTGTTTCCTTAGCGAAGAGCAAGCCGGGAGAATTGACTTACGGTTCTACGGGAAACGGTACGCCGGGCCATCTCAACGGCGCGCTGTTCTCAAGGCTCGCCGGAATAAAAACCGTCCATGTACCCTATCGCGTTGGCGGGCAAGGCACGACAGATCTCATTGCCGGCCGGATTTCATTTTGGATCGCTCCCATCCCTACGAGACTGCAGCAGGTCAATAACGGAGAGCTTCGTGCGCTTGCCGTAGCGGGAAATACCCGATCTGCCGATCTGCCCGGCATCCCGACGATCAAGGAGAGCGGTATCGGTGATTTTGATGCTTCGACCACATACGCGCTCTTCGCTCCAAAAGGAACGCCGCCAGAGATTGCCGATAAGCTTTACATGGAAATCAAGCGGGCATTGGAGAATGAGGACGTCCAACGGCGATTCCGCGCCGCGGGGGTTGAGCCCAAGCTCGGTGGTGGAGCCGACGTGACGAGGCTTCTAGAAACGCAAATCCCGTTATGGGCGAGCGTCATAACGGGTGCCGGCATCACGATCGATTGAAAGACAGTCGCTCCAGAACGGCAGCTCCCCAAGCCATGTCGGGGGTTCGATTCCTTCGCCCGCTCCAACTCTCTGCGTCGCCATCATTTTTCCCCAGCCTCCAGTAAGACTACGCGCCTGCAAGCGTGGCCATCTGCGAGGCCGGAGGAAGATCGTATGCTGCCGCTGAGAATCGTCTGCCCGTTGGCCATGTTCATGATCCTGACCTCTGGGGCTTCTGGGCAGGACGTCGACGATGCGTCGTTCGGGAATCTTGCGAAGCAATGTCAAATGAGAGCGTCAGTTGCGGCATCTTCAAGAGCAGCCAAGATCAAAGACGAGGCTATTGCGCAGCATCAGGCCTTCAATGGAAGCCGTGTCGACCGGGCAGGACGAATGGTCTTTTTTGGACACTCGGAAGCGGAGAGCGACCAGGAAACAGACGGCAACGTTTCTGCGCGACAGATCCCATGGCGTCAGGTTTTGGAATATTGGGAAAAACTCAATGACAGGAAAATAGGGGAAGGCGCCGGGGGTGCGCTCCAAGTGTGGTACTATCCCGGTGCTCTTAGTGACGACCCGCCATCCGTTCTCCATCGGAAAAAAATTCAGCTACGGCGTCTCTTGAAATTCATATCAGGACTCGATCTGTCGCAAATGGGGCCGGAGTCCGCCGACCTACGAGAAGCTCTGCAACAAAGCGTAATCCGCAGTAGTATAAGCGACGTTGCGTGGTCAGCCGCCTTCGTATCTTCCATTATGCGCGCTGTCCCCCTCGCCGAGGAAACCGAGTTCTCCTATGACGCAAGTCACGTGACCTATATCACCTCCGCCGTTGAACAATCCCTGAGAGATTTGGTCGGCGGCGAGAGCACCAGCTTTTACCGTGCTTGCGATCCCGACACGACCAAACCTCGGATTGGTGATCTATTTTGCTATCACAGGCACATCGAAGGTACACCACACCCGTACGCTCAAAGAGGGGCGTCCCTGTTCAAGTCGCTTTTCCGCGATATAGCGAAAGGTGAGGAACCCATCAGCCGCAGTCACTGCGACATCGTTGTTAGGGTCGACAACGATTCCAGTAAAGTCACTGTGATAGGAGGCAACGTCCAGAATTCCGTGACCGAAAAGGTACTTAACCTAAATAAAAAAGGCGTTCTTTCTACAGCTCAGGGAAGCACTGTGTGCGATAGCTACAACCCTGATAAACCCACGTCGGGTGGCGAGCCCAATTGCAATCCGAATAGGCAGAAGTGGTTCGTGCTCCTACAGGCAGCGATCTGATAGACCGCGCGTCTCTTTCACTCGGCGACGATTAGCGCATCGAGCGCCGTGGCGCCACCTCTCTTGGCGTGGACCATCAGCGGGTTGACATCGATCTCGACAACGCCGGGCGTGGTCTGCATCAGCCGGCCGAGAGCGAGGACGGCCTTCGCCACCGCTTCGACGTCGACGGGCGGCGCGCCCCGGAATCCGGTGAGCAGCTTCGCCGCGCGCAGCCTGTGCAGCGCCTCGACGATCTGCGTTTCGTCGGCATCGACCGGCAGAAGCTCTACGTCGCCCAGCGCCTCGACCCAAATGCCGCCGAGCCCCACCAGTAGCACCGTCCCCCACGCGGGATCGCGTTTGGCCCCGATCATCAGTTCGAGGCCCCTGGGCGACATGGTCTCGACCAGGCAGCCGTCGAGCGTCACGCCGGGCGCCACGCGTTCGACGTTTTGTTGTATCGTCTCCCAGGCCGCGCGCAGCGCCGCCTCGTCAACCAAATCGAGCATGACGCCGCCGGCTTCGGTCTTGTGCGGCAGCGCCGCGGCTTGTGCTTTCAAGGCCACCGGATAGCCGACACGCTTGGCGACAGCGACGGCGTCGTCCGGGGCGCGGGCAAGCTCGCCATCGGGCACGCGGATGCCGGCTGCCGAGAGGATTTTCTTGCTCAACCACTCCGGTTGCGTGCCCTTGCCGAGCCTCGGCATGCCTGCAAACGGAGCGGGATTGGCGGGCACGCGGGCGCGGGCGAGCGAGCGTCCATACCGTGTATAGAGCGTGATCGCGCGCAGCATGCGGTCCGAGGAACGCGAAAACACCGCGGGACTTTCGTTGACGGCCTGCACGATGTCGGGAGGGAGCGGCCAGGTATCGCCGAGCGCCACCATCACCTTGGGCTTGGGTGAATCCGCCATGCCCTTGTTGAAAGCCACTGCCACCCCGGCGTAGCTCATCGGAAACGAGATGAACAGCATCCCGACATTGGGATCGTCGAGCAGCGCCTTGACCGCGATCGGCAGCGCGTCCGGCGAGAAGCCGGCAGTCACGTCGAGCGGGTTGCCATAGTTTCCGTACGCCGGCAGCACCTCGCGGACCTTCTTCAGCGTGGCCGCATCGAGCGCGGGAAGCTCGAGACCGGCTTCGTCGGCGAAATCGTTGGTCAGCGCCACGTACGCGCCCGAAGCGGTGAGAATGCCGGGCCCTTTGGTGGGAGGGACCGGATAGCGCACCAGGAGCTCGACCAAGTCCATCATCTCATCCATGCTGTGAACCACGACGGCGCCGGCGTCCTCGACCTGGGTGCGTATCGTGGCGAAATCGCCGATCAGCGCGCCGGTGTGCGACTGCGCGGCCTTGCGCGCCTTGGCGCCGCGGCCCGCCTGCATCAACACGATTGGCTTGCCGGCGGCGCGTGCGCGGCGGCAGGCGGCGAGGAAGTCCTGAGGCCGGCGAATTTGCTCGCAGTAGATCGCGATCACGCCGGTGGAGCGGTCGTCGGTCAGGAATTCGAGGAAATCGGTGCTTTCGAGCCCCGCCTCGTTGCCGGTCGAGATCACGTAGGTGAGCGGAAGGCCACGCCCATCGGCGGCGCGCTGGAAGTGGCCGAGCAAGCCCCCGCTCTGGCCGACAAAGGCGACGCCCCGCTCGACGCCGTGCTGCGCCTCGCGCGCGTAGAGCATGTGCAGCCAGATGCCATCCACGTTGTTGGTGACGCCGAGGCAATTCGGCCCCACGACGGCAAGTCCGCCCGCCCGCGCGGTGGCGGTGACGGCGTCCTGTGTCGCCTGATCGCCGACCTCGGCGAACCCGGCGGCGAATATCAGCGCCGAGCCGACGCCGCGGCGCGCGCAGGCCTCGACCGCCGCGCGCACGCCTGCAGCCGGCAGCGTGAACACGGCGAGGTCCACGCCCTCGGGCAGCTCGTCAGGGCTCTGGAGCACGGGCCTGCCGTCGATCGTCTCGCTGCTGCGGCCAACGAGATGGATATCGCCCTTGAAGTTGTTGAGCTTGAGCGATTGCAGAATGACTTGGCCGGCGCTGCCCGCACGCGCAGAGATCCCGACGATGGCGAGCGAGCGCGGGCGCAGGAATCTGGCGACGGCCTTGGGACCGCGCGCGTCGTGCGGACCTCTCATGCCGGGCCGTTGTCGGGCTGGAACATCATGAGATGCGTGCCGTCGTCGAGCGGATGCCAGTAGGGTTTCACCTTCATGCCGACCTTCAATTCCGCCGCCGTGCAGTTGACGATGTTGGCGATGAAGTTGACGCCGGCGTCGAGCGTGACGCTCACCACCGCGTAGGGCTCGGCGCCACGGAAGGCCGGCGTGCCGCGATGAGTGACGGTGTAGGAGAACACCACGCCCTTGCCCGAGACCTCGCGCCATTCCACGTCGCGCCGTCGTCCGGTGAAGATACTCACCGGCCGCGGGAAGTGCTGGTATTTGCCGGTGGCCTTGCAATACTGGATGACGAGCTTCTTCTGCTTCGTCCCCTCCCAATAGGGCTCGGAGAAGTCGAAGTGCTTGATGGCGCGCTTGACGCCCACCGTATCGTTGAGTGCTTTGGCCATGCTCGCCTCGCTCATTCCGGAACCAGCACCAGCGCCGCGCTCGACCCCCAGTTGCGTCCGTAGTTGATCCAACCGATGCCGGTCACCAGCGCGTTCCTGGTGTCCTTGATCTGCCGTTTGCCGGCTTCGCCCTGCAATTGCCGCACCGCCTCGACCAGGTTGTGCGAGGAGCACGCCGCCTGGCCCGCGGAAATCTGACCGCCGCCGGTGTTGAGCGGCAGATCGCCGTTGTAGGAGAAATCGCGGTCGCGGATGAACTGCACGCCTTCGCCGGGCTTGCAGAAGCCGAACGCCTCGAACTGCAGCATGATGGCAATGATGAAGTCGTCGTACGGGTGGAACGAGGCGATGTCCTTGATTGTCAGTCCCGCCGCATCGAGCGCCTTCTTGCCGCAGATCTCATGGCCGCTCCTGGTCACATCGACCAGATTTTCTCCACCCTTGAAGTTGGTCCGCTCGGCATAGCCGATCGGGATGATGGTCTTGGTGAGGCCCTTTTGCTTGGCGCGTTTGCGACTCATCATGATCAGACCGGCCGCGCCGTCGGCCCGCATCACGCAGTCCAGCAGCCGAATCGGATCGGCGATCATACGCGAGTTCATGTAGTCGTCGATGGTGATGGGCACGCGCAGCTTCTCGCAGGCGTTTTCGTTCAGCAATGCGTGGTTGCGCTGCGTGACCGCGAGCTTGCCCAGCATCCTGTAGTCGAGGCCGTACTGCGCCTCGTAGCGGCGGCTGAGCAGGCCGAAGGCGCCTGGCGGCCCCATCAGGCCGTAGGGGTCGGTCCATTCGCGGCGGTAGGAGTGGCTGTGGTTGGTATGGTCCTCCAGCACGTGGGTGTCGGCGAACAGCAAGAACGCGACCTCGCACATCCCGTAATCGATCGCCGCCGCCGCCCGGGCGACGCAGCCCGCCGCCGAGCAGCCGCCGGTGTGGACTTGCTCGCAGAAGCCAACCTCAAGCCCCAGCACGTCGGCCGTGGTCTGCGCCCAGAACGGATTGCCGGCGCCGGTGCCGGTCAGGCCCGCCATCACCAGGCCGTCGATCTCATTCTTGTCGACGCCGGTCTTGTCGAGCAGGTCTTCGAGAATCTCGCCCGACAGCACCCATACGTCGCGATCGCTCTTCTCCATCACCTTGGTTTCGGCGTATGCCACGATCGCGTTGTCACGCAAACCCATTGCCCGCTCTCCCTGAAGAACCTTCGGCCCATTGCGCGAACGTCAGTCCGGCATGCTGACCCGCGGCGCGGTTTTGTTGAGGAACTGGTGCAGCCGCTCGATGGATTCGGGGCTGCGGGTGTACTCCGCCACCATGCGCTCGAAGAACAGCCCGTCGTCGTAGGACATGTCCTGGAGGCGCGGCAGGCTGTTGGTGATGGCGAAATTCGACAGCGGTGCGTTCTTGCAGATTTTCGCGGCAAGCTCCTTCGCCTTGGCCATCGACTGCCCTTTGGGCACGACGTACTGAACGATGCCGTAGCGCTCGGCTTCGTCGGGCTTGAGCACGCGGCCGGTCAGCATCATGTCCTGCATGCGGGCAAAGCCGAGTAGCCGCGCCACGCGAACCGAGCCGCCGCCGCCGATGAAGATGCCGCGCGTTCCCTCGGGCAGCGCGAAGAACGTGGATTCGTCGGCGACGCGGATATGCGCGGCCGCGGCTGTCTCGAGCCCGCCGCCCAGCGTTGCACCATGCAGCGCCGCGATGAAAGGAATGTTGCCGCGCGCCATCGCTTCAAAAAAGGTGTTGCGATTGAACGGAAACGGCAGCCGCTCCGAGCGGCCGTTCTTCCAACTTTCCGCGGCCCAGCGCAGGTCCAGCCCGGCGCAGAAATTGTCGCCATGGCCGAAGATGATGCCGCATTTCGCTTCCTCGCCGGCGCGATCGATAGCTTCCCGCAACTGTCGCATCACGGTCGGATTGAAGCAGTTGCGCTTGTCCGGACGATTGAGGCCGACCAGGGCGATCTCCCCTTCGAGCTCGTAGGTGACCGTTTGTTCTTCGCTCATGAACTGCTCCTGCTTTTAGCGAGGCAAATCCGGCCCCCGCCGCGATCATCTTTCTCCTGGAACGCTACGCCGTCAGGTCGGCGGCCGCGGCATAGCGTCGTCGTTGCGCTGCCGCGTTCCCGAACAGCGACGACAGCAGCATCGCCCGCTTGAGATAGAGGCCGATGTCGTGCTCGTCGGTGAATCCGATCGCACCGTGAAGTTGGATGCAAGCCTTGGTGACGATCATCGCTTCTTCCGACACCTTGGCTTTCACCGCGGCGGCCATCGCAGAATCGATGCGGTAGGCGTCGTTGTTGGCCGCGACCTGATACACCAGCGATCGCGCCGCCTCGATCCGAATATAGACGTTTACCGCCTGATGCTGCAGCGCCTGGAAGCTGCCGATGAGCTTTCCGAACTGCTTGCGGATGCGCAGGTAGTCGAGCGTGATCTCCTTCGCCCTTTCCATCGTGCCGAGCAATTCCGAGGACAGCGCCAGTAACGCCAGATTGTAGAGCACATCTACCGCGCCGCGCGATGACGAATGCGCTGCGATGAGATCGCCCGGCGCATCCGCAAGGCTGAGCGTCGCAAGCTTGCGGCCCTCCGCCGTCTGCGACGGCGATAGCGTGCAGCCGGGCGCATTGTGCGCCACATAGCAAAGGACGGGTCCATCGCGCCTGCCGGCGCTGACGAGAAAGCCATCGGCGCCGTCGGCGCAAACGAACATCTTCTGTCCGGTCAAACGGAGCGCTCCGTCCTTCCCCGCCGCTCGAGTGCGCGGCGCAAGCGGATCGTCGCCGTACGCGCGCTCTTCGAGCGCCGGGACGACGAGTGCCGCGCCTGTCATCACCGGCTCGAGCATCGGATGCGGCCTGCGCCCCAGCGCCAGGGCAGCAGCCGAGATCGCCGCAAGCCCGATCGGCTCGCAGACGAGCCCGCGCCCGGCCTGCTCAAGCACCAGCGCGAGTTCGGTCAGGCCGAGATCGAGGCCATTCATCGAGCTCGGAACGAGCATGCCAAGCCACCCGAGTTCCCCCGCCTGCCGCAGCCGTGCCGGCGCGAAGCTCGGATCCTGCCCGCGAAAACCGCGCGCCACCTTCGGCCCCGCCGCCGCGATGAATTTGGCGGCGCTGTCGCGCAACAGAGCCTGCTCCGATGTCAGATGCAGCTCCATGGCGCGATCGCACCGTCCGTCAACTTGGAAGGTTCAAGATGCGGCGGGCGAGGACGTTGCGCTGGATTTCCGATGAGCCGCCATAGATTGTCGCACGACGCGACTGGAGGAACGCTGCTGCCACATCCACCTCGCCGAAATTGCTCGCGATCGGCTTGTCCGCCGGCGCGTGGCCGCCTGCCGCCTCAATCAATAGATCGTTGAGCGCCTGAAGAAGCTCGCACGCAACAATCTTGATCACAGACGATTCCGGCCCGGGGCTCTTCTCCTGATTGGTGAGCTCCACGGCATGGCTGAACAGCGCCGACAGCGCCATGACATTGATACTCGCCGCCGCGAGACGATCTTGGAAGGCCGGATCCGCAATGATACCGGACGCACGCGCCATCGTCTTGATGCGCTCGAGCGCCATCAACGAGAATTGCGGGTTCGAGGTCGCCAGGCGCTCATGTCCCAGCAGCGCATTTGCGATGCGCCAGCCGTCATGCAGCTTTCCCAACAGGTTTTCGACGGGAACGATGACATCGTCGAGAAATACCTCGCTGAATTCCTCATCGCCCACGATCGTCTTGATCGGTCTGATCCTGATGCCGGGGCTGTGCAGATCAATCAGCAGGAAACTGATGCCGGCGTGTCGCGGCTGAGCCTGCGGATCGGTGCGGACGAGCGCGAACATCCAGTCCGAGTGATGTGCCCAGGTCGTCCAAATCTTATGCCCCCGCACCACGAAATGATCGCCCGTGAGCGTTGCCCGGGTCGCCAGGCTGGCGAGGTCGGAGCCCGCGCCGGGCTCGGAATAGCCCTGCGCCCAGATCACGGTGCCCGCAATGATGGGCGGCAGATGCTGCGCCTTCTGTGCGGCGGTCCCGAACTCCATGAGGATGGGGCCGATATGATTGAGACCTTGAGCCGGCAGATGCGGCGCGCCGATGCGCGCCATCTCCTCGGTCATGATGAGCTGTTCGTTGAGCGTGGCGCCCATTCCGCCATATTGCTTAGGCCAGTGCGGCGCGATCCAGCCTTTGCGCGAGAGCGTGCGATACCAGGGCATGAGCTCCGCAGGCGGCGGACGCGTTGTGCGGCCCCGAAGCGCGAGCGGAAGATTGGCTTCCAGCCAGGTCCGTACTTCCATGCGGAATTGGGCTTCGACGGGGGTATCACGACGGAACATGGCGAGGAAAGTTTTCGATGCTGATGCGGGTGAAAGGTACCGGGCAGAGGGCCGCAAGACTCACTCTACCTTGATGTTGGCGGCCTTTACGACGGCGGTCCATTGCGCCAGCTCGCTTGCGAGCAACTTGCCGAACTCGGCCGGCGTGCCGATCTTGATCTCGGCGCCCAGCGTCGCCAGTCGCGCGCGCGTCTCAGGCTGGGCAAGGCTATCGCGGAACGCGGCGTTGAGCTTGTCGATGATCGCGGGAGGCGTTCCGGCTGGAGCTACCACGCCCAGCCAGAACGGCGCTTGCAGCTTGGGATAGCCCGCCTCCGGCGTCGTCGGCACGTCGGGCAATTTCGAGAAACGTTCGGCGCCGGCGATCGCCAGCGCACGCAGGTTCCCGGATTGGATGTGGGGCAGACTGCTGGTGGCCGGGTCGGCGATGATCTGAACTTCGCCAGCTACCGCGGCGGCGAGCAGTGGCGCCGTGCCGCGGTAGGGCACGTGCACGATGTTGACGCCGGTTTCGAGCTTGAACATTTCGGCGAGCAGATGCGGCGCGGTGCCGAAGCCCTGCGAGCCCCAGCTGATCTTCCCCGGATTGGCCTTGGCGTAGGCCACGACCTCGGCCAGCGATTTCACCGGCAGGCTCGGGTGCACGGAAATGATGTTCGGCGTCACCATGAGCAGGCCGACCGGCGTGAACACCTTGGCCGGGTCGTAGCCGATGTTGCGATGCACGGCTGGGCCGGTCGTTAGCGCTCCTCCGGGGGTCATCAGGATGGTGTAGCCATCGGGATCGGCCGTCGCGACCGCCTTGGCGCCGATGCTGCCGCCCGCACCGCCGCCGTGGTTCTCGACCACGATGGTCTGGCCGAGTACGGCGCCGAGCCGGTCCGAGACGATGCGCGCCATGCCATCGGTCGGGCCGCCGGCCGGGAAGGGTACGACGATTCGGATCGGCCTGGTTGGATAAGCTTGGGCATGCGCGAGGTCGGTGCCGGCGAGCGCCCATCCGGCGCACAGCGATGCCGCAAGCAGCGCTCTCATCATCTTAGTCGCCTCCCGCGTGGTCGGGCGATGCGGGCCGTAGTCTAGCGCGGAATTCCTGAGGTGACTCCCGGTCGGGCGTGAATATTTTACGTTTTCCGCCTTGCAGACGTCCGCCTCAGCCTTGCTGCTCCGCGAATGGAGGTCCAATCGAGCGCGCCGATCTCCTCCTTGATCCAGCGTCCGAAGGCCTGCACCTGCGGGCGATCACGGCGGCCACTGGCGCGGACGAGGTAATACGCTCGGCCCGAGGGTAGCGCGAGCGCGACCGGGATGATCAGGTGGCCAGTGCGCAGGTCATCGTACGCGAGCAGGTCGTGTGCGAGCAGGACGCCGGCGCCCTCGCTGGCGGCATCGAGGGCGTGATCGGAGCTGTTGAAGCGCAGCCCGCGGGTTACGTTGACGCCCTCGATGCCCGCAGCTCTGAACCAGTCGGCCCACGTCGGCACCGCGGCACGGCTGGCGAACGTATCATCGTGAATGAGGGGCGCGCGGGCGAGGGCCTTTGCGGTCCGCAGGGGCCCATGGCGTTCGATCAGTCGGGGGCTGCATACCGGTACGAATGACAGCTCTACGAGCTTCTCAATCACCAGCGCCGGGTCGGAGCGTGGATCGATCGGCAGATTGCGCACAGCGATGTCGACGCCATCGGTTGTGAAATTAGCGTTATTGATCGAGGAGGAGATGCGGACGTCAATGTCGGGGTAACTGCTGGCGAACCGGTAGAGCCGCGGCGCGAGCCATTTTGAGGTGAGACCCGGGGGCGTGCTGACGACAAGGATACGCTCCTGCCTTGCACCCTGGATGCTGGCCACGGCCTCGCGAATGTAGAGGAGGCCGGTCTGCACGCCAGGATGGAGCAGCTTGCCCGCAGGGATGAGCGCAATCGACCGGGCACGCCGTTCGAACAATTCGACGCCGAGCAGCGTTTCGAGTCCGCGGATCTGGTGACTGATGGCGCCCGGGGTGACGTTGAGCTCCTGCGCTGCCTTGGTCAGGCTCAAGTGCCGCGCCGCCGCCTCGAAGGCGCGCAAGGCATTCAGTGGCGGCGCCGCGTGCATGAGAAAAGCTCACTTATATCCCGAGAACTTATCCTTTGTCAGGTAGGCGAACCGGGGTCAACATTCGTGGGACTTGTGGTTTCGAATGAGAATGCCTCAAAGATCGAGAGCGGGATACACAGCCATGAACGCCATCGCTCCTCGCCATGATTTCGCTCGCGGCCATGCCATTGCGACGCCGCGGAATGCCCCTCCTCGCAGCCGATTCCTCCGTTGCATCGTCGATACCATCGTGCGGGCTCGCCAGCGTCAGGAGGAGCGCGAGCTCGCGCGTCGGTTCAATCGCTACGGAGGGCGCCTGACCGACGACATCGAGCGCCGGATTTTCGAGGAGATGATCCGTAACTGCAATTTTCGGGTCTGAGGGCCGAGCGGACCGCGATGTCGGAAATTGTCCTGGTCGAGAAGGAGGGGTCCCTCGCGCTGATCACGCTGAATCGGCCCGAGAAGCTCAACGCGCTCGATTATGCACTGATCGATCAACTGATGGAGGTGCTCGACGCCATCGAGGACGATGATGGTACCCGCGCGCTCGTCCTGACCGGCGCCGGCAACCGTGCTTTTTCGTCAGGGGCCGATATTGCGTGTTTTGCCGCAAGCGTGCGACGCGGGCAAGCAGTCGCCTTGCGAGAGTTCGTGCGCCGCGGGCAAAGGTTGACCGCAAGGATCGAGACATTCCCAAAGCCGATCATCGCGGCGGTCAACGGGCTCGCCCATGGCGGAGGCTGTGAAATCACCGAAGCCGCGCCGCTCGCAATCGCCAGCGACCGCGCCGAATTCTGCAAAGCCGAGATCAATCTCGGATTTGCGCCACCGTTCGGCGGCACGCAGCGACTTCCACGGCTGATCGGTCGAAAGCGCGCGCTACGGATGATCCTCACCGCCGAGCCCATCACCGCCTCGGAAGCCTGCGCTCTGGGTCTCGTCAACGACGTGGTCCCCCATGAGCGTCTCCTGGAGGCGGCATTCGCTCTCGCGCACAAGATCGCCGGCAAATCCCCGCTGGCGGTGGCAGCCTGCCTCGCAAGCGTGACGCGCGGCATCAACGTTCCAATCGACGAGGGTCTCGCGATCGAGGCGAACCACTTTGCCCGAATGGTGCCGACGCGCGATATTGAGGAAGGACTCTCAGCCTGGCTTGAACGGCGCAAGCCGCAATTCACGGGTTGCTAGGTTTTTCTTGCCCATCCCGCCGGGTGCGTCGGCTTCCCTGGTGGGCGTGCGTTCCGTAGCCGAGGGTCCGGTTCGCTCGCCTCCAACGCTTTGAGGGTGCTATCGACAGGGAAATGCCTGAGAAAGAGCCAGCGGCCCAGCCCATCCTACGGACACACCGGCGTTTTTAGGATTGTCTCGGACCCATTGCTCGATGATCAGCCGAATTTGCTCCAAGTCGGGAGTGAGCGGCGGGCAAAAAGTACTCTTCGTGTCCTCCACGATCTTCGCCTGCTGCATGCCGTCAAACAGGCCTCGAAGATAGGCCATGCAGACCGCATACGGCCGAGTGTTCGCATTCTCTTGGCACATTTTATTCAGCGTCAGCATCGTCGTTCCGGGCTGAATTGATAATGGTGCGGACTGTTTCGTTTCCGGCTGGATCGATAATGGCGCTGACTGTTTCGTTTCCGCGAAGCATGGCGCCGTCGAGATGGTCAGACACAGTAATGGCACGTAAGCTTTCATCTGGCCGTTCCTACAAATCGATCACGCCTTGCCGCGCGCCCGTCGCGGGTGGCAGGCGGCCGCGCTTGCGGCCGTATGTCGGCATCGGTTTGAGCATAGGACGAAGGGGCCGGCGTCCGCCAGAGCGGCGAGGCGTGATGCCTCAGAACGACCTTTCACAGGATGCAAGATCGCGATGCGGTGGGGCCTGGGAGAGGAGGGCCGCCGCTGCCGACCGGTTCCTGATCGGTCGGTGACGGCGGCCACTTCCGCAAGCTCGACTGAAGGTCGAAGCGTGAGACGTGAAGCGACGCAAATTTTCCCGGCGCGCTCGCGGGCGCTGTCTCGCCCCGTTTTCCTTTACTGATCCCGGTCGATCGTGCAGCATCCTTGGGTCAGCCTGACAGGCTGCGCTCAGGCCCCGAAGGGGAACACGATGAAACTTCCGCGCCGACAATTTCTGCATCTGGCAGCAGGTACTGCCGCGCTCCCGACGCTCTCACGCGTCGCAACAGCGCAAGCCTACCCGTCGCGGCCAGTGCGCTTGATCGTTGGATTTCCGGCTGGCGGTCCAACCGACATTACGGCGCGGGTGATGGCGCAGTGGCTCTCCGAGCGACTCGGTCAGCAAGTCGTCGTCGACAACCGGGCCGGCGCCGGTAGCAACATCGCCGCCGAAGGCGTCGTGAATGCGCCGCCGGACGGCTATACGCTTCTGCTGGTTGGTGCGACCAACGCGATCAACGCGACGCTCTACGACAAGCTCAATTTCAATTTCATCCGCGACATTGCGCCGGTTTGCGGCATCATCCGCGTGCCTCTCATCATGGAGGTTCATCCATCGGTCCCGGTGAAGACGGTTGCCGAGTTCATCGCCTATGCCAAAGCCCACCCCGGCAAGATCAACATGGGGTCGGGCGGGATTGGGACCACGCTCCACGTCTCCGGCGAGTTGTTCAAGATGATGACGAGCGTCGACATGCTTCACGTGCCCTATCGCGGCGATGTACTTGCGGAAATAATGTAAGGATTTCAACACAAAGAGGGCGTCAGTGTCCCAGTAGTGTCCCGAAGCGCGAGTAGTGACAGTAAAATGCTGGCAGTGCCTCAGTTTAGAGAGGGGCCGGTCCATCATGGGTTGGGGATCGGCATTTCTGTCGGGCGCGGATAGCGCGGTCGACCGACACGCGGCGCCGACCACCTCATCGGCGGTCGCGAGAAGCGTGGGCGGGGGTGTAAGGTACGAATCTATTATTCTGACAATATTCTAACACTACACTATTCTCATGCCGTCGATGCTTTGTTCTCATTCGAAAATCCGCTGGTAAGCCGCAAGGACCGACCATGCCCTCCCTCCTCGACGACCGAGTCGATAGCGACGCAATCCTCGAGGACATCCGCAGCATCGTAGAAATCGAGAGCCCTTCGCGCAGCGCTCCGGGCGTCAACCGCGTGCTCGAAACGATCGCAAGGTTGTTCGAGGGAACCGGCGCCGCGTGGGAGCGTGAGCTAACCACTGATTCGTTTGGCGACATTCTGCTCGTGCGCTGTGATCCAACGCGCAACGAGCCGGGCATTCTGG
>Ga0318517_10000027_pt1 | contig 20371 bp, 20 predicted proteins | sample GRESIP176b2f21_FD_203661 | JGI IMG/M metagenome (GOLD analysis project Ga0318517, IMG submission 203661) | Tropical soil microbial communities from Luquillo Experimental Forest, Puerto Rico - GRE.SIPMG.176b2f21 | ecosystem: Environmental > Terrestrial > Soil > Tropical forest > Bulk soil... | reverse complement strand
CGCACAGCGCGATGTCTCCAGTCACTCACATGAGAATATCTCGTGTGATCCCCGTCACATTTGCCCCACAATTTGCCCCACAAATGACCCGATGTACCTGTTGCGTTCTCGGGCAAAACGCCCGAGGCAGTTCGCCTCGTGTTCTCATATTGTTCTAACGTAAAGTGAGTTATATCAGGCGCTTAGGCCTGGTGGGCGCGACAGGGATTGAACCTGTGACCCCACCCGTGTGAAAAGTAATCGAGAGTAAATCCGGCTGCGGGTTTGAGACGTGTGGGGCAAAGCGTGGGGCGAATTCATCGGTCCATGACGACAATCATTGTGATTAGAATATATCATCTGAAAAGGACATTTGTCAACATGGACGCGGCGGTAGCGGGCCCGTGGTGTTACTGTAGTCAAAGATCATCCGCGACATCCGGTGTCGAGTGCGCGATAAATGCTGCTAGCAGACGACCACGGCAAGGGGGAGCCACAGGAAACAATGAGCGAGGCCGGCTCGGCGCCACCAGCTGCGTGGGTTATTCCGACCGCCCACCCAAGACTGAAGAAAAAAAAGGCCGCCACCCCCGGGACGAAGGGGACGGCGGCCTTGCTAGTCGCGGCCCTGGGAAGGCTGGGCCGCGTGGGAGGAACGTTCGGGCCGCCTCGTTTAGCGACGCGTCGGCGCGATCGGCTGTCTTCGTTCCAAGCGCCGTTCCCTACGCGACAGCTCCGCAGGCGGCGCTGCTAAGGGAGGGGCGCAGGCGATGGCGTGGCTGGCGGGGCTGGCGGGGATACTACGAGCGGACCTACCCCAGGATAGTTCATCACGACGTAGGGCGGTGGAACCATCGGTTGCACTGGCCACCCAGCACTACCAGCTGGTGGCGGGAGTGGCATCGGTGGTTCGCCAGGGGCTGGCGGCGTAACACCTGGCGGTAATGGCGGTGTAGGCAACGGGTGTCCCGCAACCGGCGGGTACCCAGGCCCTGGAGGAAACTCGATTCCAGGCGGTCCCCATATCGGAAATGTAGGTTGCCCTGGCGGTCCACCGCCGCCACCCGGAGGTGCTGGCGGTGGATAGATGGGCCCGCCTCCAACCCCGAGCCCGGTTAGTGATGCTTCACCAATCAGCACGACATTCTGTGTCGTACGGTTCAACCTATCGTAGAGCATACCAGAGATAGTGACTTCAACTGCTGCCATTCGTTGCTCCTATTCGCTTGTTGGGAAGCGCTTTAACCCGGATCTGATGACAAGTTCGCGACAGTTCCGGGCGTACCGTCGCAAAACCCTTTAGGAAGCCGCAGGAGAGGCCGCGCGGCCGGCCGGCCACACGCACGGCCGCGGGCGAGATGACCGCTAGACGGCGACCGGGACCGGGCTAGCGGCGATTTTTCGGGTCGTCGTCACGCCGCATCCGCAACGCGTCGCGCAACGCCCAGACAGTGACGGCCGCCAGGCAGACGGCAATGGCGGCAAGCGCCCACCACAGAACCTCGCTCACCAGTCGGTGAGCTCTGCCGCCGCCTGATACAGCAGCCCGGTGGCACCGGCCTCGGCCTCGGGCCCGAGCGGCTGACGCCAAGCCAGCCCCAACCCGCCGACGAGCTCACCGAGGACCGGCGGCACCGCGATCACACAGCGGCGCTTCATGCCAAGCGCGAGCAGCGCCTTTTCTTCCTCGTTGCCGGCGATCAGCGCGTAGCAGATCGGCCGGCCCTCCAACAGGTTGGTCAGAAATTGCGGGTCGCGCGCGGCATAAAACAACGGCCGCGCATTGCTTTGCGGGCGCCAGCCGGCGGTGTCGCGCTTAAACCCGTCGATGTTCTGGATCAGGTTGCGGCTCAAGCTGATCTCGCTCAGCACGAGGATGTCGGCGTGCGTCCCGTCGAGCAGCTGCTGGGCGAATTTCGGGGTGAAGAGCTCGGGCTTCATCTGCGGTTTGACCCAGGCTCGGAATGTCCGCTGGAAGAGCTCGCCGCGGTTCTCCCACACCGTCCAGCCGGCAATGCCGAGGATCACAAAAATCACGACGGCGACGATCTTCCACGGCTTGTCGACAAATTTGAGGATCTTATCGACGGTGTTGAGCGGCGGGATCGTCGGCCCGTCCTCAGGCGGCGGCGGGCGGCTCATCGCCGCCGCCGAGCTCGGCGAGGATGGTCTGGGGGATCTCGCGCCGATCCGGCCGTTGGTAGCGGCCGCGCCCGCGCCAGCCGCCGAGGTCAAAATGCATGACATCCCATTCGCCGCCGGCGAGGGTGAATTTACCGCCCCAGGCGAGCCGCCCTTCGAGCTCGGGATAGATCAGACGCTGACAATGAAAGACGAGATCGGCGAGCTGAGCATATTGGCGCCAGATCTGACCCGCCTGATCCTTGGTCTTGTTCGGGATATAGCGGCCCTGCGGATCGACCAGCTGGACATCGACGGCGAGCCCCGAGGCATGCTGCGAAGGGCCGCCGGTGCCGGTGACCGTAGCGCCCTCGCGCAACGCCGAGGTCACTTCCAGACGCCAGCCCTCGGGCAGAAACCGCGAGGCCTCTTCCAAAAGATGCACCAGGCGGTCGTCGACCTGATGGGTGATCTTGTCGTCGGGGTCGGACAGCCGGTGATCGGGCTTGGGCGCGCGCATCAGACCTCCTGGACAAACAAATTGCGCCGCCCCTGGGCATCGGCCGGCGCCAGCCCGACGGCGCGCGCGGCGAATTGGCCGTCCTCCTTGGTGATCACCAAGCTGGCACCGTCGGGCGCATCGAGCAAGGTCTGGAACAGCGAGCCAAAGGTCCCGCTCAGCATGTGCGGGGTGCCGTTGACGTAGAAACCGCCGTGGGCATCGACCGTGCCGCCGACCACCAGATTGTTGCTGATCGTCAACCACGAAATGGAACTCGAACCGCCGGTGCAGGAGATATTGCCGGAGACCGTCAGAGCGGCCATATCGGCGTTGCCGTCGACCACCAGATTGTCGCTGATCGTCAACCACGAAAAGGAACTCGCACCGCCGGTGCAGACGATATTGCCGGAGACCGTCAGAGCGGCCATATCGGCGTCGCCGTCGACCACCAGATTGTTGCTGATCGTCAACCACGAAATGGAACTCGCACCGCCGGTGCAGACGATATTGCCGGGGACCGTCAGAGCGGCCACATCGGCGTTGCCGTCGACCACCAGATTGCTGGCGATCGTCAATGACGACAACGAATTGGTGCCGCCGGTGCCGGAGAAATTGCCGGAGACCGTGAGACTGCCAAAAGAGCCCGCGCCGCTGGAGTTGAGCGCGGGGGTGCTGATCCCGGTGTTGTTGAGCGAGACGGCGCCGGCGCCGATGCTGGCCGCGCCGAGGGTGGCCGTCCCGGTCACGCCGAGCGCACCGTTGATCGTCGCCCCGGTCGCGGTGATCGAGGTAAAGGTGACGGGTCCCGTAAAGGTGCCGCCGGACGGCTGCATGACCTGATCGAACCGGGCGTATTGATCGTTGCCGGTCGCGGCCCCGACCCCGGTGTGCCTGAACCCGCCCATCGGCAGATTGATCGACGGCAAATTATAGCCGTCGAGGTTGCGGCAGCGCTCCACCCCCGAGACGATGTCGTTGGTGTCGTCATCCATGCGGTCGGCCAGAATGTCGAAGCCGGCCGAGGCATCGGCGTTCCACGAGTAAAGACGGTTAAACGTGCCCCCGGCCTGCCACGGCATCGCTGGCTCTCCTTGAATTAGTTATGGCGAAATGCCATATGGCGGAATGCCCGTACAACCAGATCGAGGAGCTCTGACCCATGCTTTCACGTAGCTTGCTTGCCGCCGGCATCGTCGGCGGTCTCTTGGCCGCCGCTCATCCGGCCGCCGCTCAATGGCCCAACCAGTTTGGGACCTACCAGAACAGCCCGCAGGTCTACGCGCCGAGCGGGACCTATCTCGGCAATCTCAACGGCAACCAATTCGACCCTAATTCGGTGGCGAACCCGTGCGGACCGTACAGACCACGAAAGTCAATAGGTCCGCGTACACCTATGGCAGCCCCTACGGGTACAGATTGAATTGCGCCGCGAATTTGAGGCACGCGGGTGGGACGTCTGCCTCGTGGCCTGGGTCCCGCGGCCGCCTTTGGGAGATCACGGCAGTCTGACTGTCTACATCGACGCGAGGAAGGAGGGAAGATGAGCAGACCAAATTTTGGCGACGAAATCGAACAACCGCTCGGCGTAGTGCTTGAGCGGTTGCTTACGGTCGCGATGGCTGAGGGACGCGACTATGTCGATAATTTGCTGATCGCTGCGGCCGCGGTCGCGGAAAAGTCCCGCGCCACCGCAACCGGCCGGCAGCAACAAGATTGGAAGCGCATGCGTAATGCGCTCGATGAGGCCTTGCGCGAGCGCTTGAAGCGGCTTGCGCGCCCTGGTCAGATCGGCAGCGGCGGCTGGCCTTCCACGCGTTGGTGAGCACTCATGGAAATAGCACGAAGACTAACTGGGGAAATTCCCCAGGCGTTAGCGGCGACGCCCGAGCAGAAAACCCCGCTTCGGCGGGGTTTTTGTTGCCCGAGACCTTGCGCTACCTATGGCGAATTGCCATATGTAAGGGGCAACAGGAGACACCCCATGCTGGTTTTCGAAATCGCCCTCGGCATCTGCCTCGCCCCGGTGCTGCCCGCGATGATCGCCGGCCTCGGCATTGTGGCGGTGGCGCTGATCGCCGCGATCGTGCTGCTGTGGATCGGCACCGCAACGATTGGCTTTGGTCCGACCTGCGTAGTGATCGGCCTCATCGCCGTTGCGATCTGGATCGCCAAGGCGCGCGCCGACGCCCGCGAGGAACACGACCAGCGCGCCAAGGCGCTTGAATTGCAGCGCCGGCAAATGACCGTCACTTCCCCGCGCCTGCTGACCCCCGAGCAGATCGCGGCGATCCCGGTCCCCAGCCGCCGGCAAATGCTGCGGATCGTACACGGAACCAAGATCGCTTGGGCCGTGCTCGTTGGGGTTCCGACGCTCTACGTTCTGATCGCCAGCGCGGTCGATGCGCTGATCCCCTGAAGGATCTTCGCCCCAACAAAGCCGCCGCCAATTCCGCCGGGCATTCGGTCAGCCGCGAGATCGAGGTTCGTTGCCAAGCCTATGAGAGCCTAGATTTTTATTGCCGGCGGCCCATGAACGGCAGGCCGGCCGCCCAATTGACCGCCGGCGTCAGCCCCGGCCCGACCAGCTGGCCGGCGAGCCCGCCGGCCGGCAACGCCAGCTTGGGCGCCATCGGCCCCGGCAACGCCAGCATGCGCGCCAGGGTCTCGCGCTGCGCCGTCGGGTCGGCGCTGTAAAGCCGGCGGGCGATCTCGGCATTGACCGCCGGATCGTTGATCTCGGCCGGCCGCGCCAGCCGCGACAGCCCGGTCGCCAGCTGGGTGACCCCGGCGAACGGCTCGCCGGCATAGATTGCCGCCGTCCCCGCCGCCAGCGGCCCAAATGCCCCAGGGGCGCCGCCGCCGGTATCCTCGGCCAGCCGCGGGGCGGTCTGCGAACCGCCGAGTATCGCCTGCTTGGTGCGGAACAGCTGGTTCTCGGTGGTCGCCCGGTTGATGAAATCGTTGAACTGGTCGTCGCTGGCAAAGAGCGGGCGCAATTGCTGCTGGCGCAGCTGGTTGCCGACGACGCGCAAGGCCTCGTTGCCGCCCGAGGTCGTGCCGAGGACCTGCTGGGCCATCGTGTCGGCCGCCCCGAGGCGGAACATGCGCTGTTGGTCGGGCGGCATCGCCTGCAGGTTCTGGCTGATCTGATCCGGGGTCTGAGTAAAGATTTTGCGGCCCGCGTTGATCGCGTCCATCTGCTTGGAGTAGTTGCGGAAATTGTCCAACGCCGCGCCATAGTCGGGATTGGCCCCGGTCAGCGCATCGCGGAAATCGCCCTGCAATTTGCCCAGCACATAGGCGTCGGGGTTGCCGACCGCCTGCTGGGCACGGTTGCCGACGACCTTATAGGCTTCGTGCAGCATCCGCATGTCGTTGTCGGGCAGGTTGGCATAGGCCGGCAGCGTGTTCCTGACCGAATTCATCGCGTTCTGGATCGGCCCCGAATTCTGCACGAGCGCATCGAGCTCGGGGCTGTTGACCAGGCGCTGCGGCCCGGCGTTGTTGGCCCCGGCGAGCCCATAGAGCCGGTTGGCCTCGGCCCCTTGCTGCTGTTCGAGATGGGCCAGCATGTTGTCGGCGCCGCCGGTCGGGACCCCGGTCGGCACCATCAATGTGTTGATGTCGTCGAGCAGCCGGCCCGGCGCCCCGGCGTCGCGCGCGTCAAGAAAATCGGCCGCCATCTGCCGCCCCGGACCCGGTGCGCGGGCGACCTTGCCGGCGAGCCCCTGGACATTGGCGCCGCCGACATCGGCGAATGTGATCGGCCGTCCGGCCGCCTGGCCCGCCGCTAGTTGCTCGGCGAGGCCGCCCGGAGCGCCGGCCGCCGGCATCCCGGCCGCCACGTCATAGGCCTGGCGCCCGGCGATCGTGCGCAACGCCTGGTTCTCGATAGCGTTGCCAAAGAGCCCCGGCGCAATCGCTTCGGCGAGGTTCGAGGCGCCGCGGGCGACCGGTGCGACGGCGCGCCCGATGAGCCCGCCGGCGACCGGCAATGTCGCACCGGTGGCCGCCCCGATCCCGGTGCCGTAGGCGATATCCCGGGCGCTGCCGCCGGGCTGCTGCGACTCGGCGAGCCCGCCGGCCGCCCCGCCGGCCGCACCCATGCCGGCTCCGGTCAGCATCTGGCGACCCAATGTCGCTGCCCCGGCGGTGGCGCCGGCCGCGGGTGCCGCGGTCAGCGATCCGGCGAGCGACCCGACGGTCGAGGCGACCGGGTGCTCGGCGGCAAATTGCTCCTGCTCGCCGCGCTGGCGCGCCAGAGCCTGCTGGTAGTTTTCCGACCAGGTCCCCGGCCTGCCGCCGAGATAGGCGCCGGTCGCCGTACCGGCCGCACCGGCGAGGTCGGAGAGCCCGAACGTCGCACCGCGGGCGGCGGCATCGGTCATCCGGTCCAACCAGCTCGGCAAATAGGAGGCGGGCCCGCCGGTCGCCGGCGCTCCGGCGCTGACCGCCGCGGTCGGCACCGGCGGTGCGGGCGGGGGCGCGCGGGGCGGCAGCGCACCCGGCGGCGCCGGGCCCGCCGGCAACGCCGTCGTCGGCGTCGCGAGATCGCCGAGATCCATCGGCATCGCTAGCGTCTCCGCTGCACCGCACCGGTGGCGTCATAGAACGACGCCCCGCTCGGGATCAGTTTGAGAACCGCAGCCCCTTGCGGCGTCAAGGTGTTGCCGCTGTACATATCCGGGGTCCAGCCCTGCTTGTACCAATCGGATTTGTTGGTCGGGTCGGTGCCGCTCATCAGATAGGCCGATCGCAGGTAGTTGAGCGCCGGGTTCTGCTGGTCGAACTGCTGCTCGGCCTGCAGTTGCGTCCCCTGGATGCCGAGCGGTCCATAGCCGCCGGCGGGCGGTTGCGAGACGGCCCCCAGGACGGCGCTGCGCTTGTCGAGGATGCGGCGCTGCTCCTGGCCCAGAATGTTGGTCATCACATCGAGCGCCCCCGGCTGGGTTTCGAGGCTCGGATAGGCGCGGGTGAACATCGACACGATCGAGCCCGGCTCGCGCGCCCCCAAGGTGCGCACGCCCTCGGTCGACAGCCGCAAGGCCTGCTTCTGGAACGCGTCGGCGTCGGACGGAGCGATCCCGGTCAGGTTCTTGATCGAATCCTGGTCGACCCCGAGCTGCGACAATACCCGGCCCAGCTGCGCGCGCGTGTCGGCACCCCAACCGGTTTGAATTCCGCGGTTGAAGATATCGCGCATGTTGGTGACGGTGTTGAGTTCCTGCTGCGCCTGATCGGCGTTGGTCTGCAGATCCTGCAGTCGCTTGTTGACATCGGCCACACCGGGCTGCGCCACCGGCATGCCGACCGGCGCTCCGGGTACCGACGTCGGTGCCCCGGCGCCAACCGTTCCGGGCGCTCCGGGCGCTCCGGGCGCAACACCAGGCGCCGCACCGGGCGCCGCACCGGGCGCGCCACCGGCACCGAACAACTGCATCGCCTGGTCCTTGGGCATCCGCCAGGTCTCGATCTGGCCGCCCGGCCCCTGGCGCTGGACCTCGACAAAATCGTAAGGCGCGGTACCGGCGGCCGTCCCGGCCGCCGTCGCCTGCGCTGTGGCGCCGGCGAGCGCCGGCGCCCGCGACTTGACCCCGCCGGGCATTTGCAGCCAGCGCGACTCTCCGCTGTCGGGATTGCGGTAGAGCATATCGCCGTCGCGAATCCGCTTGGCGATATCTTCGAGGTCGCTGGTCGGCCAGCCCACCGCCGCGCGGTTCGAGATCGTCTGCTCGATCACGAACGGGTCATAAACCGGCTTAAAGCCAGCCGGGATCGGCGGCACCGCATCTTTGGTCGGCGCTCCTGCCAGCCCTCCCGGCGCCGCCGGCGCCGGCGCCGTCGCCATCGGCCCGAGCTCGGCATCGCCGCGCGCCAATTGCGCCAGCTGGGCACTCTCGGCGACCGATAGCGGCGTGTTATCGACCGGCGATGGTCCGGCGCCGCCTACGGCACCGCCGGCGATCTGCGGTATGCCGGCGGTCGGGTCGGCGGCCGCCGTGCGCGTTTCTGACATCTCACTGTCCCCCGCGCAGTTGCTGCTGCAGCTCGGTCAATCGGCCGTTCAGCGCGGCCCGATCCGCGTCGGTCAGGTTGTCGCCCTCGTTGGTCAGGATGCCGAACACGTCCCCGGGACCCATCTTGGCGACCCGCTCGTCGCTGAGATAGCGCGGCACTCCGGCCGGCGGCGCCTGCGCCGGCATTGGCGGCCGCGTCGCACCGGGCCCAAAGCCGAGATCGGCCGGGCTCATCGTGCCGCGCCCGAGCGCCTCCAGCTGGGCGATGCCCGATTGCCCCGGCGGCGGCGGAATGACTGTCGGCACGCTGCGGCTCGGATCTTCCTGCACTTGGGAGACATCGGGCGGCGCCCGCACCGACGGTCCCGAGGGCAAGCCCGGCAAACCCGGAATACCGGCAGTTCCGGTCGGTGGCGTGCCGGCCGGCAGCGGCACCGGCGCGACCGGCGGCGTGCCGGCGACCGCCGGCAAGGGCGTACGCGTCACCGGGGTGACGGGTGCTGGACCCGCAGTACCACCGCCGGCGAGCTCGCGGACCGCCGCCTCGTAACCCTGCGGGGTCGAGACCGCGTTCCACCGCGCCTGTTCCTCGGGCGAGCTCGCGGTGAACATCGAGGGCGGTGCGTAGCGCATCGAGGCCGGCACGCCCGGCACATCGGCCCAATTGGTCGGCAATGGCCCGCTCGTCGGCTGCAACCCCGGCGGAGCGCCGCCGGCCAGCGGCCCCGCCACCGGCGCCGGCAAGCGGCCGTCGGGCAGGCTCGTCGCGACCACACCGACCCCGGACGGATGGGCCGCCGCGGCGACATTGCCGTCGCCCGCCGGCAATTGAAAGTTGGCGACAGTGCCCATCCTCTGCGAGGCCGGACCGCCGCGATCGTACACACCGCGATACTGCGGATAGAGCCCCTGCTGCCAATCGCCGGCCTGGCCCGGCTCGTCGAGCGAGAGATGCATCAGATCGGCCTGGTTCTTCGCGCTCGGGCTGAAATAGCCGCCCCACGAGAGGCGCCCTTCGAGCTCGGGGTAGGATTGCTGCTGCAATTTCCGCGCATTCTGCATGTAGGCTTCGTAGGCGCGGAACGTGGGACCGGGCCCCGTATTGTCGAGGGCGTTACCGTTCTGGTCGTAGAGCTTCACATCGAGCGCCTGGCCGGTACCGTGGCGCAATTCGCCCGGCCCGCCGCGCCAGCCGGAAATCATTTCGGCGCGCCAGCCGTCCGGCAGATAACCCGAGGCGCGGGTGGCGATGTCGACGAGCCGCGGATCGACCCGGCCGAGCGCGGTTCCCCGCGCCACGCCGGGATAGCTCATCACTTCCGGCGACACGCTCCAGCGCGCCGCCGGAGCACCACCACCCGGCGCCACGGCGCCATCCGGTCCCGGCAGCGGCGGGATCGGCCACCGCGACACGCTCCAGCGCTGAGCCGCCGGAACACCACCACCCGGCGCCACGGCACCATCCGGTCCCGGCGCCGGCGCGGCCGGGCTCATCGTGCCGGGCCCGAGCGCCCCAAAGGCGTTGGCGTGATCGATCACGCTGCGCGCGTAGCCGCCGACATCGGGACCGGGAACCCCGGCTGCCGGGCGGTTGCCGACCTTGAAACCGGGACCGCCGTAATAGACCATCGCGGCATAGGCATCGGGGTTCTCGTAGCCGCGGTCGACCGCGACCTGGCGATATTTCGCGAGATACTGCGCGGCCGCCGGGATCGCCTGGCGCGGATCGTAAGGGTTCTGGACCCCCATCTCGGCCTGGGTGTCGGGGGTCAGCTGGGCGATGCCCTTGGCGGTGCCGATGTAGGTCTGCGGCCCGGTCTGCGTCGGGTCGAAATTCGATTCCTGCCACAACACCCCGCGCAACAGGTTCGGATTGATGCCATGGGCCTGCGCCGCCTGGATCATCAGCGGGTCCCATTGCTGGGACAGACGATAGGTCGCGGCCATCAGCTATTTCTGCGCCACCTGAGGCGAGCGCATGCGGGCAATCGCCTGGCGCTGCAATGCGACCGGCTGCTTTTGCAGCCAGGCAAAGCGCGCCGGCCCTGCCGCCGGCATGCCGGACAACGGATCGGGTGATGGCCCGGCTCCCTGGAGCTGCGGGATTCCGGCCGTCGGGTCGCCGCCTCCGGCCGTTGCCGTCCTGATCGGCGCACCGCCGACAGCCGCCGGCAAGGTTGGCACACCGGTCTCGCCACTCCTGAGCAAGGTACCAAAGGCCTCGGGTCGGATTGTTTGCGCTCGAAGCAGCGCCGCCTGGGCGATCGACTGCTTGGTCTGCGCGACCTGTTCCGGAGTCGAGCGCAGGATCGACCAGCGCGCCACCGGCGAGGCGTTGGGGTTGTCGGAAACCCACTTATAGGGATCGTCCGAGGCATAAGCCGCCGAGAGGTCGCCCATCGCCGCGGTTTGCGCCGCCGCCACCTGTTGGGCGGCCGCCATCGCCTGCGGCCGCGCCGCCAAGGTCGCGGTCAATTGGCCGATCGCCTGGCCGACCGGGCCCGCCGAGCTCGCCAAGGTCCGCGGGTCCATCGCCCCCGCGCCCCACATCTGCGCCTGCATTTCGGCCGGCCCGAGCGGGCCGCCGCCGGCGAGCACACCGGCCAAGCCGTCAGCCATGGTCTCCCCCTACCACCCGAAAATGCTACCGAGTGCCGAGCCGATCCCGCCCAAGATCCCGCCACCACCGCCGCTGCTGGTGTCCCATACTTCCTGGCCAGTGCCGGTGAGCCCACCACTGAAATCCTGTCCGCCGCCGCCGCTGAAGAGGCCCCCGAGCAAGCCGCCCGAGTTGAACAGACCGCCGCTGCTGCCACCGCCGAGACCCAATGAGCTCAGCCCCATATTGGCAAACCCCAGCGTGTTCGAGAGGTTCTGCTGGCCCGCGGCATAGCGCGCCTGCTGGGCGGCGGTCGCCGCCTGCTGGGCGCCGACGACGTTGGCCGGACTGACCCCGGTCGCGGTCCCGGGCGCCAAATTTGGCAGTGCGGTCGGGCCGGTCGGCCAGGCGGTGACCCCCGGCAACGCCTGCCCGAGGGTGCCGAGCCCGAGGCCATAAAGGCTCGTGCCGAGGTTGGCGAAGTTCTGGGCGGCACTCCACGGCGCCCCGAACGCCGCCTGGGCCACCCCGAGATTGCCCTGCTGCGCCTGCAGGTTCTGGCCAGCGGCACCGAGGACCGCCTGGTTATAGAGATCGGCCAGGCTCATACCCTGGCCAAACAATTGCTGCTGCGCCTGGTTGGTGAGCCCCGCACCCGACAGCAGTGCGGCGTTCTGGAATTGCCCCATCGCCGAGAGCGCCTGGTTGGTGAGCCCCGCACCCGACAGCAGCGCCTGATTGGTGAAGCCGGCGCCGGCGAGCGCGGTCTGGTTGGCAAAATTCGCTATGTTCTGCTGGGCCTGGTTGGCGAACTCGCCGCCGGCGATCGACTGGCCGAAGAGCGCCTGCTGTTGTGCGTTGCCGGCCTGCACCGCCTGGTCCTGGGCGTTGCCATAGGCCTGCTGCTTCTGGTTGTTGAAGTCGAGCATCGCCCGGCTGAAAGCCGGCGAGCCTTCCTCGATGCCCTGGTCGGCGAGGTTCTGCCGCAGCGATTCCTCGGCCTGCGAAAATTGCGGATCGAGGTACTGCTTCTGTTGGTTGTAGGCGGCATCCTGCGCCTGCTGCGTCAGCTGCGAAAAATTGGTGTTGACGCTGGTCTGCTGCGGCAGATTAGTCTGCAGCGGCACATTGGTCTGCAGCGGCACATTGGTCTGCAGCGGCAGGTTGGTCTGCAGCGGCACACCGGTGACCGCGTTCGGGATCGCCTGGCCGCCAGCACCGCCGGTGACGTTGGTCGCGAACGAGCCGGGCGCCAGTATCCCGACATTGGGGACACCCGCGAGATTGATCCCTTGCGGCAGGGTCGCCGCCATGTTGCCGGCATAGGCGAGCGGTGTGCGCGCCAGATCGAGCAGTGCGTTGGTGGCGCCGACATAGGGGCCATAACCGCCGGCAACGCCCTGCGCCAGCCCGGTCTGTGTCCCGAACAGGCTCGCCAGTTGCGGGCTCAATACCTGGTTGGCGTTGTAACCGCTGGGTTTGCCGGTGTTCGGGTCGTACTGGTAGGCCTGGTAGGTGGTCGAGCCATACGGGCTGAACGTGTTGAGGTTGTTCAGCTGGGCCTGGGTCTCGGCGCTGCCGACATTGGACTGCAGCTGGGCGTTGGCGAGTGCGGTCGGGTCGACGCTCTGCGGCGCCGGCTGCGCACCACCGCCGCCGCCCTTGCAATGGTTGCCGCTAATCCGCCGCGGCGGGGGTCCCCGGAATTGCCGGCCGCCAAGCTTGCCCAGCCTGCCCTCGCGCAAGCGGGGGCGGAAGCGGGGGGCCGAGCCAGCGGCACTCGTGCGCCAGCATGCCATAGATGGCCGCATCGACGACCTCGTTTTCCTCAGGGGTTTCAGCAGGGATGGTCGCCCGCATGGCTTGGCGAGCGACCCCTTCGAGGGTAAATCCCAACCGGCAGAGGAATGCCCTTGTGGGCTGGTTCGTGACGGCGGTCCTGGCGCCAAAGCGCCGACACTTCAACGCGATGAACGGATGGTAGAAGCAGGCGAACAGGGTTCGCCGGTTGGCCCAGCGCGGGCTCACGGCAAAGATCGAGCCCTCGATATTCGGCCAGTTAAAGTCGTGGTAGGCGACCGCGGCGAGGAGCTCCGGCCCATCGGCAAAGCCAATCGCCGCGCCGGGACCCAGATCGACGCCCAGACCCTGCCCGACCCAATGGGCGAGGGCCTTGTCCCATCCGGTGACGACCTGGATCATTTTCCCGGCTCCAGCCTGCCAAGCCTGCCCTCGCGGAAGCGGGGGCGGAAGCGGGGGGCGGCCTAACGGCGGTAAGCGCCTGAGTGCCAGGTCGGAGGTCACCGCAGCACGCGGATCGCGTTTGTTGCTCTGCCGGTGCTTCTTCGACGGAACCGTCGGCCTGATCACGATCGAACGCGAGGTCCTGCAGCAACTCGTGATTGCACATGGGGAAATTACCCATGTGCAATCACGAGTTATGGCAAACGGCAAAACTCGCGTGGTACGCAAGCCGGCGCCAACCGCCGGGATCGGACCTCACCGTGCCGCTGCCGCTCGCCCGCCGCTAGGGTAGGTAGGGTCCGGGAGACGGCCCCTCAGCGGCCTTTAAAATCGATTTCTGGGTCGATCTGAGTAAACCTAGAGCGCCGAGCCCGGCTCGATTCTGAGATCGGTTCTGATCCACATCAGCGGCTGAGGCGAGACCGTCAGGCTCTGCACCGCGACGCTGATCGCGGCCCCGTCGCCTTCGGCGATATACCAAATCGTGTCGGTCTGCGCCGATCGCTCCCACGGCGTGGTGTTCCACGGCGTGGTGTTCCACGGTGTCGGCATGCCGACATGGCTGGCAAAGATCGTCATCACCGGCGGGTTGTAGTCGTAACCGAGACCGAACTGGTATTCGACGCTCTGCGCCGAGCGCATGATCGGCCGGATCGCCGCCACCCGCTTTTGCGTCGGCGTGCCGAACAGGTTCCAGGCCTGCTGGCCAAACGCGATGATGTTGGTGATCGTGCCGCTGACGAGCTCGTCGCCGCCGGGCACGCCGAACTGCACGACCCTGCCGTTTGTGGTGCCGAAATAGAGGTTGTCATTCCACACCGCCCAGCAATAGGCCGGCAGGTTGGTGTAACGGCACCAGGCGTCGAGCCCGGTGTGGTAGACGTGCTGCTCGAAGGTCCGATTGCCGTTGGCATCAAGCGCGATCAATGGCACGTTCATGACGAGCCGCCGGCCAAACCCCCAATAGATCGCCTGCCAGCCGGTCTGACCGCGGCCCTGACTGACCGCGGCCTGGCAGGCGCCGGCCGCCTTGGAGCGCGGCGGCACGGTGCCGAGCTTGAGCGCGATCATCAATTGCGACAATTTGGTGTAGTCCGAGCTCGTGATGATGTAGCTGTCGCCGCCATAGCGGCAGATCGCCCGCTGGCCGATCGGCGCCGGCGTCGTGTAGATGCCAACCAATGCCCAATTGTTGGGGTCCGAGGGATCCGTGCCGGAATAGACCAGGACCTCGCCGGTCGTCAATGTAAAGATCGTGTAAGTCGCGATCCCCAGACCGCCGTCATAGGTCAGGTTTTGCACGTTGACGAGGTAGGCCCCATCGGGGACCGTCATCTCGAACGGGAAGTAATCGAGATTGCCGGTGATCGCGTAGAGACCGCCATACCAGAAGCCGGTCGCGGAATTGGTCCAGAAATAGAGCCGATTGTGGTTGGTCTGCACGCCGATCAACTTGGTCGGGTCGAGCGGATAAGTGCTGCTCGGATTCTGCACAAAGCCGGCCGGCGCGAGCGTCGTGCCGTCGTAAGATTGCGGCGCATCATTGCCGTTCACCCAGAACAGGCGATGGTTGAACATCGCCGTCTGCCACCAGCCGCTGGTAAAGCCGGCGCCGAGCTGCAAATTCTGGTCGACGCCCCAAATCTTGTCTGACGTGGCACCAAGCAGATGGGTCAAGCCGGCCGAGGTCCACACCGCCAACGTGGTGATCGTCTGGGCCTCGCCGACGGTCTGATAGAGCTGCGAGCCTTCGCGCAACCGCACCCCGCCATAATCGGGCTGCCAATTGTCGAGGGTGATGGCGTCCTGCGGGTCCATCGCCTCGTACGGGTCGCGGGTGTTCCAGCCCTTGCCCGGCGCCGGCAACACCTGGGGGGTTGTCAGCCGGCGGGCGCGCGCCTGCTTGCGCTGGAGCGCGACGGCACGCTGCGCGCTGAGCGCCATCACACCATACTGCCGGTCAAGAGTGCCGCCAGTGTGTCCGAGGGCGACATACCCCCGCCGCCCATCCCCATCGCCTGATAGGCAGGGCTCAGCACGTCGGCCTGCTGTGCCGCCGGCAATTGCGCGGCCCTCGCCGCCTGCGGCCCGACCGCCCCGCCCGACAGCCCGGCGAGCACCGCGGCCAGCGGCGAAACCTCACCGGGGTTCTGCGGCACTCCCGGTGCCGGGGTGGCCGCTTGCGGCATGCCGGCCGGGGTCAGACCCGCCGGCTGGGCGCCGGCCGGCTGCGGGATCGTCGGCATGACCGGCGGCGCCATCGTGCCCGGCGGCATCGCCATCGTCGCCGCCGGCGGCAATGTGCCCCAGCTCGGCCTCGTCGTGCTCGGCGGCACCGACGGCAGAAAGCCGAATCCGTCCATCTCAGATCCCCCAGGGCTAGATGCCGAGTGTTCCGGGTGGCAGTTGCGGCTCCGGTATCACGCCGATCAATGGCCGCACCCCGATCCTGATCACCGGCGGCACCCGCGGCGTTTCCGACAATGTCCGCGGCACGCCCTGCGGCACCTGCACCAGGGTCGGGCGCTGCGGCTCGACCGGCCGGCCCGAGCGGACCGCCGGCGCCGCCCGCACTTCCGTCGACAGCGCCGGCGCCGAAGCGCGAGCGGCCAGCTGCGCCGCCATCTCCTCGGCAGTTAGCGGTGCCGCCGGCGCGCTCGCGGGACCTGGTCCTGGCCTGAAAGGCGGCGGCCGCCCGAGCCAATCGGGTGGCGGCTGCGGCTGCTCGAAGGGTGCGATCCGCGCCGCGATCTCCGGCGGCAACGGCGGCATCTGCTGCATCGCGGGGGGCGGCGGCACCGGCGGAAACGCGCCGAGCGAATACTGGCCGATAAAATCGTCGCGTTTGACCGCCGGCACCAGGTTGAGCGTCTGCGTGCCGCCGTCGCGCGCCACCGCCTTGTCGATCTGCCGCTCGGCCTCGTCCTTCTCCTCGTCATAGGCCAGACCAATGCGGCGCAGCATGCGCCAGATCGCATCGAGCTCGACCAGGTTCTCGCCGAGGATGCATCTATCGTTGTCGCCGGTCCAATCGACGGCCATCGGACCGCCGGCGGTCTGGATGTACCAGCCCGACTGGTACTCGAAGACAAAGGACGAGGTCTGGTCGGTGCTCGCCACCGCCGGGTCGATCGAGAACATCGTTGGCTGGCCCGACCCCTCGCCGCTCGGAACCCGGATGCGGTAGCGCCGCCACATCGTCGCCCGGCCGTAGATCGAGCTCCTGTACAATTGCCAGGCTTGCGGGCTGAGCGCTCCGCGCATCGCCCAATAGCGGCTGCGCTCCCACACCGTGTCGTTGACCAGGCGGAAGAAATCGGCCGGCAACGCATAGTCCGAGGCCCCGGTCGCGGTGAAGGTGTACTCGATGATCGTGTTGGTCCACAGCGCCCGCCGGTGCAACGCAAAGGCGGCCCGCCGGCTCTGCGCGATCAGCCGCCGCGCGGTCGGCAATTTGGAGCCCCACAATGGCGTCGGCGGATCGTCGATCCCGAGATCGCGGGCGACGTTGGAGCAGATCGTGGCCAGGGTCATGCGCGGACCTCGACGAGTCGCGGCAAAGCATCGAGGCGCTCGACCTGGACCTCGCCGCCGCACCACACGCTGAAGCGGCAGGCGATCTCGACCGCCTGGTCGGCGCGCGCTCCCATCGCCAACGCGCCAAAGGCGATCTCGGCGCCGGCCCCGCGGGCGTAGAACGGCGCCTCGACCGGATAGCTGCGGCCGTTCTGATCAAAGATGCTGACCCGGCCATTGGGGCTGACCACGATCGCGGCAAAGCCGTGGTCCTTGTCGGCCGCCTCCCAGGCGTCCTTGCCGCCGGCGAGAAACCAGTCGCGAAACCCGGTCACATCGCCGGCATAGCCGGCGAGCCCGAGGAGAGAGCCATCCTCGCGCCGCGCCAATTTGGTGACGGCACCGGTGATCAGCCCCTCGTTGTTGCAGACCTGGCTGTCGGCCGCCATGACCCCGTCGCGGTAGACGATCACCGTCATCGCCGGTCGCGCTGATCGAGGCGGCGGCCGAGCTCGCGGCTGATCCGGCCGTTGGCGCTCGAATTGCCGGGGTTGTTCTTTTTCCCCCCTCCGTTGGCATTGCCGCCGCCGAGCGGCTTGGCGTCAAGAGCACGCGCGCGCTTATTGATCCAGGCGCGCGTGGCCTCCGGCGTGCTTGAACGACCCAGCGACTGCTTGGCCCGACGCAGATCGGCCTTGTTGCGGATCGGAAACTTGTCGGTGCCGGGCTGCGTCTGCCCTTTCGCCTCGGCCTGGCGTCGCCCCGCCGCGCTGACCGAGCCGCCAGGCGTCCGAAATGCTGCCGCCATCATTCACCTCCTTGCCCGCTGTTGCCCGGCATCGACGCGGCGGGAGATCTCGCTCGAGATCCTCGAGGACCCGGCGCGAGCTTTGCGCCGCTTGGCTTGGCCGGTCTGGTTGAGCGCGATGGCGATGGCCTGCTTGGGGTTGGTCACGGTCTGACCCGACCCCGATTTCATCTCGCCTTCTTTGAACTCGCCCATCGCCTTTTTGACAAAGCGCTGCTTGCCGGCCTTGGTCTTGGCCTTGCTGTCGGGCATCAGACTGCGTCGGGCTGGCCGGGCTGCAATGGCTCGCGCTCTTCGGCCTCGGCCGCCTCCGCCTCGGCCGGCTGCTCGAATGACTGGTAATAGGCGGCATAGGCGGTCTGAAACTCGGCCGCATCGCTGATCGTCGCCACCCTGACCGCCTCGCGCCGGCCGCCATCGACCAGCGGGCTCTCCTCGTAGTCCATGATGCCGACCAAGAGCCGGCGCCCGTCGTTGAGGTCCTTGGGCCCGTTGCTGTCCTCAAAAAACCTGACCTGACGCATGCTGTCCTCCTGCGATTAAACCATCACCACCTGCGATTAAACCATCACCACCGGCAGCGGGTGGGCGCGTGACCAGGGATAGCGGGTGTTGACCCGCGGGTCGCTGCCGGTGGTGACGAGCACGCAGGGCAGCGGATTTTGCGCGGTCGGCGGAAAATAAGTGGCATCGCCCCCGCGATCGGCCGCGCCGCTCACCTGGTGCACCGGCAGCGGGCGCGTCCAACTCGGCGGATACCAGGTGCCGACCGCCGGCACCGCACCGCTGACCACCTGGATCGGCAATGGGTTGGCCCGGGTCGGCGGCCAATAACCGTCGATCCCGGGGTCGGCACCGGTGGTGATGAGCTCGATCGGCAATGGTGCGGCACTCTGCGGCGGGAACCAAGTCCTCGTCGTAATCGGCGGTGGGGGCGCCCCGCCGGCGAACGCTGCCCGATCGGCGGCCTCGACGGCGCCGAGCGTGCCGGTGATCGTCGGCAACGCACCAAGCGCGCCGGCGAAGGCCGCGGTATCGGCGGTCTCGGTCGCGGCGAGTGTGGCGGTGATGGTTGCAAAGGCACCGGCCCCGGCGAACGCTGCGAGATCGGTGGTCTCGGTGGTGCCGAGCGTCCCCGTGATCGCGGGGAAGGCGACGGCCCCGGCAAAGCTCGCGGTGTCGGTGGTCTCGGTGGTGCCGAGCGTCCCCGTGATCGCGGGGAAGGCGACGGCGCCGGCAAAGTTCGCGGTGTCGGTAGTCTCGGTCGTCCCCAAGGTGCCGGTGATGGTCGGCAAGCCCGCCGCCGGGATGAACGAGGCGAGCACGGCACCGCCGCCAGTGGCCGTACCGCCACCGGGTATAGTCCAGATCGGAGCGATTGCCTGAGCGCTCGGCTGGACATAGTACGCAAGACCGGTGCCGTAGGAAGCACCTGCCACAAATCCCTGGCTGTCGCTGATCGTCAGCCCGCTGCCGATCGTCATGGACCCGCTTTGGCTGGCGGACATATTGAGAGTGTAGCCCGCCACGATTAGCGAGCCGTCTTGCAACGGCGTCAACGAGACGCAAGGCAGGGTAGTGCCGCTGGTTATCGCCGCACTGGCGGTATGCTGATCGAGCGGCGATGTGCCGGCAGCGACCGAGCCCGACCACGCCTGCACCGCTACCGAGGCGTAAATTACCGTCGACGCGCTGTTGGAGACGGTGAAAGTATGCGCCGCCGCGGTCGTCGGATTATGACAATACCACCACCGGGTCTGACAGCCCGATGCAGGCGCAATCGTGTCGATTACAGTCCAGGTATTGCCGGCGCTGTCGCCTAACGACAGTGCGGCTAACCCAGCCTGTGTACAGGGAGCACTAACAATGATAAGATCGGCACCACCACTGAGGGTATTTATCGCAGAGGTGGTCGTGTATGTGGCGCCGCTCCCCACCGCAACAGTGTGACTGACTAAATTCCAAGCCATAACTGGCCTACCGCAGCATCAGCCGGCCGACACTGTCATCTGCGCCATGTCGAAGAGACGCGCCATCAATCGGCGCGGCGGCGATAGATCCAGCCGAAACCGAGCAGGAAGCTACCGAGCATGGCCAGCGCGGTGGGCTCGGGGACAGTCGCCTGCGAGATCGTGTCGGTAATTGCCGTCGCTACGGAGTTGGCGTCGGTGGTGATGATCTGAGTTACCGCCAACTGTGTTGTAAGTTCGGCCAGATCCAATGTTTCTGGACAGGTGTCGCCGGCCGATGGAAAATGCCGGGTGCAGTCGAAACTGAGCGCCGGGTTGGTGGCACTGACATTAATCGGCGTCCCAGTACCGGTTAGTGTCACCACCGCCGGAGTACCAGTCGCATTGAAGGTCAGATCCTTTTCGAGATCGTGGATCAAAAAACCATTGGCGAGTGCTGGGTCGATGGCGACAGTGTAGTCGACGCCACCAGTCAACGACTGCGCGACGCTGCCCTGAAAGCCGATTGTGACCGCGCCGGCGAAGGGCATGGCGAAGGTAAACACAGTGCTGCCCGCACCGGTGATGGCACCATTGACGCTAAAGCCGCCAAAAATCTTGTCGGCGGCCTCGACG
>Ga0318517_10000006_pt1 | contig 29268 bp, 25 predicted proteins | sample GRESIP176b2f21_FD_203661 | JGI IMG/M metagenome (GOLD analysis project Ga0318517, IMG submission 203661) | Tropical soil microbial communities from Luquillo Experimental Forest, Puerto Rico - GRE.SIPMG.176b2f21 | ecosystem: Environmental > Terrestrial > Soil > Tropical forest > Bulk soil... | reverse complement strand
GCGACGACAGGAGCCGGGGCCGTTTCGTGGTCGGGCGGGCTGACCACCGGGGCCGCGACTTCGGCCGGCGCGCCTGCGGAGCTGCGCACCGCGGTCGTTGGCTTCGGTTGGGGCGAGCCGCTGAAGAGGACGATGCCCAGAGCGGCGCCGGCTCCGACGGAGCCGATCAGGCCCGCGGCCACGATCAGCTTGTCGATGGGCCTCCGCCTGGCCGCCGGGGTGAGCGGCTCGGGCGAAAAGTCGACGTAGCCGTACGGAAGGTTCTCCTCATCCAACGGGTCGCCGAGCGGGCTCGACGCCCAGGCGCAGGCCGAGGTGGCGTCGTCGCCGCGGGGTGCAAAGGCGGTGCGATGAAATTCGTCGGCGCTCGGTGCAAGGGCGGTGCGGTCGACGTCGTCCGCGCTCGGTGCGAGGGCGGTCGGGTCGACGTCGTCGGCGGCCGGTGCAAGGGCGGTGCGATCAAGGTCGTGCATGGTGCTCATCTCTCGCGTGGTGCTCATGGGGTGCTCCTTGGGTCTGGGTTGCGGCCCCGGGTGGGTCGCGTCATAGGTAGGAGGACGCACCGCGCGTAGGTCGGACACTTTTTTGAAAACTTTTTTTCGGTGGCCGAGCGTCGACTTGTCGGGGGAAATCGAGCCCTGCGGGCTCAACAACTCCACGTTCGGCGCCCGATGGACAGTAGGTTCGGGCACGCCGCTTGCCAGTTCTTCGCGAAGTTCTTGCGAATTTCTTGCGTCGTCGGTTCAGACCGGCAACCGAGACGAGCGCCTTATGCCGAACCGGTCACCGTCAGGTAGATGAGCACGATGTTCAGCACGCTGACCATTGCCGCGACCGCCCAGCCGATAACCGTCGTGACGGGGTGGTTGGCGTCGCCGCCCATCAGGTGGCGGTTGCTGGTCAGCCTCACCAGCGGAAGAACCGCGAAGGGGATACCGAAGGACAGCACGACCTGGGATAACACCAATGCGCGCGTCGGGTCGAAGCCCAGCGCCAGGATGGCCACCGCGGGGCACAGCGTGACCAACCGGCGCACCAGCATGGGAACCGACCGATGGAGCAGTCCCTGCATGATCATGGCGCCTGCGTAGGCGCCCACCGACGACGAAGCCAAGCCGGATGCCAGCAGCCCGATCGCAAACAGCACGGCGATCGCCGCCCCCAACGTGTTGTGAATCGCGGTGTAGGCGCCGTCGATGGACGCGGTTTCCTGGCGGCCCTGCAGGTTGATCGCGGCCACGAGCAGCATCGCCGCGTTCACCATTCCGGCGACGGCCATTGCCAACACGACGTCCACGCGGGTGACCCGCAGCAGCCAGCGTCGGTCGTGACCGGGCTCGGGGTGTCCGTGCCGATCCAGCACCAAGCCCGAGTGCATGTACACCGCGTGCGGCATCACGGTGGCGCCCAAGATCGCCGCGGCCAGCAACACGCTTTCGGTGCCTTGGAATCGAGGCAGCAACCCGCCAAGCACGGCGTCGGGGGGTGGTGTGGCGACGAAGAAGCTGGCCGCGAAGCCGACGGCGATGACGAGCAGCAAGCCGGTGATGACACGTTCGAAAAGAATCTGCCCGCGGCGGTCCTTGATCGTCAGGAGCAGTAGCGAGATCACTCCGGTGATGATCCCGCCGATCGGCAGCGGCAAACCAAACAGGATCCGCAAGGCGAGCGCCCCACCGATTACTTCGGCCACATCGGTTGCCATCGCCACGATCTCGGCCTGCGCCCAGAAGGTGAGCCGGAGCGGACGGTTCATCCGCTTGCCGATCGCCGCGGGTAGCGACCGCCCGGTCACCAGGCCGAGTTTTGCGGACAGGTACTGCACCAGCCCGGCCATCACGTTGGCCGCGACGATGACCCACAGCAGTAGGTAGCCGAACTGCGTGCCGGAGCTGACGTTGGCCGCGACGTTTCCAGGATCGACGTAGGCGATCGCGGCGACGAACGCCGGCCCGAGCAGATACCAACTCGTCTTGAGCGAGGCCTGAGTGCCTTGCGCCAACCTATCGACCCTCGATCCACATCACCGAATAAGAAAGTTAGGTTAGCCGAAAACTCCGCCGCAGCGAACCGCGGGGCCCACGCGTGGTGCTTCGTGCCGTGCCGAGGATCACCCGGGGACGTAGAGCCCACGACCGGTGACCAGCGGCAGGTCGAGGGTCGTCACGATACCCGGCGGGGCGGCCACCACCGCGGGGATCGCGTTGACGACCCGCATCGCGGTGGCGACCAATCCGGCGTGATTGTGATCGCCGAGGCGGCTGCTCAGGCAGATGTCCATGGCGTACGACGGCTCGCCGGTGATCTCGATGCGGTAGGAACCGCCGGGCTGGGCCGGCTGCGGCCAATCGGGGCACAGATCCTCACGTAACCGGGTGACATGTTCCAGGACGACGACCGGGTCGCCGTCGACCATTCCGAACACCTCGAACCGGAGCGCCGCGGCGGTGCCCTTCGGTATGTGCCCCGACGCGATGTCGAAGTCCTCGGGCGCCGGCTCGCGGACATAGACCTCGGCGACCTCGTCGAGTGAAACGCCCAGGCCCGCAGCCAACTGCCGCACCACCGATCCCCACGCCAAGCTGAGCACACCGGTCTGCAGCAGCATGGGGATCTCGTCGAGGGGCTTACCGAATCCCATCACGTCGAACATGACCACGGCGCTGTCGTAGGTGGCGTAGTCGACGATTTCCATGCACCGGATCTGCTGGATGCTCTGACAGGTGCCGGCCAGGGCGAGCGGCAGCAGGTCGTTGGCGAAGCCCGGGTCGATGCCGTTGACGAACAGACTCGAATTGCCTTCGCGCGCAGCATCTTCCAACGGTTTGATGAGTTCCTCGGGAAGGACCTGCCAGGGGTATTGCAAAAAGACGGGGCCGCTGCCGACGATATTGATCCCGGCCGTCAGAACGCGCCGATAGTCCTCGAGGGCCTCGGGCAGCCGGTTGTCGGCCATCGCATTGTAGACGGCGCATTGCGGTCCGGTGGCCAGCACGGCGTCCAGGTCGGTGCTGGCCAGCACACCTGTCGAATCCGCAAGTCCCGCAATCTCTCCCGCGTCCTTGCCGGCTTTTGCGTCCGAAGACACCCAGACGCCGGTGAGCTCGAACTGCGGGTTGGTGATGAGCGCCCTGAGCGCGTGGGCGCCGACGTTGCCGGTGCCCAATTGAACGACGGGTATGGCCATGACGGGCTCCTTCAGTGGACGCGGTTCACAGATCCGGGACGGGGATGTCGAGATTGGGGTAGGTGAGGCCGCCGTCGACCTCCAGCGTTTTACCGGTCAGGAAGCTGCCGGCGGGGGACGCCAAATAGACCGCCGCAGCGGCGATGTCGACGGGATCACCGAGGCGACGCATGGGAGTCACCTTCTCCATCGGTGCGCGCAGCTCGTCATTGGAGGCCACCACGTCCAGCGCGGAGGTCAGGATCGACCCCGGCGCGATGGCGTTGACCCGGATGCGTGGGCACAGGTCCAGTGCGGCCAGCCGGGTGTAGTGGGACAGCGCGGCCTTGGCGGTTCCGTACGCGGCGAAGCCACGCCCCGCCAGCCTGCCCATGGTCGAGGTGATGTTGATGATGCTGCCGCCGCCGGAGTGCTCGAGCATCAACGGCACCGCTGCGATGGTCAGCGCGTGGGCGGTGCCGACATTGAAGGTGAACGCGTCCTTGAGCTCCTTGGTCGAGGTGGTCAGCAGGGTGTTGGGCATGGTCCCGCCGACGTTGTTGACTACGACGTCTAGTTTTCCGAAAGCCTCGACTGCCTGACCGGCCAGCTGCGCGGTCACGTCGGGATGGGCCAGGTCGGCGGCGACGGTGTGAGCACGGCGCCCGGTGGCACGGACCTGCTCGGCGACGGCGTCTAGTTGGGATTGCGTGCGCGATGCGATCAGCACATCGGCACCTGCCTCGGCGAAAGCCAGCGCGATGGCCGCGCCGAGGCCGCGGCCGCCTCCGGTGATGACGGCGACTTTGTCGTCCAGGCGGAACCTGTCAAGGATCATTGCGGCCTCTCTATTCGAGTTGTCGGCGAAACGGTAGCAGCCCTCGCCGCCTCGGATCACGCCATTTCTGAAACAGGTTCTAGTTTGTCATACGGGCGTCGCGTTGTAACGCTCCCAACGGTCATTGGGTGCCCGGTTGGCTAGTCACGTTCGCCGGGCAAAATTCGCCGAACGTTAACCTTGTTGCTGTTAGCTTCATGCCTGCGAGGAAAACGGCTGATTGGCGGACCGCGGCCTCTGGCAGCGGCGATGTCCTTACTGTTAGGAACTGAATTGAAGCTCAACAGATTTGGCGCCGCGGTGAGTGTCCTGGCGAGCGCCGCGCTGGTGTTGTCCGGGTGTGGCAGTGAAAAGAACAGTGCAGGCGGGGCGAGCGCGACGTCGGGCGCGTCATCCGGGACGGTGAGTTGCGGCGGGAAGAAGACCCTTAAGGCCAGCGGATCGACGGCCCAAAACAACGCGATGGTCCGCTTCATCAAGGCGTTCGAACAAGCGTGCCCGGGTCAGACCTTGAACTACACGGCCAACGGCTCGGGCGCGGGAATCAGCGAATTCACCGGCAACCAAACCGATTTCGGCGGGTCGGACTCACCGTTGGCCCAGAAAGAGTACGACGCTGCCCAGCAGCGCTGCGGCTCGCCGGCGTGGAACCTGCCGGTGGTGTTCGGCCCGATCGCGATCACCTACAACGTCAAGGGCCTGAGTTCGCTGAATCTCGACGGTCCCACGGCGGCGAAGATCTTCAACGGCGCCATCACCACCTGGAACGATCCCGCGATCGCGGGCATCAACGCGGGTGTCACCCTGCCCGCCGAACCGATCCACGTGGTGTTCCGCAACGACCAGTCCGGGACCACGGATAACTTCCAGAAGTACCTTGATGCCGCGTCCAATGGCGCGTGGGGCAAGGGCGCCGGAAAGACCTTCAACGGCGGTGTCGGTGAGGGCGCCAAGGGCAACGACGGCACCTCGGCGGCCATCAAGGCCACCGAAGGGTCGATCACCTACAACGAGTGGTCGTTCGCCAAGGCTCAAGGCCTCAACATGGCCAAGATCATCAACTCACCCGGTACCGACGCGGTCGAAATCAGCGCCGACTCGGTCGGCAAGACGATCGCCGGCGCCACCGTCAAGGGGCAGGGCAACGACCTGGTGCTCGACACCAACTCGTTCTACAAGCCGACGCAGGCCGGCTCCTACCCGATCGTGCTGGCGACCTACGAGATCGTCTGCTCGAAGTATCCCGACTCCCAGGTCGGTACGGCCGTTAAGGCATTCCTGCAGAGCACCATCGGCGCAGGCCAGAATGGCTTGGCGGACAACGGATACATCCCCATTCCGGACTCGTTCAAGTCGAAGTTGTCAACCGCGGTGAATGCCATCGCGTGATCTGGAGTGTCATGACGCGCGGGGTGCTCGCCCGTACGTCGACCGAGACTGGGCCGACGCCGAAGGCGACTAATCCGCACGAGGCGCGGCGGGGCGACCAACTGTTCAAGTTGGCCGCCGCCGCCGCCGGTTCGACGATCGTCATTGCGATCCTGTTGATCGCAATATTCCTGTTGATTCGCGCTGTCCCGTCGTTGCGTGCCAACCACGCGAACTTCTTCACCAGCGCCGAATTCAATACCACCAGTGCGGAACACCTGGCGTTCGGCATCCGCGACTTGTTCATGGTCACGGCGCTGAGCTCGATAACCGCGCTGGTAGTGGCCGTGCCGGTCGCGGTCGGGATCGCGGTGTTCCTCACCCAATACGTGCCGAAACGGCTGGCGCGTCCGTTCGCTGCGATGGTTGATCTGCTGGCCGCGGTGCCGTCGATCATCTTCGGGCTGTGGGGAATCTTCGTGCTGGCGCCCAAACTCGAGCCGGTCGCGGAGTTTCTCAATCGCAACCTGGGGTGGCTGTTTTTGTTCAAGCAGGGCAACGTTTCCCTGGCCGGCGGCGGCACCATTTTCACCGCCGGCATCGTCCTTTCGGCGATGATCCTGCCGATCATCACCTCGGTATCGCGAGAAGTGTTCCGGCAGACCCCGCCCATTCAGATGGAAGCGGCACAGGCACTGGGAGCCACGAAGTGGGAGGTGGTGCGGATGACCGTGCTGCCGTACGGCCGTAGCGGTGTGATCGCGGCATCGATGCTGGGGTTGGGCCGCGCGCTGGGAGAAACCGTCGCGGTGCTGATCATCCTGCGCTCGGCCGCCCACCCGGGGAATTGGTCGCTGTTCGACGGTGGCTACACGTTCGCCTCCAAGATCGCCTCCGCGGCCGCCGAATTCAGCGAGCCGCTGCCCACCGGGGCCTACATCGCCGCGGGATTTGCGCTGTTCGTCCTGACATTCGTGGTGAACGCACTCGCGCGCACGATCGCCGGCGGGAAGGTCAACGCATGACCGCCCACGCGCTTGACCAGCCGGTCAAGACGGAGGTGTTCAGGCCGCTCAGCCTAAGGCGGCGGATCACCAACAACGCCGCGACAATATTTTTCGCCGTATCGTTCTTCGGAGCCCTGGTGCCGTTGGTCTGGGTGCTATCGGTGGTGGTGGTACGCGGCTGGTACGCCGTCACCCGGTCGGGTTGGTGGACCCACTCGCTGCGCGGCGTGCTGCCGGAGGAGTTCGCAGGGGGCGTGTACCACGCGGTGTACGGGACATTGGTGCAGGCCGGAGTGGCCGCTGTGCTCTCCGTGCCACTGGGCCTGATGACCGCGGTGTTTTTGGTCGAATACGGTTCCGGCCGGCTGGTGCGGCTGACGACCTTCATGGTCGACGTGCTTGCCGGGGTGCCCTCGATCGTCGCGGCGCTGTTCATCTTCAGCCTGTGGATCGCCACTTTGGGATTCGAGCAGAGCTCCATCGCGGTGTCATTCGCGCTGGTCTTGCTGATGTTGCCGGTTGTGGTGCGGTCCACCGAGGAGATGCTCAGGTTGGTGCCAGACGACCTGCGGGAGGCCAGCTACGCGCTGGGCATTCCCAAATGGAAGACCATCGTGCGGATTGTTTTCCCGATCGCGATGCCCGGCATCGTCTCCGGTGTCTTGCTGGCCCTCGCGCGCGTTATCGGCGAAACCGCGCCGGTGCTGGTGCTGGTCGGCTACAGCCGCTCGATCAATTACGACATCTTCCACGGCAACATGGCCTCGCTGCCGCTGCTGATCTACAGCGAACTCACCAATCCGGAGCGCGCCGGTTTCCTGCGGATCTGGGGTGCGGCGCTGACGCTGATCATCATTGTGGCCGTGATCAACCTTCTCGCCGCCGCGTTCCGATTCCTGACAAACCGACCGCGCGGAATACGTTTCATCAGGGCGTGAACTGCCGACGCCTGCGGTTAGGGCCTTGACGCGGCTTTCGAAGTCGCCTTTTTGGCCGGTGCCTTTTTCGCGGTCGTCTTCTTTGCCGGTGCCTTCTTGGCTGCTGCCTTCTTCGCGGGTGCCTGGCCGTCAACGTCACCGGAGCGCGCCCGCACGCTGGCCTCCAGCTTGGCCAACAGGTCGGACACATCTTCGGTCTCGTCCAGCTCTTTGGGCCGCTCCTCGGCGGTAAACGCTTCCCCGCCTTCGAGTTTCGCGTCGATCAGCTCTTGCAGCTGCTCCTGGTAGGTGTCGTGGTAGCGGTCGGGGTTGAAGTCTTCTGCCATCGAGTCCACGACCTGCCCGGCCATCTTGAGTTCGGCCGGCTTGATGTCGACCTTCTTGTCCAGCACCGGAAAGTCGGGATCGCGGATCTCGTCGGGCCATAACAGGGTGTGCACCACCATCACGTCGCGCTTGCCGAAGTCCTTGACACGCAACGCAGCCAGCCGGGTCTTGTTACGCAGCGTGAAATGAACGATCGCCATCCGATCCGCCTCGGCGAGCGTTTTGGCCAGCAACACATAGGATTTGGACGACTTCGAATCCGGCTCCAGGAAGTAGCTGCGGTCGAACAGCATCGGGTCGACCTGGCTGGCCGGGACGAACTCCAGCACTTCGATCTCGCGGCTGCGTTCTTCGGGCAGGGTGGCGATGTCGTCATCGGTGATCACCACCGTCTGGCCGTCGTCGGACTCGAAGGCCCGGGCGATGTCACGGTATTCGACGACCTCGCCGTCGCTCTCACACACGCGCTGGTATCGGATGCGGCCGTTGTCCTTGGCGTGCACCTGGTGAAACTTGATGTCGTGGTCTTCGGTGGCGCTGTACACCTTGACCGGAACGTTCACCAGCCCGAACGCGATCGAACCCTTCCAGATGGAGCGCATGTAAGCCAGTATGCCCATACCGCCCCTAGCAAAACACGGCGGCCTGGCCGCGCGGCGGGTGATCAGTCCACAGCTAATTTCGCCTTCTAGGTTGGACGCGCGGCCTGCACCGCGGCCCGGTCGGGTAGGTCGGCGCCGGCGCGCCCGATGGTCAGCGCCGACGACAGGCTGGCCGCCTCGAGCGCCGCTGTGAGCGCGTCGAGCCCGATTCGGCCCAGGGGAGCTCGCCTTCCGGCGCCCAACAAATCCAGTCCCCAGAGCGCGTCGAGCAGGCCGACCATGAACGCGTCGCCGGCGCCGACGGTGTCCACCACCTGGACCGATTTGGCCGCCACGCGGGCCTCGCCGGCCGGGCAGAGCGCCAGCGCGCCCCGATCGCCCAGGGTCAAGACGACGATCGCCGGTCCCGATGCCGACCAGCTTCGGGCGGTCCACTCGGGTTCGTGGTCGGGATCGATCCAGCTCAAGTCCTCGGCGCTGGCCTTGACGATGTCGCTGCGCTCGACGAGGTGGTCGATGCGCTCGCGGGCTTGGTCCCGGTCGACGACGAGCGACGGACGGACGTTGGGGTCGAAGGTGACGGTGGCCGAGATGCGATAGGCGTCGAGCAGCGCCGCGACCGCCAGGCACCCGGGCTCCCGCACGGCCGCGATTGATCCGGTGTGTACGAACAATGGCGGCCCGACCTCGGGCGTACCGGAGAGCTGCCATTCCAGATCGAACGTGTAGGTCGCCGACCCGTCGTCGGCGATCGTTGCCGCCGCGGTCGGCGTCCTGCTCGCGGACGTGCTTCCGGGAACCAGTTGTGCCCCGGCGGATTTGACGTAGTCGGCGATGCGGCGGCCGGGTTCGTCGTCGCCGATATGGGTCAAGAAATCGATGTCGCGACCGAGTTTGGCGAGCCCGACGGCGACGTTGAGCGGGCTGCCACCGACGTGTTCGACGTGGCCGTTGACGATGTCGATCAACGCCTCACCGATTACCAGCCCGCGGGTCATCGACTCGCCTCCTTAGGCTGCTCGTGCAGCAACGCCTCCAGCGTTGCCCGTGCCCCGCGCGTGTGCAACGAATCCAGCGCCCAGCCATAGGCCTCGACGAAGCGGGGTGCTTGCGCCAGATCCCCGAACAGCGCCGCGTTCTCGATGAACGCGGTCGGGTGTTGCCGTTGCGCACGCGCGAGGGGTACCAGCGAATCCGCCAGGTTGTCGACGACCTCGATCGGTTCGCCACGCTCGTCGACCGCCTCGGCGTAGCGGGCCCAGCTCGCCACCGTCGCCGATGCCAGCCGGATGGGTCCGCCGGTGAGCAGGTTGTCACGGATCACCGGTAGCAGCCATTTGGGGATGCGGTCCGAGGAGTACGCGCACAACCGCGCGACGGTGTCGCGCACGCCCGGGTTGGCGAAGCGCTCGATGAGCCCGCGGGTGTAGTCACGCAGGTCGATGCCGGGCACCGGTGGCAGCGTCGGCACCCCTTCGGAATCGAAATAGGCCAGCAGGAATTCGGCCAACAACGGGTCGCGCGCCGCATCGTGCACCATGCGGTACCCGCACAGGGCGGCGAAGTAGCACAGGCATTGGTGACCGGCGTTGAGCAGCCGCAGCTTCATCGATTCGTACGGGCCCACGTCATCGACCAGCAGAACACCCGCCTCGTCCAGCGGCGGCCTGCCATCCGCGAAATCGTCCTCGAGCACCCACGAGGCGAACGCCTCGGCCACCACCGGCCACTCGTCGGTGACGCTGTAGTCGCGCTCCACCCCGGCCACGATGTCCGGGGTGGTGACCGGCGTGATGCGGTCCACCATCGAACAGGGGAACCGGGCGTGTTCGGCGACCCAGTCGGCCAGGCCTGGGCACAGCAGTTCGGCATGTGCGATGACGGCCTGGCGCGCGACGTCGCCGTTGTGCTCGATGTTGTCGCACGACACGATCGTCGGCGCCGCCACGCCGCGATCCCGCCGCCGGGCCAGGGCCTCGACGATCAGCCCGAAAACGGACCTGGGATCCCTGATTTGGTAGCCGCCCTCGGTGATGGTCATCGAGATGATGCGGGTCGTCGGTGCGGCCAGCAGCTCGATCGTCGCAAGCGGGTCGTCGGGCGCATAGCGGTAGTCGACGATCGAGCCGATCACCCGCGCGTCCCGGTTACCGTCGGGGTGCTCCAGGATCAGCGTGTACAAGCCGTCCTGGGCACGCAAAACATCTCGCATCCGGCGGTCGGCCGGCATCACCCCGATCCCGCAGATGCCCCATTCACGTGCCTCACCGCGCTCGAGCAAGCGGTCGATGTACATCGCCTGATGCGCCCGGTGAAACCCACCCACCCCGAAGTGCGCGATGCCGACCCCGACACCGTCACGGTCATAGCCCGGCGCCGCGATCGGCAGCTGCCGCAGGGTGGCGTTGTTCAGCCGAACCACGCTCTCGACGGTACCGGCGCGCGACTGGGCTTCAAGGTTCCCAGGCGTTCCGCGAATGTGATAGCGCATGTGGTAGCGCTTTTGCGGTTCACCTGGCCACAGGTTCGACGTTGCTGCTGGGACTCGTGTGGCTTCGCGGTTCGAGTACGTTGACACCATGGGCGCCACGGCGGAGCAGCGGGTCACGCTGACCAACGCCGACAAGGTGCTCTACCCCGCAACGGGGACGACGAAGGCCGACATCTTCGACTACTACACCCGAATCGCCGACGTGATGCTGCCGCACATCGCCGGGCGCCCGGCCACCCGCAAGCGCTGGCCCAACGGCGTCGAGCAGGAGTCGTTCTTCGAAAAGCAGCTGGCATCCTCGGCGCCCGACTGGCTGCCACGGGCCAGCGTGACGCACCGGTCGGGAACGACGACCTACCCGATCATCGACAGCCCGGCCGCGCTGGCCTGGATCGCGCAGCAGGCGGCGCTCGAGGTGCACGTGCCGCAGTGGCGCTTCGTTGCCGAGTGGACCCGGAGCAGGGCTGAAGTGGGGGCACCTCCCGCTCGCGGGGGATTCAAGCCCGGTCCCGCAACGCGATTGGTGTTCGACCTCGATCCGGGCGAAGGCGTGACGATGGCCCAACTCTGCGAGGTGGCGCACGCCGTCCGGGACCTGATCACCGACATCGGGCTGACCACCTATCCGCTCACCAGCGGCAGTAAGGGGGTGCACCTCTACACGCCGCTGGAGGAGCCGGTCAGCAGCAAGGGCGCCACGGTGCTGGCCAAACGTGTTGCGCAGCAATTGGAAAAGGCGATGCCCGCGCTGGTCACGTCGACCATGACCAGAAGTTTGCGGGCCGGCAAGGTGTTCCTGGATTGGAGCCAGAACAACGGATCCAAAACCACCATCGCGCCGTATTCGCTGCGCGGACGCGAACATCCGACGGTCGCGGCACCGCGCACCTGGGAGGAGCTCGAGGACCCCGCGGTGGGCCAGTTGCGCTACGACGAAGTGCTCGACCGCGTCGCCCGCGACGGCGATCTGCTCGCGCCGCTCGATGCCTCCGAGGCCGAGGCGCCCATCAGCGATCGCCTGACCAAGTACCGCAGCATGCGCGACGCGTCGAAGACTCCCGAGCCGGTCCCCGCCACTAAACCGGTTATCGGACAGGGCAATACGTTCGTCATCCAGGAGCACCACGCGCGTCGGCTGCACTACGACTTTCGGCTGGAGCGCGACGGCGTGCTGGTGTCGTGGGCCGTGCCGAAAAACCTGCCCGAGACCACGTCGGTGAACCACCTGGCGGTGCACACCGAGGATCATCCCCTCGAATACGGCGCGTTCGAGGGCGTCATCCCCAAGGGCGAATACGGCGCTGGGAAGGTGATCATCTGGGATTCCGGCACCTACGACGCCGAGAAGTTCAATGACTCCGCCGAAAAGGGGGAGGTCATCGTGAATCTGCACGGCAGCCGAATCTCCGGGCGCTATGCGCTGATTCAAACCAATGGTGACCAGTGGCTGGCGCACCGGATGAAGGATCAAAACGTCTTCGAATTCGACGCGATCACCCCGATGCTCGCAACAGAGGGGTCCGTGGCGGCGTGCAAGGCGGGCCAGTGGGCCTTCGAAGGCAAGTGGGACGGCTACCGGCTCGTGATCGAGGCAGACCATGGCGTCTTGCGGGTACGGTCCCGCCGCGGCCGCGAAGTCACCAAGGAATACCCCGAATTACGTTCGCTGGCAGCGGATCTGGCTGACCATCACGCGGTGCTGGACGGCGAGGCCGTCGTTCTGGACGAGTCCGGTGTGCCCAGCTTCCACGGGATGCAGAACCGGGGTCGCGGCAGCCGCGTCGAGTACTGGGCATTCGACCTGCTCTATCTGGACGGACGCTCGCTGCTACGGGCGCGCTACCAAGATCGCCGAAAGTTACTGGAAACCCTTGCCAGTGCGGGCAACCTCGTCGTACCCGAGCTGTTGCCCGGTGACGGCACCCGGGCGCTCGAACACTCACGCAAACACGGCTGGGAGGGCGTGGTTGGCAAGAAACGCGACTCCAGTTACCAGCCGGGCCGGCGGTCCGCGTCGTGGATCAAGGACAAGAACTGGAACACCCAGGAAGTCGTCATCGGCGGCTGGAAGGCCGGGGAAGGCGGGCGCACGAGCGGCATCGGGTCACTGCTGATGGGCATCCCCGACGCCAGTGGCCTGCAGTTCGCCGGAAAGGTAGGCACCGGCTTCACCGAACGCGACCTGGCGAACCTGAAGAAGACGCTGGCGCGGCTGCACACGGACCGATCGCCGTTCGACCCTCCCCTTCCCAGGAGCGAGGCGCGGGGTGTGACGTACGTCGAGCCGGTTCTGGTGGGGGAGGTGCGCTACAGCGAATGGACCCCCGATGACCGTTTGCGGCAATCGAGTTGGCGCGGGCTGCGGCCGGACAAGAAACCAAGTGAGGTGGTGCGCGAATGAAATGGGTTACCTTTCAAGGTGATAACGGCGAACGCACCGGAGTGCTCTCCGGCGATGTGATCCACGCGATGCCGCCGGGTGTGACGCTGCTCGATCTGGTCGGGCGCGGCGCCGATGGGCTGCGCGAAGCCGGTGAGGAGGCAATTTCGGCGTCGGCGAAAGTTCGCCTGGGCGAGGTGACGTTGATGGCGCCGATCCCGCGCCCGCCGTCGATCCGCGCTTCCCTCTGTTTCCTGGATCACCTGCGCAATTGCCAAGCCGCCCTGGGTGCCAGCCGGGTACTCGCCGATACCTGGTATCGCATCCCCGCCTTTTACTTCGCCTGTCCGGCAACGGTTTTGGGCCCCTACGACGACGCCCCAACAGCACCCGGAAGCGCTTGGCAGGACTTCGAATTGGAGATCGCCGCGGTCATCGGAACCAGCGGCAGGGACCTAACGGTCGAGCAGGCCGAACGGGCCATCATCGGCTACACCATATTCAACGACTGGTCGGCCCGGGACCTACAGCAGCTGGAGGGCCAACTGGCGATCGGACAGGCCAAGGGCAAGGACAGCGGAGTCACCCTGGGCCCCTACCTCGTCACGCCCGACGAACTCGAAACCTACCGCCACCCCTCACATCCTGACAAGCTCGATCTGCGGGTGACCGCAATGGTGAACGACACCGTGATCGGTTCGGGGTCGACCGCCCAGATGGACTGGAGCTTCGGCGAGCTCATCTCCTACGCCTCACGCGGGGTGAAGCTGACGCCCGGCGACGTCATCGGCTCCGGCACAGTACCCACCTGCACGCTCATCGAGCACCTCAGCCTTACCGCGCTGGAGTCCTTTCCCGGCTGGCTGCGCGACGGAGACGTCGTGACCCTGAAGGTGCAGGGACTGGGCGAGACCCGGCAAACCGTCCGTGCCAGCGGGGCGCCACAGCCGCTCGCCGCCCGGCCCAACCCCGACGCCGCGCCCGCCCCCGCGCGGGTCAACCGGGCACCCGCCCTGGTGCCCTACACGCGCGGGCTACACCAGGTCGCCGACCGGGTGTGGGCGTGGACGCTGCCGGACGGGGGTTATGGCTGGAGCAACGCGGGACTGGTCGCAGGGGACGGCGCGTCGCTGCTCGTCGACACCCTGTTCGACCTGGCGTTGACCCGCGAAATGCTCACCGCGATGAAGCCCGTCACCGATCGCGCGCCCGTCACGGACGCGTTGATCACCCACTCCAACGGCGACCATACTCACGGGAACCAACTGCTCGACGGATCGGTGCGAATCATCGCCGCCAAGGGCACGGCCGAAGAGATCGCGCATGGCATGCCGCCCGAGATGCTGGCCATGACCCAGACCGCCAACCTGGGCCCCGTTGCGACCCCGTACGCGCGGGAACGCTTCGGCCACTTCGATTTCAGCGGGATCAAGGTGCGCAACGCCGACGAGACGTTCGACCGCGAGCTCACCATCGACGTGGGCGGACGCCAGGTCAATCTGCTGAACCTGGGTCCCGCTCACACCGCCGCCGATTCCGTGGTGCACGTGCCCGACGCCGGGGTGCTGTTCGGCGGGGATCTGCTGTTCATCGGCTGCACCCCGATCGTGTGGGCGGGGCCGATCGCCAACTGGGTCGCGGCCTGCGACACGATGATCGCGATGGACGCGCCGATCGTGGTGCCCGGCCACGGGCCGGTCACCGACCCCGATGGGATCCGCGCGGTGCGTGGCTATCTCGCTCATGTCGCCGAACAGGCCGAGGCCGCGTACCGCAGAGGGCTCTCATGGGCCGAGGCCGCCGACACGATCGACCTCGGCGAGTATGCGACCTGGCTGGACGCCGAGCGCGTCGTCGTCAACGTCTATCAGCGGTACCGCGAACTCGCCCCCGACACCCCGCAGCTGGAGATTATGGGCCTGCTGGTTATACAGGCCGAGTGGCTGGCCAAACGGTCCTCGTGACCGCGAGAGTGCGACTGGCAACACGTTTCGCGAGAAATGCCGTCGCCAATTGCACCTTCGCGGTTAGGTTTTGACCGCCCTCACGAAGCCGATCGTGCTCGCCGGGGCCCGTTGCCCGGCGTCTCCCAGCGGAGCCAAACCGGCGGCGTCAAACAGCTCGGCGAGGCTGGCCTTGGTCGTGTCCCAGCCACTCGCCCGCAAGTGCTCGGCGACATCGGTGTGTTCCCCGGGGTACGTCAGGCCGGCTATGTCGAGATCCAGTCCCAGCGCCCGCCAGCTTTCGGTCATGCTCTGCGCCTGTTGCCGCTCCTCTTCGGAATCGCCTGCGACGTTCCCATAGTCGGCGGCGAACCGGCTGCCCTCGCTGGACAGCGGAGTGATGGAGTCCAGTAACCGAACTTCGGCCTCTGGCGGGAGAAATCCGATGAGCACTCCCTCGGCGAGCCACGCCGTAGGTTGAGCGGGGTCGAAGCCCGCCTCTTGCAGCGCCGCCGGCCAGTCTTCGCGGAGATCGATCCCGACCGTCCGGAGCTTGGCGGTCGGGGCGGCGCCGATATCCGAAAGTGTCGCGGTCTTGAAGGCGATCACCTCGGGCTGATCGAGCTCGTACACCGTCGTCCCGGCCGGCCAGGCAAGCCGATACGGGCGGGCGTCCAATCCGGATGCCACGATGACGACCTGGCGCACGCCCGCCTTGCCCGCCGCGGCGAAATAGTCGTCGTAGAACAGGGCCCGGGCGGCGAATGTGTCGATCATCCTGGGAAAACCGACGCCCCCTTCGGCGTCGACGGCGTCCAGCTCGCCAGCCGCGATCCGGGTGAACAGGTCGATACCGACCGCGCGCACCAGTGGCTCGGCGAACGGGTCATTGACTACCGCTCGGGGACGTCTCGTCGCGGCCGCTCGGGCCGCAGCGACCATGGTCGCAGTCGCCCCCACGCTGTTGGCCAGGTCCCAACTGTCGCCCTCGGTTCGTGCCATGGTTTCTCCTTCGATGTGGATGCAAAAACCACCGTAGGCCCCGCCGGTGAACACTCAAGTCGCCTACGGTTTGGTTATGCCCGCAGTGGAATTCGAAACAGTCGAGCACGACATCGCCTGCGTCATCCTGAACCGGCCCGAGCGCCTGAACGCGATCGATGGATCGCTCATCAACGGGGTCGACGACGCCCTGGAGGCGCTGAGCGAGGGCGACTTTCGGGTCGCGGTCCTCACCGGTGCCGGACGGGGATTCTGTGCCGGGGCCGATTTGAGCGGCACCGGCGAGCCCTGGACCAAGACCAAACCGACCAGCCCGGCGTTCAAGATCAACTACGACGCCCAGGTTCGCCTGGCCGACCTGTTCACCCGGATCTACGAACTACCGATTCCGGTGATCGCCGCGGTGAACGGCGTCGCAGTCGGGGGTGGACTGGCGTTCACCCTGGTCAGCGACGTCCGCGTCGCGTCCGAAAATGCCCGGTTCGGCTCGGCGTTCATCAAGGCCGGGTTCTCGTCGATGGACATGGGCACCAGTTACCTGCTGCCGAAAATCGTCGGCGCCGGGGTCGCGCGAGAACTCATGCTGACCGGTCGCATCATCGACGCGGCGGAGGCCTATCGCATCAAGCTCGTACACGAGGTGGTGGCCCCGGATGACCTGATGCCGGCGGCGCTGGCACTGGCCCGCTCGATCGCCGAGAACAACGCGTATGGCGTGTGGCAGACCAAGATCGGCCTCAACGCCGCGCTCGACGCGCCCAGTTTGCGGCACGCCATCGAGCTCGAGAACCGCACCCAGATCCTGAGCGGTTTCACCAACAATCCCCTCGAGGCCGCCAAGGCGCACATGGAAAAGCGCGCGCCGAAGTGGGATCCCCTGTAAAGCCCTGTGGTGCTTATACTTTGGCGATTCCCGGCGCGGAGAGCGCAGTCTTTTCCAGGTCGGCGCGTAGAACGTGCTTGAGCACTTTCCCGGAGGGATTTCGCGGGATGTCGCGGAGAATGAGCTCGCGAGGCAGCTTGTAGGCGGTTAGGCGTTCGGCGCCGAATCCGCGCAGTGCGTCGAGCGTCACCGTCGCGCCCGGGCGAGGGGTGACGACGGCGACGACGGTTTCGCCGTAGTCGGGATGTTTGCGTGAAACGACTGCGATCTCGGCCACCGCGGGATGCGCCGCGAGCGCATTCTCCACCTCAACCGAGTAGATGTTGCGACCGCCCGAAATGATCATGTCCTTCATCCGGTCCACCAGGGTGATATAACCGTCGGCGTCGATCGTCGCGACGTCACCGGTGTGCAGCCAGCCATCCCGGACGGTGTCGGCGGTGGCCTCGGGGTTTCGCCAGTACCCCTTCATGACGGTCTCTCCGCGAATAATGAGCTCGCCGGTGCCCCCGGCGGCGACGTCCTTGCCGTCGTGGTCAACGACTCGTGCCTCGGTGTTGAAAATGGCGCTACGGCCGCTTGCCTCGGGGCGCTCCCGGACCTCTTCGACGGTGGCGTAGATGCCGCCGGGCCCGCCCTCCGTCTGACCGCAGGCTTGGATGAGTTCAAGGTTCGGGAGCGCTTCCAATGCTGCCTCCACCGCTGAGGCGGGCATGGGTGCCGCGCCGAATACCCCAACCCGCCACGCGGCCAGGTCGCGGGCGGCGAGACCGGGATGGCGGAGCAACAGCTGGTACATCGTTGGCACTCCGAAAAACACGTTGATCTTGTGCTGCTCGAGCGCATCGAGCACGGCATCCGGCGTGAATGCCGGCAGGATGACATGGGTGGCGCCGATCTGAGTGCCCCCGACGACCAGCATTGCCAGGTCGGCGGAGTGATACATCGGCGCCACGTGGAGGACCCGATCGCCGTCGCGTATGCCGAACCCGAGCGCACAGTTAATGCCCACCCACAAAATGCGGTGATGGTCGAACAGGGCCCCTTTCGGACGGCCGGTCGTGCCCGACGTGTAAAGGATTGCGGCGTCATCGCTTTCGCCGACGTCGACCGGCGGTGCGGTATCGGGATGCGCCCTTGCCATGCCAGCCAGATCAGGGTAACCCTCGACCGGGCCGAGCGCGATCGGCGGCGATACCCACCACGGCGAGGGCGCCTCTGCGCATCTGCTGACAGCGTCTACCGCGGCAGGCCCGAATACCAGCAGTGCTGCTTGCGAGTCGTCGAGCAGATATTGCAGTTCGGCAGCCGGAGCGGCCGGGTTGGCCGGAACCACGATGGCGCCCAGGCGCCATGCGGCGTACAGGGCGATGTAGAACGCGTCGCTGTTGGACGACATCAAAACCATGCGGTCGCCCTTGCCTAACCCGGCCGCGGCGAGAGCGTGCGCGGTCCGGTTCACAGCCGCGTCAACGTCGCGGTAGGTGTAGCGGCGGTCGTTGAACACCACGGCGGCACGGTCCGGGCACCGCCCCGCATTTGTTGCCAGTACCCCTGCGAGCGTTGCCATGGAGCCTCCGAGGCGCGGGCCGGATCAGTGACTTACCGAGTGTAAGTTTTATTATCCAATTGGTCAACCCGAATGTATGATTGAGGCCATGGTGACAAGTGGTACCGCTCAACTGGGGGTTGAGGACACGGCGGATCTCACCGCCAAAGCCCGGATACGCAATGCCGCGCTGGGTCTGTTCGCTAACAAGGGCGCGGCCAGCACAACCATTCGCGAGGTAGCCTCAGCCGCGGGCGTCACGCATGGCCTCGTTGTTCACCACTTCACCAACAAGGAGGGCCTCCGCCGCGCGGTTCGGCGGCACGTCATCGAATCGATCCGTCTCGCTTTGGAATCGGTACCCGGCGAGGGCACCGCCGCCGAGATCCGCCACGCGCGCGATACCAGCGTCGATCGCATGCTGACGGCAAGGCCAGCTGTAATGACCTACTTGCGTCGAGTGATGCTGGACCCGGCCGAAACGGACACCGAACTGATCGCAATGTTGGCAGAATTCACCCTCGCCGAAGTCCGCAGTCTTCGCGAACGCGGGCTCGCCGCCACCAGCGCCCCCGATTACATCCAGGCAATGGCCATCATGATCCGCGAGCTAGGGCCGCGTCTGCTCGCCCCAGTCGCACAACACTTCTGGGATCATCTCACCGACGGGACGGCTGGCCCAGCCCCCGAACTCGAAGTCGGCATCAAGCCATCGTCAGCGCGAGATCACTTGTGACGCTTAGACCTTCGCGATCACGTGCTCGGCGAAGGTCTCCAGGTTGCGAATCTTGGCGTCCAGCGGCTCGGTGTCAGTGCCCATGATGTAGGGGATGCGGAAGCCGACGATGACGTCGGTGACGCCCTTGTCCTCGAGTCGTTTGACGCCGTCCACGGTGAAGCCGTCGACCGAGATCACGTGAATCTCGAACGGCCCCGTGTGCCCCTCTTCCTCGCGAAGCTGCTTCAGCCGGGCGATGAGCCGGTCGAGTTCCTCCGGGTCGCCGCCACCGTGCATCCAGCCGTCCAAACGTGCCGCCCGCCGCAGCGCCGCTTCGGCGTGGCCGCCGATCAGGATCGGAATCGGCTCGGTGGGAGCCGGGGTCATTTTCGTCTTCGGTATGTCGTAGAACTCGCCGTGAAATTCGAAGTAGTCACCGGTGGTGAGGCCCTGGATGATCTCGATGCATTCGTCCATTCGCTTGCCGCGCTTGGCAAATGGGACGCCCATCAGCTCGTAGTCCTCGGGCCAAGGGCTGGTACCTACGCCGAAGCCCACCCGGTTGTTCGTCATTGCGGCCAGTGAACCGATTTGCTTGGCTACCAGCGCCGGCGGCCGGATGGGCAGCTTGAGGACGAAGAAGTTGAACCGCAGCGTCGAGGTCACCGCGCCCAGTGCCGCAGTCAGCACGAACGTTTCGATGAACTCCTTGCCGTCCAGGAACTCGCGATTGCCATCGGGCGTGTACGGGTATTTCGAGTCGGATTCGAATGGGTAGGCGATGCTGTCGGCTATCGTCATCGCGTCGTACCCGGCCGCCTCGGCCGCCTTGGCCAGCGGGATGTAGAACCTAAAGTCAGTCATCGCCTCTGCGTAGGTAAACCGCACGTCAATTGCCTTCCTCGAGCGGGCCGTCACACGATACTAGAACGTGTTCTAATTTGGTCCGCGACAGGGTCGGCGCCTGACGACGCGACGGAGCGATAGCTAAAGCTGGTTCTCGGGGCCGATGAGCGCCCAAACCGTCTTGCCGGATGAAGTGGGAGCGCTGCCCCACGCTCGTGACAGCGCCTCGACGATCGCCAGCCCGGATACGTCGATGCCCGTCTCCGGCGCCGGCAGGCGCAGGGCGGGGGTGCTGCTGCTGTCGGACACCGCGATGGTCGCTGTCGCGCCATCGGTCTCGACTCGCATCAGCGGGACGCTTCCGGTGTGTTCCAAAACGTTTTCCACGAACACGTTGACAACCACCAACGCGACCGGGATGAGGGGGGATTGCGACCAAGCGGTTAGGTACTCGCGTACCAGCCGCCGCGACTCGCGAAGACTGGTCAGGTTGGCGGGCAGCTCGGCATCGGCATGCCGAACGGCGCGGCGCGTGAGCCGGCCGAGCGCCTTCATCGCCGCCTTCTCCGTCGAGTAGACCGGCATGAAGTGGGCGACCTCCCTGCGGGTGATCGCATCGCGGGTCGCGCGATCGGCGCAGACCAGCACGATCGGCACGTTGGGCTTGGTGCGCAGCTGCCAGCGCGCGCCGATGAGGGTCGACCATGCCGATTCCGCGGCCACTTGCAGTGCGGTGACGTTGACCATGACGGCTGAGGGTTCGTCCAGCGTGGCCTTCATGATGACGTCGCGCAGGGCCCCGGAGTTGCTGGTGTCAAGCACACCTTCGACCGTCAGAACGACCACCGATTGATCAGTGCGCGTCGCAACCGCCAGCGAGCTCGGCGACTCGGCTACCGCGCTCACCACACCCCCCCTTCCCCGTTAGATTTCATCTTCGCTGACTGCGACCCGCAAACCAATGCTGTGCGGGCGCGCGTGTCGTAGTCGCAAGTCAGGCGCCAACGTTGCCAACCGCTTTCCGTTTCCATGTCCCGCTCCTCGAATTCCCACCCGGCCAATTGCTTGAGAATCCGCCCCCTTGGCGGCAAACCTAAAGAATGCGGTGCCCCGGCATCGGCCCATAGCCGCTCCACAGATTGCACGCGCCTGAACTGTGCTTCGACCCCCGGTCCGAAGCGCCGACCCCCACCACGCCGAACATGTCGATCTCGTACTCGCCTTCCACAGCCACACACACCCGCGGTTACCCACCAAAGCCTGCGTGGTCAACCCCCCGGTGTGGCGGCAACCAGCTTAGTGCGATTACCCCGGCGTGGCACTTCACAAACTGAATGCCGCAGGAATTGGCAGGGTGCGGGTCAGTGTGCGATCTGGGCGTTCACTGTGCACTCAGGGCGTAGATCTGACCAAATTCTCGCCCTCAGTACACAATCGAAGCCCGCAGCGCGATCGTCGGGAGCTTGTTCAGCGTTAGCGCAACGCATATGGCGGAGCGCCCTGCCCGGCGACGGTGTGCGTGCCCCACGGTGTTTGTTCGATGATGCGCGCGGGTGCGCTGTACGCGCCGACCGTCAGCGTCGCATCTCGTGCCTGCTTGAGTGCCTCATCCGGAAGGGGCTGCGACGAGGACGTGAAAACCGTGCCCTGCCAGTGATAATGACCGTCGATCGGGTCCAGGCGGCCGGCGAGCCGGACGCGCACCCGGTGTTCAGTGCCGGCTATCGTCAGCGTCGCCGCGCCGTCATAGGTCCCGTCGTCCCCGCGGGCGCTGGATGACAGGTCGAACGCCGAGGCCACCCGATGAGGTTGGGCGGACCGCACGTAGACGCGCTCATTGAACACCTGTTGAGTACTGCGGCGCAGTGCAATTCGCGTACTGGCGGTGTGTTCCATGAGGCCCACGCACTCGGCGACATAGCGCGCCTGCGCGCCGACGTCCGGCTCGCCGAGGAAGAAGTAGTTGGGGAAACCGTGCAGGGCGACACCGAAATAGGGCTCCATGCCGTCGTCCCACATCTCCCCTATGGCCAGTCCGCCGGCTCCGACCAGAGTCCCGTCGGAGGTCGGACCGGGTACCGCGAATCCGGTGCCATAGATGATCGCGTCGACGTCATGGTCCATATAGCCCGAGCCGTCCGTGGTTCGGATGCCCGACGGGGTGATGGCGCTGATCGCCGATCCCACCAGCGCCGGCGCGGGTCTATTGTTGGCGGCCGGTCCGACACGGCGGCGCAACCAGCGCCTGGCGCGGGTCGTCGGCAACGGCAACTCGGGGACAATCCGGCGGGGCGGGTGCGCGAAGACGGTGACCGAGGCCCCGGAATCGATCAGTCGCGGGATGTGATGACCCGCGGTGGCGTCCGCTCCGATGACCGCGACGCGCTTACCGGTCGGATCGAAATGGCGGTCCCACGCCGCGGCGTGAAACGAATCGCCCAAAAAGTCGTCGCGCCCGGCAATGTCCGGTAGCCACGGGACCTGCACGGGTCGGTAGGCGGCGATGACGACACGAGCCTGGAAGATCTCGCCGCCGGCCGTCGTCAGCAGCCAGGTATCGGTTTCCTCGTCGAACCGTGAGCTGAGGACTTCGCGCCCGGACGTCCTGTCGAGCATCACGACGTCGGTGAGTCCGGCCGCCAGCAGTGCCGCCCGTGCACTCCGGCCGGCGGCACCCGCGCCGATGATGGCTATCCGGTGCCAGGGCTCAGCGAGGCCGGGCTCCCGGGTCACAGAAACCTGCTGCGCTTCCAGCCGCGGCGTGCGATCGGACCCAGCAGGCCCACCTCGGTCAAAAACGCCGCCAGTGGAGCGAAGCCGGCCACCTGCATCTCTCGCCGGTGCGGGCTGGTGCGCGCGGTCTTTCGTGCCCGCTTTGCGTCTAAACCCGTCCGCGCGTACGGGATTGGATTGCTGAACAGGTAGTTGAAGAAATACCCGCCCAGCCCGTTGATGTTTGCCATAAACCATCGGTTGCGCCGGGGCATTTCGGCGACGCGTTTGCGCGCGCCGTCGCGGGCGAACTGAATGTGGCGGGCCTCTTCGGTGACGTGAATCCGCATGAGCCGCTGAATAATTGGCTGCAGTTCCGGGTCGTCCATCATCTGCCGTTGCAGCGAGTCGAAGATTTCCTCACCGATCAGGGCGGCGATCCAGAGCATCGAGCCGTATTGGAACGCCAGCGGCAAGGTGTTGATGATCATTCGGTGGAAACGCCGTGGGCGTACCGGCTTGGCGCCGATGCGCTCGATGGCCTTGCCGAACATGACCATGTGGCGGGTCTCGTCGCCGAGCTCGGTCAGCTTGTAGTGCGTCGACCGGCTCGTCGGGTCCTCGTGCAGGATGGTGCGCAACAACGATTGGTTGAGCATGTTCTCGAACCAGATCCCGGCCGAGAGTGTGTTGACCAGCTCCTGGCGGGACAGCTCGATTTGTTGCGCGCGGGTCATCTCGTCCCACATCGGCGTGTTGTACAGCGACACCAGCCGCGGCGGCAGGTAGAACTTCTCCGGGTCCAGCGGGGCATCCCAGTCGATGTCGACGACCGGCTCGTAGGACTTTTTGACCGAGCCCTTCAGCAAGCGGTCGGAGAACTCTTCACGACTCGGCCCAGCTGACTTCACCGCAGTGGTCATCGCTGTTTTCCCTTCGGTGCTTGCGGGCGGTAGGGAGATCGCAACCAGATAGTCGATACCCATGGTACTGGGTACCTGGGGTCCCGGCTAGGCCTTTGAGGCCTCGATTCGGTTGACTCACACAGAATTGTGCGGGCAAGGAGGCCATGGTGGGTCGGCATATTCACGTGATCGGCATCGGCGCCGGAGACCCCGACTACCTCACCGTCCAGGCGATCCGGGCCCTCAACGACACGCAGGTGTTCTTCGCCATGGACAAGGGGGAGACCAAAAGCGACCTGGTCGCCCTGCGACGGGAGATCTGCGCCCGGTTCATCCGCGAGCCCGGATATCGCTTCGTCGAGCTGCCCGACCCCAAGCGGTCGGCGGAAGGCGACTACCGGGAGGCGGTTTCGGATTGGCACGCGGCGCGTGCGCGGGTCTGGGCGACAGCCATTTCCGCCGAGCTCGGTCCCGACGGCGTGGGCGCCTTCCTGGCCTGGGGCGACCCGTCGCTCTACGACAGCACGCTGCGCATCCTCGACGCCGTCGCGGCCGAGGTCGATTTCACTTTCGACGTCATTCCGGGAATCACCGCGGTGCAGGCGCTGACCGCTCGACACCGCGTCCCGCTCAACGAGGTCGGTGAACCGGTTCTGATCACGACGGGAAGGCAGCTACGCGAGCGGGGAATGTCAGGCTCGGCGATAGTGCTGCTCGACGCCGACTGCTCGTTTCAGGTGTGCCCGCCCGACACCCAAATCTGGTGGGGTGCCTACCTCGGGACCGACGACGAGCTGCTGGTGGCGGGTACCGTCGGCGAGGTCGGGACGCGTATCGCGACACTGCGGGCCGAGGCCCGCGCGCGGCACGGCTGGATCATGGATACCTATCTACTGAGAGCGTGTCCCAGGTGGGCGAAGAGCACGCCAGTCGACTAGAGGAATCTCGGCGTCAAACGGTCGGCGATGCGGAGCGTGAAGGCAAGGGGCCGGGTGAGGAACGCCATGAGCGATCCTTTCAGGCGTCCACGACGCCTCGCTGAAACCCGCGGCGGGAGCGTCGCGAACAGTGTCGCGAGGCCAGGAAGCGGACGGATGAAGACCTTGTAATCCACGATCTGTCCCTGTTCGTTGCAGCGGACGAGATTCATGGCTTCGAGTTCCACCCCGCGAACGCGCGCGCGAAACGAGAACGATCCCGTATCACCGCGCGCGAGCGGTTCGGCGGTCGCGATGTCCTTGAGGACGGCGAAGATGTCGCGGTGCAGGGCTGCGACCTCATCCTTGCCCTCGAACAGTATCCGTTCGGTCATTGGGGAGTGAAAGACGACGTCGGGCGCCAAAAGCTCGGCGACCGCATTTGCGTCGCCCCTTTCCCCGGCGGCGCGCAGTGCCGTCATTGCCGTTGAGACCGGAGACGTGGCCGGGGCGGCAGGACCGGACACAGACATTGGAACCCCCTCGTGCGAGACAATTTCCGATGTTGCTTGATAGAATCAAGTCCCATGGGAGAAGTCAAGCAATTGCCCGCTCGCTCCTACGGGCAGTTCTGCGGTCTGGCGCGCGCGCTTGACGTGGTGGGTGATCGCTGGAGCTTGCTGATCGTCCGTGAGCTGCTTCTCGGGCCGATGCGCTATGGCGAACTCGTGGCGTCGCTGGGCGGGATAGCCACTAATCTGCTGGCCGACCGCCTGCGGAGCTTGGAATCCTCCGCAGTGATCGAGCGGCGGCTGGGTCAGCCGAGTGGCGTCGTCTACGCTCTGACGCCCTGGGGCAGTGAGCTCCGTGAAGCGATCGAGGCGCTCATCCGGTGGAGTTCCCCGCTGATGGCAAGTGGCCAAGCCGGCGACACCATGCAGCCTGGCTGGCTGGCTGTCGCGCTCCCAGCGCTGCTCCGCGGGAAGACGGCGAAGCTTCCCGTTGAGCTCGGCATCGAGGTTGCCGGTTCATTCATGACCCTGCGGGTCGGCAAAGACGGCCCCCACGTGACCGTCCAACCCGACCGGCGCCCCAACACGATCCTCAAAGCGGAGCCAGAAGTGGTCCTCGGGCTCGCCGCCGGTCTGATCACCATGGACGAAGCACTATCCCGCGCCAGCGTCGACGGCGACCCGCGCGTCCTCGCCACGGTGCTAGGCGGCTTGCAGGCATGAGCGGACTGCTCGACGAGGTCCTCATCGCCCATGGCGGCCTTGAACGGTGGCGCGCCGTGACCGCCCTTACCGCCCACGGCAGATTCGGTGGTCTCCTACGCTCGCGCTTCCCCGGAAACCGAATGGCCAACGTGACCGTGCGGGTGCTGCTGGCGGAACAGCACGTCGTCTTTTTCGGCTTCCCGCATGAGGATCAGCAGGCGGTGTTCGATCGAGGCGACGTACGGATCGAAAGCCGCGATGGCGAACTGATCAACGCCCGGCGTAACGCCCGCGCCGCCTTTGCCGGGCTCGGCGCACTCCGTCGCAACTTCCGCTGGGACGCCCTCGATGCCGCGTACTTCGCGGGATACGCATGGTGGAACTACCTCTCGACGCCCATGCTGCTGACGCGGGCAGGAGTCGCCACCAGCGAAGGCGATACCTGGCGGGAAGCGGGTGAGCAGTGGCGACGCCTCGAGGTCAGCTTCCCTCCGGACATCCACACCCACTCCCGACGACAGACCCTATACGTGGACGATGCCGGGCTCATCCGCCGGCACGACTACGTTGCCCAGCCAATCGGTCGGTGGGCGCGCGCCGCCCACTACTGCGACGACCACCGACACTTCGCTGGGCTCCTTTTTCCGACACGCCGACGAGTGCGCCCAATAGGAACCAGGGGCCGATCTCTCCCCAATCCGATCCTCGTCGCACTCGACATCGACCAAATCGAGATCGAGACATGACCGCATTTAGGGCGGGCGGAGCACGGTGCCCGAGCTGGATGGACACCTCGCCGTCGCAATCGGCAGACTGAACGCGTGCCGGAACTCCCCGAGATCGAAGCGCTGGCCGACCATTTGCGGCGGCATGCGGTCGGTTTGACGCTCGGTCGCGTCGACGTGGCCGCCCTGTCGGTGCTGAAAACCTTCGACCCGCCGATCGACGCCCTGCGCGGGCAGGTCGTAACGGGGGCCCGCCGGTGGGGAAAGTACCTGGGCCTGCAAGCCGGAGGGCTTTTCCTGATCGCCCATCTGTCGCGCGCGGGCTGGTTGCGGTGGTCGGACAAACTCGCGCCGGCGCCGCTGCGCCCCGGCAAGGGGCCGATAGCGTTGCGTGTGCACCTGGGCAGACCCGGTGACGCGCCCGGCTTCGACCTCACCGAGGCGGGCACCCAGAAGCGATTGGCGGTGTGGCTCGTCGACGACCCGCGGCTGGTGCCGGGCATCGCCGCCCTCGGCCCCGATGCGCTGGACCTCACCGTCGACGATCTAGCCGGCTTGTTGGCGGGTAACACCGGCCGGATCAAGACCGTCATCACCGACCAGAAGGTGATCGCCGGGATCGGCAACGCCTACAGCGACGAAATCCTGCATGTCGCGAAGATCTCGCCGTTCGCCACGGCCGGCAAGCTGTCCGGCGAACAGCTCACCGCCCTGCACGACGCGATGATTTCGGTGCTGACCGATGCTGTCAGCCGGTCCGTCGGGCAGGGCGCCGCCCTGCTCAAAGGGGAAAAGCGTTCGGGGCTTCGGGTGCATGCGCGCACCGGGTTGCCCTGTCCGGTATGCGGGGACACCGTGCGTGAAGTGTCGTTCGCGGACAAGTCTTTTCAATACTGCCCGACGTGCCAGACCGGCGGCAAGGTGCTGGCCGACCGGCGCATGTCACGGCTGCTCAAGTAGGGGCTCCAGCGTCGACTTGTTGTGCCGAAACCCTGGTGTCGAGCCCAACAAGTCGACGTTGGGCGGACGCTAGCTATGCTGCCCGGGTGACTCGTCAGAAGATCCTCATCACAGGTGCCAGTGCCGGCCTGGGCGCCGGGATGGCGCGTTCCTTCGCCGCCAAGGGCCGCGATCTGGCCCTGTGCGCCCGCCGCACCGACCGGCTGGACGAGCTGAAAGCCGAGCTGTCGCAACTGTATCCAAGTATCAAGATCGCGGTCGCCGCGCTGGACGTCAATGACCACGAGCAGGTCCCCAAGGTATTCGCCGAACTCGCCGATCAGCTGGGGGGCATCGACCGCATCATCGTCAACGCCGGCATCGGCAAGGGCGCGAAGCTGGGCACCGGCAAGCTCTGGGCCAACAAGGCGACCCTCGAGACCAACCTGGTGGCCGCGCTCGTGCAGATCGAAACCGCGCTGGAGATGTTCAACAACACCGGCTCCGGCCACCTTGTCCTCATCTCGTCGGTACTCGGCGCCAAGGGCGTGCCGGGGGTCAAAGCGGCGTACGCCGCAAGCAAAGCCGGAATGCGCTCGCTGGGCGAATCGCTGCGGGCCGAATATCCCCGCGGTCCGATCAAGATCTCGGTGATCGAGCCCGGTTACATCGAGTCGGAGATGACGGCCATGTCGGCAAGCACAATGTTCATGGTGGACAACGAAACTGGTGTCAAGGCACTGGTCGACGCTATCGAGCGCGAGCCCGGCCGGGCCGTGGTGCCGCGGTGGCCGTGGGCGCCGCTGGTGCAGCTGATGCGGGTCCTGCCACCCCCGCTGACGAAACGGTTCGCGTAAGAACCACGCCGCCAACGATTCTCAGCTCGCGCGTCCCCGTTCGGTCCGGTAGCGACGGACCAGCGCATCGGTCGAGCTGTCCGACTGTTGCGGGGGCGAGGTGCCGGCCGTGATCACCGGCAGCAGCGCCTTGGCCTGCGTTTTGCCCAGTTCCACACCCCATTGATCGAAGGAGTCGATGCCCCAGATCACTCCCTCGGTGAAGACCTGATGTTCGTAGAGCGCGATCAGTTGGCCCAGCAGCGACGGGGTCAGCCGGTTGGCCAGGATCGAGGTGGACGGCCTGTTGCCGGGCATCACCTTGTGCGGCACCACGTCGGCGGGGGTGCCTTCGGCGGCGATCTCCTCGGCGGTCTTGCCGAACGCCAGCACCTGGGTCTGGGCGAAGAAGTTGCTCATCAGCAGGTCGTGCATGCTGCCGGTGCCCTCGACGGTGGGCAGGTCGTCGAGGGGTTGGCTGAAACCGATGAAATCGGCCGGCACCAACCGGGTGCCCTGATGCAGCAACTGGTAGAAGGCGTGCTGTCCGTTGGTTCCCGGTTCGCCCCAAAAGATTTCGCCGGTTTCGGTGGTCACCGGTGTGCCGTCGGCGCGCGTCGACTTGCCGTTGGACTCCATGGTCAGCTGTTGCAGGTAAGCCGCGAAACGCGCCAGGTCGTTGGAATACGGCAGCACCGCGCGTGACTGGGCGTCGAAGAAGTTGGAGTACCAAAGGCCGATAAGGCCAAGCAGCGCAGGCGCATTCGACTCCAGCGGGGCGGTCTTGAAATGTTCGTCGACGATGTGGAATCCGGACAGAAAATCGGCGAAGGCTTCCCGGCCGATGGCAGCCATCAACGAGAGCCCGATCGCCGAATCGACGGAATAGCGCCCGCCGACCCAGTCCCAGAACCCGAACATGTTGTCGGTGTTGATGCCGAAGTCGTCCACCAGTCGTT